>AZIK01000327.1_pt1 | contig 73411 bp, 57 predicted proteins | sample 359131 | NCBI WGS metagenome assembly AZIK01 (sample SAMN02429715, study PRJNA222663) | marine sediment metagenome | biome: Sediment sample; isolation source: enrichment culture of sample MGS-ANC(AMM) from oil contaminated site at the... | place: Italy: Ancona | collected 2012-02-14 | depth 6 m m | reverse complement strand
TCCAAATCATCCTGAGTCAGGTCTACCAACACCTGCTTCTTGGCCAGCGCATCGCGGGCATAAACTTCTTTCAGATCATCCCCGGTACGTTGTCGATGGATATCCGCATCCTGATCCTGAGCTTTCAGTTGAGGAAAGGGAGCAACGGAAATCCTAGCCCCAGTAGCCAGAACATCCTCAAGCTCACCTGGGTCATGGCATACCAACGTCAAACTACTTTTGCTGGGTTTCTGATTCAGCAGAGGATTGCGCGCAGACAGATCCAGCAGCTTGCGTTGCCAGCGCTCAAGGCGACCACCCGGCGTATCCTCAGGCACATCCTCTTCCACACGCACGGTGGCTGATGGCAAATCAACCGGCGCCGCTTCCAGCCCCGGCTCGACCACATCCTCCGCATCGGCTGGCTCGGCAAGTCCGGCAATCTGCGTCTTCAAGCTAATGGGATTGATACGGTGCGCCCGCGCCCGGCGAATATCGATAGCGGCGACAAATTCATTGTCCTTATCCAGTGCCACCTGCTTGTTACCGTCTTTCACCGCCTGGGAGAAAGGTGGCGCCGGGTGATTGGTCAGAAAAGTCGTTTCAATCAGGATCAGTTCTTTCAGGGGAATGCGCTGGCGCAGGGTTTCCGCCTCATCTACCACCACACTGGATAGATCTTCCTTGTCCAGCCATAGCCCCACCAGCGCATGTCCTTGGGTAAGAATCACTAGCGGGTTCAGCTGGGCCTGCTCCAGCGCTGCGGCAAACAGCAGGGTGGTATCGAGGCAGGTGGCCACCTTGGCGCTTTCAATCTGGTTGGGCAGGCGGATTTTCTGGCCATTACTCTCGAAGCTGGCGGGCGGCAGCGCATAGCCCACCTGCATTTTCACAATGGCGGAATAAATGGCCGACGCCATCAGCCACACCTGCTCACGGCTACCGGAATCATAGCCGTTGATGCTGCCCGACTTACCCGCCTTGCGCAGAATTTGGCTGGCCTGGCCCAACAACCGGTCCACGGCCGGATCGTTCGGCGTGCAGAACGCCGCCAACAATTCCGGGATGTAGGTCGCACCGCCCCACTCATTACGGGCCAGCAACTCCACCGGAATCACCAACTCGGCCAGGCACTGTTCAGCCTGGGTGACTCGAATCGTCACCGTGCCGCGCATGGATTCCGTCAGCCCCAGCAGGAAACCACCATCCAGCTCCAGGTCACGGTCTTTCATGGCCAACAGACCTCCCGCCGCCAACCGATCCACCGTCCAGGTCTTCGATTTCACAAACGCCGGGGATGCTTCCAACGTCACCCTCAGGTCGGGCAGATCCTGCTCTTCATCCAGATTCTCGATCTGTAATTCCCGTAGCAGGGCAAAGGCGCTCTGGTGGCAAGCGAAGTTGATCTTTTCCACCAGGGTGGTGTGGATTTTTATTTTTGACGTTTCCTGGTCAGACATGGGCGTTCACTCACAACAAATTATTATTTGAATACGAACTAGGCGTTTGCAGCGACATCATCTTCTTGCGTATCTGCTGCCATATCAGAAGAAGCGAAACCAACAGTTGGCTCAGCTAGTAGAGATAGCGTTGCGGCTAAAACGGCCCTAGCCTGAGAGCGAGTAAACGGTTCATCCCCATGAACACCCAGCTGGCATATATTTTTTACTTGCTCACGCATAGCCAGCATCCGCTCAATGACCGTCATGCTCTGACGCCCCCCATTTCCCACTAGCTTCTTATTCGCCTTCAAAGCAGCGCCCTTATCTCCCCTAAGACCTTCTAGTGCTTCAATAATCTTTCGGCACTGGGTAACGGCGTCATTGTAGTGACCCGTCTCGATAAATTCCTGAGCTTTTGACAATATAGCCGATAGATTTTCGGACACAGAAGGCAGAGGGATTTCGAATAACAATGTTTGCCTGAATCCGGCGCTTTTTAATGCATTCAGCCATTGCTCTCTTGGTATAAGAATATCTGTCGTATCAAAGTGAGATAATAAACCTTCGGCTGATGACATTAAGGCCCTCAAGCCCACATTTAGCGTTAAGTCTTGTTCCTGCCGATACTCTTCAAGCGCATTAACTTGCTCTTTCGTTAATACAGTCTCGAACAATAGCTGCTCACTATTGTTGGGAAATTTATGACATTTCAGGACCTGAATCGATGACGGCACTGAGGTAATTAACGGCCTTGTAGCGCCAGAAAGTGAAAGGCTCAGGCTTATATCAAAAATACTGATCGGCGTTTCACACGCTTGCCGACAGCCACGCATTGTAAAAGTGAAAGCATACCCACCCACAGCTTCTCGCCCGCTTACAACGAACTGATTAAACTCTATGATGTAGCTGTTGTTGCTGTCTCTTATTGATATTCTCATTCCGAAACCTCCAAGACGACCCCGGACTCTTCATCATTGCTTAGCTCTTCGATGACCGCTCCTGTCATCATGTTGTAGTGGCCGAGTTGACCTGCTTTGCAGAATATTCCTCGAAATACTCGAAGATATGCTTCGTTAGTTTGTTCACCATGATTGATGTAAAGGTCGTCGTGAATAGAGTGAGATCCGTCGTTCACCCAAGAAAATAAAGATTGGCAAATCAACTCATCACGCCCATCAAAGAGCGCACAAATCTCGTCCTTTCCCATCCCACCCCACATGGTGAAGTAGTTTTCCAATATGCGGCGCAATGTATTTTGCAGGCCAACACTGGAAATGTTTCCTGACTTCACATCTTCCCATAGCAGCTCATAGGCTGATCGGATTGGATTAGTTCCACAGCGCTCAACAACTGAACCATGCTGAAGCTTCTTTACCAGCCAAAAGCTCTCATCAGGAAGAGATCCATCTGCGCGCCTGTTTCTATTGAAACTGATTTCTTTGTGAAAATAGACGTTATGAGTTAGTACAAATACCTGTTTGATCTGGGAGCCTTGGCTTCGCGTCTCTTCCATGATGCCCCTAATTAAGCTACTAACGATGTAGAGAATATCGCTATCTAAAGAGGATATTGGATCATCAAATACCACCACTCTATTCGCAGTAATTCCTGAAGGTGACTGCGCTCCTTTAATGAGATAATAAAAGTACAAGAAGGTAATAAACGTCTTTTCGCCCTCACTCAATGAACGGCTAGCATCCTCCCCGTTGGTGCGAACAATTCTATAGTGGCGCCCTTCATCGGCATCACCGATGGAAAAGGAATGAAAACCAAACTTGTGTAGCAAGTCGTTGATTGCCGTAACGGTTGGCTGAATGGACGTAGTTTGCTTTTCCAGCTCTTTCACTTTATTTTGCAGATCGCGAAGCCGTGACTTATTCTCATCCAGGCTTTGCTCCATACCTTGAATAGTTCGCGTTAGACGCTCTTTAATTGCTTGATACTGTTGCAAGGTTTCCGCCAGCTCATTGATCACATAGCGCCATACCTGAGCAGTCAACGCATCCTGTTCAGTCGCTATATTGTCTACGGTTTGGTTATGCTGATTAGTCGCTTCATTCGCTTCATCGACCAGCTTCTGTAACTGGTTAATCAGCAGTTCAACCGACTCAAGCTCTATCTTCCGACTGGGTTCATCAAGCTTTTTAGTCAGTTTTGCCTGATTGCCGCTCAGTCTTTCGGCAAGTGCCAGGGCTTCAGCGTTGTACAGTTCGATATTAAGGAAAGGGTTATTGAGCTCCACATTACGCTGTATTGCCACAACCAACTGTTCGGCGCCCCTTTGATAACCTGCTTGTAGTTGCTTTAACGCTTGAATGTCATTGTCATAGGCTTCACTAAAGAATGCCGCCAGACCATCGGAGAAATGCTTATCCGTTGCCTGCTGGCAGAAGGGGCAAATTTCGGGGTCTTGCTTATGATACTTGAGACCTTGCTTAACCCAATCGCTATTGCCCAAGCGACCGATCAGTGCGGCGATATCAACATCCTGATCCCCGACAATCACTTTTTGCAGCAGTGCGTTTTTCTCAGCAGAAGTCAGACCATCGGCGGCCAGACTCCCGAGCGGCGACGCCGGCTCCACGCTATTGGAAAAAACAGTTTCGGCCCTTTCTTTAAGTTCAACCAACGGCAGCAACTCGACAGTGTTCGATGCACTCTCGGCCAATACCTTATCTCTGAATTTATCAGTACTTTTGCGAACACCTGTAAATGCAAACTGAAAATAATCATCATGGAGTTGCTTCTGTTTCCAGCATTTCTTCTGCAGTTCTGACTCCAAGTCAGCCAGCTCTTTGCGCTTGCCAGATTGGCCATATTCTCCATCAAGCTGGCTATTAAGGCTTGATATGTCACTGATGGATTTCTCAATTTTTGGCTTCAGCTCATCAATTTTTTGCTCGGCCTCAACCTGATTTTCACCTAAGGTAAAGACTCCCCGCAGAGGGCCATCCTCGTTAAAATTACGATCAACGAAATCACGGTTGTATACCATTGCTTCCAGCGGAGTGCCGCCATGCCATACCAGCCGACAATGATCATGCGCTTGAGCAATAACACGGCTGATCGTCGTTTTGCCCGTACCGTTCCCACCAAAGACATAATTGATACGACGAAGATCACTTAGCCTTGTCGGGTTTTCATAAGTGGCAACAGGGGGATTGATTTGGATTTCGCTGATCATACTCTTTCCCTAGAGTTCGCCCGAGAAGGCTTTTTGGCTTAATGAGCCGAATAATTCCAACTTACCGTTCAGTGCTGCTTCATGCGCACTCAGCTTTGCTTTGGTCGACATCACAATATTTTCGTACTGATCTTGTAGCTTCACTGGCGGACACAGGATCGGAATATCTTGCATTTCCTGGGCATTAATATTTGCCATTCCGACGATACTCTTACACATATTCTGCAAGGTTGTTTTTCCATGAGTGGAATTCAAATATCCTGATATGTAGTAGCCATTTCCCTTCTCATTTGTTCGCACCCTAATTAAATAACCTGCTATCGCAGCAGGATCTTCCCTGTCATACACAGCGGTTTTTCCAACCAACTCTTTACTGTTTGTTCTGTTAAACAGCAAGTCACCCCTGCCAACCAGATATTTTGGCTTTTCCTTCTCACTTAAACTGATGTACTTCAAACTCGCCATGTCTATGGCACCCTCATAAGTGATATTACCCATCCTTAACATGGGGTAATCGCCACAGCTCTCTGATGCCTTTGCAGATGAGCCATAATTTGCTGATTCCACGAGGTCACGGATTGTGCCTAAGGGGAACCCCTTAGGATTCGTTACGGGATCACCAAACATATCCAGAAACACGGCGCGAAGGAATTCGTCGGCGAGCTGGATGGCTTGCTGGCGTTTGCGGCGGATGGCGTCGACTTTGTCGAGGATGATGGCGATGCGTTTTTGTTCGGGAAGGGGCGGTAGCGGAATTTCAAGTTCTTTGAGCTTGCTTGAATTAACTCCAGGCTGAGCTGCGCCATTTGCCATGATTTTAATTTGACGCCAGTACATTGGCGACTTAAAAAAATACGACAAATAAATTGGATCGATCTTTTTGCTTGCCCTAACTCTGATCAAGTAAGAGGCAAAAACTACCGGCTCACTCAATTCTCTAACCAAGTAACTCTTACCTGTAGTGGCTCCAGTTCTGGCAAAAACAATATCCCCAGCAGCAAGCTTGTTCTCCTCATACTCACGACTACTACACTCGCATGAAGGAACAGTACTCCAGTCCACAGCATCATCTTGCATGTCGGTAATTCTAAGAAAACGTGGACCATCTTTTTTATCAATAGCCGAAGCTGTCAGACCGTAATCAATCCTTTCAGACACAGAATTCAATTTCACCAAAGGCCAACTCACAACATCCCCTCCAGCTCATCTAGATCGGCCATGATTTCCTGCTCCAGTGCCTTTAGCCGTTGCAGGATCACTTTCGGGGCTTCGTATTCTTCCTCTTCGTACACCATTTCCTTGTAGCGATTGATGGAGAGATCGTACTTGTTGCGGGCGATGTCGGCGGCGTTGACTACGAAGGCTTTCTGGGTCTTGCCGCCAAAGGCTTTTTCTATTTTCTTTTCGCTGGCGTTGGCCTCCACCAATTCCCTGTATTGCTTCCACTTGGCAATGGCATCTGGCAGGTCATCGCCGTCTTCGCCTTTCAGCGGGGTGCGCTTGTCGTCCAGGCTGTAGCCGTCGGCTTGCAGGTCGTAGAACCAAACGCGCTCAGTGGTGCCACCTTTGGTGAAGAGCAGGATAGCGGTGCTGACACCGGCATAGGGCTTGAACACGCCACTGGGGAGGCTGACGATGCCTTCGAGCTGGTTGCTTTCGATCAACTCCTTGCGCAGTTGCTGGTGGGCCTTGGAGGAGCCAAACAGCACGCCATCGGGGACGATGACGGCGGCGCGGCCACCGAGCTTGAGGGCGCGGAGGATGTGGGCGACAAACAGCAGCTCGGTCTTTTTGGTTTTAACCAGGCCAAGCACATCCGGGTTGGTGTTGGTTTCATCCAGGCTGCCCTTGAATGGCGGGTTCGCGAGGATGATGTCGAAGAAGTCTTCTTCCTGTTGCGGGTAGTTTTCCTTTACCGATTTGTTGAGGCTGTCCTGGTAGAGGATGTTGGCGCCGTTTACGCCGTGGAGCATCATGTTCATGCTGGAGACGCGCAGCATGGTGGTGTCGAAGTCGAAGCCCCAGAACATCTGTTTATTGATGTGTTCCCGGTAGGGCTCCAGCAGGTCGCCGGTGTAGTGTTTGTTGCCGTCTTCGTCTTCGAAGGTGCCGGCATCGCTGGAATGCACCCGGTTGAGGTACTCCATGGCGCGGGCCAGGAAGCCGGCGGTGCCGCAAGCCGGGTCGCAGATGACATCGGTAGGTTGCGGGTCGATCAGTTCCACCATGGCGTCGATGATGTGGCGCGGGGTGCGGAACTGGCCGTTGATACCGGCGGTGGTGAGTTTGCTGAGCAGGTATTCGTAGATGTCGCCTTTCACGTCGCTCTGGGTGAGTGGCAGGTTATCGACCATTTCCACGGCGGAGACCAGGACGGATTCGTTCTTGATCTCCAGATCGGCGTCTTGCATGTACTCGCCGATGTGGCCCAGCGCCTGGGCGGCGCTGCCTTCGGTGCCCAGGCCCTCTTCTTCTGCATGTTGCCCGAGGCTGGCGAAATAGGGGTAGACCTCTTGCTTGAGGTGCTTGTGCAGCTCTTTGCCGCTGAGGTTCTTGAAGTTCTTCCAGCGCAGTAGCTGGCCTTCCGGGGTGTTCGGGAACAGGCGGTCGAACTCTTTCTTGCTACGGGCGGCTTTGCGCTCTGCCACTGCTTCCTGCATGTCGAGCATGCGAGCAAATATCAGATAGCTGATCTGCTCGATCACAGTAAGAGGGTTGGCGATACCTCCGGTCCAGAACTTTTCCCAGAGTTTGTCGATGTCGTTTTTTAGCTGGCCTGTGAGCATTTAGTTGATCTCTTGATTCGGTATTTCATCTGCTGATTCGTCAGCATCTGGGAGTGATTGGTCACTAATCTGGCCTAACGATTCGCCCTGTGCGGGTATTTCTTCATCCTTCTCGTCTGGTTCTTCCAGTGGCTCGACGATCAAGGCAAGGCGCTCGGATTCAATATCGGTATGCACCGGCTCCAGACTGGGCAGCGACTTGCTGACCTTGGTGGAAAGCTGGCCGAAGCGCTCCACTTTCCCATACAGACCTTGCTGCCCCGCCAGGGCGGTTACCGTGCTGTTGTAGTGGCTGCTAACGGTTTTCAGGGTGCCGCCCAGCTTGCTGAGCCGCTCTGCCACGGTGCAAACCTGATTGAAGATATCACCCGCCTTTTCGGAGATTTCGCGGGCTTCGGCATTACTACGCTCGACCATCCACAGGTTGGACACGGTGCGCAGGATCGGGATTAGCGTGGTGTGGGAAACCAGAACGATGTTCTTTTTGTAGCCGTATTCAAACAGCCCTTTATCGTATTTCATCGCTTCGATATAGGCTGGCTCGATGGGCATAAACATAAGAACGAAACTGGGGCTGCGCATGCCGATAAGGTTGGTGTAGTCCTTTCCATCCAAGTCATCAATATGACGCTTAACGGCCTTAACGTGTTCGTCCATGGCCAAGTGGTGCTCTTCTTGTGTTTCCGCACCCACCGCCTTGTCGTAGGCCACTAAAGAGACCTTGCTGTCGATAATAATGTGTTTGTTGTCGGGCAGCTTGATCAGGTAGTCCGGGCGCTTGCGTTTCCCCTCAGCGTCCTTGAATTCGCTTTGGGCGTCGTAGTGATCACCTTCAATGAGGCCACTCATTTCCAGAGTTCGCTGTAACTGCACTTCCCCCCACGCCCCCCGCTGCTGGGAATCGCCCTTTAGTGCCGAGGTGAGGTTATTGGCTTCGGCGCTCATCTTCAGCCCGATATCCAGCACCTCTCGGATCTTGCTGTGCATTTCGGTCTGACCTCGCACGGAGGATTCATGCACTTCGTTGACGCGCTTCTGAAAGCCTTCGACCTGTTCACGAAAAGGCTTGAGCATAACGTCGATGCTGGCCTTGCTGGTATCGGTGAAGGTCTTCCCCTTTTCCTCGAAGATCTTGTGGGCAAGGTTCTCGAATTCCTTGGTGAGGGACTGCCGGGCCTCGCCAAGTTGCTCTAACTGCTCCTTGTAGTGCTCTTCCTTCCGCTCCAGGTTGGTCTTCAGTTGGGTGTGTTCGGTATTCAGGCTGAGATAGCGTTCATTCAAGGCCTTATGGGCCTGTGTATTTTCAGCGGCCAGGTCTTTCAGTTCCTGAATGCGCGCACTAGCGTCCTCCAGGCGTTTCTCGCTGGCACGGATATCGGACTGGGCCGCTTCCAGGCTTTTCTCTGCATGGTGTTTTTCATCACGAATGGTTCGCAATTCGTCCCGCGCCTGCTGAAGCTCTGATGTTGACTGAGTCTGAAGCTCTTCAAGGCGTGTTTGGCGTTCCTTAACACGGCTCTGCTCTGTGGCAAGCTCGGAAGTCAGCTTGCTCATTTCCAGTTCTTGCTGGTGAGTAGTTACTTTTAGCGTTGCGGCTTCTTGTTGGGCCTGTGTCAGCTGCCCCCGGGTTTCTTGCAGGTCCGCGTTGGCCTGATCAAGCTGGCCTTCCAGCCCGGCAACCCGTTTTGCTGCTTTCAGCGCGGCCAGCAAATAGCCCATGCCGATAAAGACCACGGCTGCAACCGCCATTACCACGCTATGTTCGGTGTTCCAGAGCATCTTTCGTCCTTATTCCTGGTCAATCAATGCGCATCATCCTGGCGCAGAAAGGGTTTCAGCACGGCAATGAGGTCATCCACATCTTCGGGGCTGAAGACGCCGTCGATCCCCTCGTGGGAAATGCTGTCGAACGGTGCCTCGTAGAGCTTGTCTACGACGATGGAGCCATGCTGGGCAATGTGGTTCTTGAGCAGGTTCATGAATCGCACCTGCTGGGCAGTGAGGCTGGGATGCTGGTGGAGAAACTGTTGAAAGTGGTTTTCCACTGCCTGCGGGTCCAACCCGATAATTTCCCGGACGGTGACAGCCAGTTGGTCGGCGGTACGACCATAGAAGTCGTTAAGGACTTCGAGGCTGACGCCGGGGTGGCTGGTGAGGATGGTGGAGGTGAGCGTTTCCAGTTCCGCCACAGCAATGGGCTCGCCCTGACGGATTTTCTGCAATACCGGGTTGGCGGCCAGCATGTCATCGAGAATGCCTTTCAGGCGGCGACGATAGATCATGGCTTCGTTGGCACCGGCGATGGTGACTTTCCGCTCCCCTTCTTCTACGCCGCCATCAGACGTACCGGTAGAAGGCGTGGCGTAGCCGCCTGTTCCACCCGATTGCTTGTATTTCATGATGCCGCGCAGCCCGCTACGGGCATTTTCCAGCTTTTCGATGCTGGGCTGCTGCCAGAAGTCTGCACTGCGTACATCGGCGATCAGGGCATCTTTTTGCCGGACGGCCTGGATATTCACCGCCAGCTTGTCCAGTTCGGCCAGGAATTCATCCCGGCCATCTTCAAAACAACTAGCCTGCTCCACCAGGCAGCGCTGGATGCTGGCGATCAGCTTATCGAGCGCGGTGGCGTGCTTGTCTCGCAGCACTCTGGCTGACATAAGAGGCGCCAGCGTTTCGGCAAGCTTATGCCGGGTAGTGGCTTCGAATTTCTTCAGGGCATCGGTTTGCTGAAGCTGGTGTACCAGGCGCAGCTCACGTTTTACGGCAACGCTGGTTTCCGGCAGGTCGTTAATGTCGGCCTGAAGCAGTGCGATGGCGGCATCGAAGGCTGGAGCGTTACTGTTCTTGAGTGCGCTTTCGGCCAGCTCCAGACGGGCCTCGAAGGTGGTCTGCAGCAGGGATTTCCCACCGGTGTCTTCCGGTTCTTTGTATTCCTGCTCGAAGAAATCGAAGTTGCTGTAATGATCGAAGATCAGAAATTCGGTTTTATCCTTGCCGGGGCCAAACAGGTTGGTGCACAGACGGGTACCTCGACCGATCATCTGCCAGAACTTGACCCAAGACTTAACCGGCTTGGCGAAAACCAGGTTGACCACTTCGGGGACATCAATGCCGGTGTCGAGCATGTCGACGGAAATGGCGATGCGGAAGTCGTTATCGGCTTTCTTGAATTCCTTGATCAGGCTATCCACATGGGGAACCTTGTTGTGGATGACCTTGCATACCTTGGTGCCATATTGCGGGTAGAGCTTGCAGAACAGCGCCTCCAGGTGCTCCGCGTGGTCCTGGCGTTGGGCAAAAATGATGGTCTTGCCTACGAGTGAGCCGGTTTCGTCCTGGATTCCGTTATTGATCAGGTTTTCCAGGATGATGCGATCGGTATCTTCGCTGAAGATCTTACGGCCAATGTCCTTGCCAGCGATGGTGGTGGTGCGAGCTTCCTCCTCGCCAAGGTCTTCTTCCAGGCGCTGCTTTTGCTCATCGCTCAGGTCATTGTAGTGGATGCCATCACGCAGGAAATCGGTGGTGAGATCCTTGACGCGGAACGGCGCCAAATATGGTGGTTCGTTGTTGATCGCCGCATCCAGACCAAATTCGAAGGTGGGGTCGGTAGTTTCACAACCGAACATGTCGAAGGTGTTACGGCTGATAAATTTCACCGGGGTGGCGGTAAGACCCACTTCCAGGGCGTCGAAGTAATCAAATAGATCACGGTATTTATTGTAGATACTGCGGTGGGATTCATCGGCGATGATCAGGTCGAAAAAGCCCACGTCCAACTGCGCGAAGCGGTTCATCATGCCGGGATAGGTGGCAATGTAGATGCGCGCATTCTGGTCGATCTGGTTGGTTTCACCGATGACACAGCGCGGTTCGCTGGGCAGATTCTGCTTGAAGGCTTCGTCCGCCTGAATACGCAGCTCCTTGCGATCACAAAGGAATAACACGCGCTTGGCCCAACCGGTGCGTAACAATAGCTCGCCCAGAGCAATGGCCACTCGGGTTTTCCCGGTGCCCGTGGCCTGAATGATCAAAGCCTTGCGGCGCTGGCCTTGAAAGTGAGCGGCAACCGTCTTGATGGCTTCTATCTGGTAAGGGCGGTCCGCAATGCGCAGTTCCGGGTTGAACTTCTCCAGTTCGGCGGCGCGGTAGTGACGCTGGTAAATCAGGTAATTGAGGCTGTCTTTGCTATAGAAACCGTAGACTTGGCGATACGAATTGTACTGGTGATCATCCCAGATGAAGGTTTCGTAGCCATTGCTGTAGAAGATGACCGGGCGCTGATAGCTCATGCGTTCGAAGGCATCGGCATACAGGCGGGCCTGCTCGCGACCCGCCTGCAAGCTGACATTGCCGGATTTCTTGGCTTCCACGACGGCCAGGGGCTGGCCGTTATCACCCCACAGCACGTAGTCGGCATAGCCCTTGCCTGAGGGATTATTAGGGAAGTCCACTTCGACTTCCTGGCCTACCTGCTCCGAGTCACCCACATCCCAACCTGCCTTGGTGAGCATGACATCAATGAGCTGCTTGCGGGTTTTGGCCTCGTTCCACTGCAAGCTATCGGCAACGGCCTGGCTTTTCTGGTGTTTCTCTTGCAGCTCTACAGGCTGGGGCGGATCGATATGCTGAACATTTTTTGTCCGCTCCCTGTCCAGCTCCTCCAGAAGTGCCTTTACCTCTTCCTGCCGGGCTTCCAGCTCTTCTTTGTAAGCACCAACCGATTGCTTTAGCTCGCCAAGCGCCGCGGATTGATCCGGGATTTCCTGGAAGTCGGGAATATCTGCCTTCTTCTTCCCGTAATACTTGATTGCCATGTACATGGCGAGCTGGTGCGCTGTACCCAGCGCCACCTTGGCATCCCTCACCGAGCCCTTGGCGCCATGAGCGGTCTCATTGCCCTGAATACGCAAAGCATTGATCTGGTAGACCAGCGGCTTGCTGGTGCAAGCTGTGAACACCGGATCTTTGAGCAACTCGTAGAAGGTCGCCTGGGGCAGGCGCGGCAGCAGCTCTTCTTTGTAGATGGCCTTGGTGACTTCTTCAGCAAAGCCTCTGAGCCGGGTCAGGGCACTGCCGGGATCAATATGCAGGACCGCCTCGGCCAAACCCGCCACTTCGGTCAAGGCTTCATTAGCCGGGCGTAGAAACTCGAAATTGACAGACTTCATAAATCCCTTTCCCCCTGCCTGCCCCGGCACGACACCCCTATACACCGGGAGGCGAGGCTCCATAATGCTTGGCGATTCTTACTCATTGTCAGAATCCCAATGCTCTTGGCTCTCCACCCTGATATCACCTTGATGTCAAAGCAGCTTCTCAAGACGCGTGAAGTATATTCACTTTTTTGAGAAGGCTATCACAAAGAGCTATGACTGCCTCCCCCTCTACATTTTACCCATCACTATTTCTCTGCAATTTGGATGATGGTCTGTTTAATCAACGTCATATTGCTTTTTCAGCTCCGTCAGCCGGTTACGATCTCGCTCGCTGAAATCTCTCGTGGAGTACAGAACCTCCCCATCAGGCCCATCCAGCTTTTCCACCATCACGGTGAACACAGCATCTGCAGGGGCATCCACCTTACCCCAACCAGAATAACTGTTCGGAGCCAGCGTCCAGGAGGCTTCCTCACCCGGCTCCAGACCACCGGGAATGCTGTAATTGAATTGGTCTTTATGCCAGGGCACGCTCCGGTCAGGACTGGCAATGGTGCCTGAAAAATAAGCACGGGAGATGGCCCGATCCGTACCGTTCTTCACCGTTAGCTCAATAATCGGCTGCTCGCCAAGGTATTGCCTTTCTCGCATAGTGAAGCGGGAGCGTACCACCTGGAACTTATCCAGCTGCTGTTTGGCCTGCTCAGCCTTTTCCCGCTTGGCAACAAGTTCGCGAATCTCGGCCAGTGCTTGCTCTTTCTCCCGGGCTTTGCGGTCGGCCTGAATTTGCTCTGCCTGAGCCAGCACCTGCTCCGCCGTCTTGCCGTTCAGGGCATCCCGCATTTTGCCTTCCATATCTCCCGCATCAGCACCGCCATTGGCAAACAGGCTTTTCATATCGATCTGGCTAAAGGCAATCAACTGAACCGCCTGGTCAAAGTCTGACCGTTTCGCCTCTGGCAATGACTCCCGGACCTTGGCAACTGACTCCTTCATCTTGGCCTCACTGGAGGCATCGATGGTGGGATCCGAACAGCCGGTAATGGCCATGGCCGCCAGGACCAGCATCAGTAGTGCATAGACTTTCATTGTTTTCTCCTTTGCCACTGTTCCCTAAGTCAGATGCGGCATCCTGCCGCTTTTGTCTCGTCCATGATGACACCCAAAGGCTATTTACTTATTATTGTCATGTCGATACTGAATACATGAACACGTCACTTTTTGGCACATATCGCTTTTTGGAGCATATCCATGGCACGGACTGCAGGTAAAAACGCAGCAGACTGGCCGCTGCGCTGGGACCTGTTATTGCGCTACAGACTGATCGAGGTCATCGCGCTCTGGGAGGGAAGACTGACGACGAACCACTTGCAGCGAGCTTTTGGCATCGGCCGGCAGCAGGCCAGCAAGGATATTAACCACTATCTTGCTGAATATGCGCCTGGCAACCTGGATTACGACCGCTCCCTGAAGGGCTACAAGCCCGCCAGCACCTTCAAGCCGGTATTCACTCGGGGCGTGGCCGACGAATACCTGCAGATGATGCATGCCAGGGAGGATCTGAGCTGTGCTTTTGAAACTCTGGATGTACGCGAACTCAATACCGAAGTGCTGCTTCCTCCTTCCCGTGACCTACGCCCTAGTGTGCTGCGTCCGATCCTCCAGGCCTGCCGCGAAAAACTCCGCGTGGAGATCCAGTACGCCTCCTTGAGCAACCCGGAGCCCGAGTACCGCGTTATCCAGCCCCACACCGTGGTACACAGTGGCATGCGCTGGCATGTCCGTGCCTGGTGCGAGAAAAGTAGTGGCTACCGGGATTTCGTATTAAGCCGAATTCAAGATGAGCCCGAGCTGACGCTTCCAGGCGAGCACCACGCTGAACAGGATGATGCCTGGCAAGAGCGGCTCACGCTGCAGGTCACCCCGGACCCTCGCCTCTCTGCAGCTCAGCAGGCTGTGATTGCTCTGGATTACGGCATGGCCGATGGGACGCTGACTATTGAGTGCCGGGCGGCCATGGCCAATTACATTGTGCAGCTACTGAGACTGGATGGACCGCAGCACCGCGACCCGGAGGCCCAGCAGGTGGTGCTGGCCAACAGGGATGAGGTCAAAGGGTGGCTTTGGGGAACGAATTAACTCTCGTACACTTCAATCTCTTCTCTTAAACGGGAAGATTTCATCAAAGAAAGAAAAAGCGGCAACAAACAAAAGATGACATAGCTGAAGGTTTGATTCTGTCACACTTAGATAAAGGCACGTTCGGCGCGGACTCCCAGCCATTGAGAAACAACATGCCATTGCCGGATATGTTAGCGAAACCATGAAGAGGACCGCGGTGATCTGTCGTGGAGTAAGACGATTCCTGACTTACATATTTCCAAAATCACGAGATTAATCTTGTAGGGGGTTTTGGTTTTCTACATTCGGCCCAGGCACAAAAAAGCCCGACTGTTTCCAGTCAGGCTTTTTTGTATCTCGATTGGTCGGGACGGGAGGATTCGAACCTCCGACCCCTTGCACCCCATGCAAGTGCGCTACCAGGCTGCGCTACGCCCCGAGATGTGCTTGGTAGGCAGTGCTACCAAAGCGGCGAGCATAATAGCGGATTTGATTGGGGGATGGAACCAGTAACGTACTGGTTGATCAGGGTTTAAGCGATGAAGACACAAGCGCCAAGTTGCAAGCAACAAGTCGGACTCATGCGGCGCCGAGACAGCAACGTCGTATCCGCTCTCCAGCCCGGCTTGTCAGACCGGGCCTGTGAAAAGGGTAGTTCCACCGAAAACTATAGCCGGCTGCCCATTCGCAGCCGAACTACCGCGCCTACGAGGTGAGCGGATTGCGGGGAAGCAGGCATGAAAAAACCCCGGAAGCGAGGCTGCCGGGGCTTCTTGCTTACAGGCAAACACCTGCAAGAGATCTGTCTGGATCAGGAGGCTTTAAGTACGTCTAGAACCTCTTCCATCTCCACAATCATCTGCTTGATGAGTTGATGATACTGTGTGACCTGCTCAGCGTTGGCGCCGCCAGAAAGCTGTTGTCGGGCACCACCGATGGTAAAGCCCTGATCGTACAGTAAGCTGCGGATCTGACGAATCATCAGCACGTCTTGACGCTGATAGTAGCGGCGGTTACCACGGCGCTTTACCGGGTTGAGCTGTGGAAACTCCTGTTCCCAATAGCGCAATACATGCGGCTTGACGTCACATAGGTCACTGACTTCACCAATTGTGAAATATCGCTTCCCTGGAATCGCCGGCAATTCGTCGTTATGACTTGGTTCCAGCATACGCCTCAACCCGTTGTTTTAATTTTTGCCCTGGACGAAAGGTAACAACCCGGCGAGCGGTAATGGGAATCTCTTCACCGGTTTTCGGGTTCCGCCCTGGGCGTTCACTCTTGTCTCTGAGGTCGAAATTGCCAAAGCCTGAGAGCTTCACCGGAATATTATCTTCCAGCGAATGGCGGATTTCTTCAAAAAACATTTCCACCATTTCTTTGGCTTCACGCTTGTTCAAGCCTAATTCTTCGAACAAACGCTCGGCCATATCTGCTTTGGTCAGCGCTCCCATTAATAGCTCCCCTGCCCTTCCTTAATTCAGTCCCTTAAGATGGCGTTAAACTGTTGTTTTAACTGGGATACTACGGCATCCACCAAGTCATTCACCTCTTGATCCTTAAGAGTGCGCGAACGGTCCTGGAAGGTCAAGCCCAAAGCGAGGCTTTTACGATTTTCACCAATGCTATCACCTTGATATATATCGAAAATATTGACCCCGGTGAGACGCTCGTCACAGGTAGAACGCACCGCCGCGATTAGCTCACCTGCGGGGATACTATCCTCCACCACGAAGGCCAGGTCACGGCGCATGCGTGGCTGATCAGACACCGACTGGAAGCTCGGTAGGACACCTTGCTGCAATGGCGCCTGGGCCAGCTCGAAGGCGTACAGCTGACCCGGCAGATCCAGATCTGCCGCTAGCCGTGGGTGAATCCGCCCCAGATAACCAACGATCTCGCCGTCACGTTTCAGCGCAGCGGTCTGTCCTGGATGCAACGCCGGATGCTCGGCGGGCTCGAAACTGAAGGCATCCGCATCGGACAAGGCCAGCAAGGCTTCCACATCCCCTTTCAGGTCAAAGAAATCTACCGGGCGTTTGCCTTCCCAGTTCTGCGGCTGGGCACTGCCGTAAAGCAGGCCGGCGATCATGGGCGTCTGGGCTAGCCCGCCTTCCACGTCTGCCGCATCGGTAGGGACAAAACGCAGACCGGTCTCGAACAGACGCAGGCGATCAGCCTGGCGGTTCAAATTGTGGCGGGCGGTACTGAACAAGCCGGCCAACAGCGTGGTACGCATGACACCCAGATCCATAGAGATCGGGTTGAGCAATGGCAACGGTTCTACTCGGGGTTCCACTTTAGCCAAGAGGCCTGGCTCTACGAAGGTGTAGGTAATAGCCTCCTGGTAGCCCCGGTCCATCAGGGTGTCGGCTAAACGCCGCAGTGCCACAATATGCTCTGGAACGGTATCACCGGAAGGTGAGCCCGCGGGCACGCGGCTAGGCAGTTTTTCATAGCCGTAAATACGCGCCAACTCTTCGATCAAGTCCTGTTCGATGGCCATATCAAAGCGCCAGCTGGGCGCCAGCACGCGCCACTCTTCACCCTCACCCTTGGCTGAGATGTCCATGCCCAAGCGGCTGAGAATGTCTTCCACTTGTTGAGCGGGAAGGCCCATCCCCAGCAAGCCCTCGATGCGTTCGGCACGCAAGGTGAGCTCAGCCTGTTTGGGCAGCTGCGCTTCGTCCGCCGTTTCAGTGACAGGGCCAGCCTGACCGCCGGCAATTTTCTGGATCAAGGCAGTGGCGTATTCAATGGCATTGTTTTGCAGTTGTGGGTCGACACCCCGCTCGAAGCGGTGAGAAGAATCCGTGTGCAAACCGTAAGAGCGAGCCTTGCCAGCAATAGCCAACGGCGCGAAGAAGGCACACTCTAGGAAGATGTCTTGCGTGTCCGTGGTCACTGATGAGGGCTTGCCCCCCATCACACCGGCCAACGCCAAAGCAGCACTATCATCTGCGATCACTAGAGTGTCATCGCGCAGGGTCAGCTCCTGGTCGTCCAGAGTGGTGAGCTTTTCCTCAGCCTTGGCCTTACGGACGGTGATGCCACCGTTCAGTTTTGCCAGGTCGAATGCATGTAGCGGCTGGCCCAGCTCTACCAACACATAGTTGGTCACGTCCACAATCGGGTCGATGGTGCGCAGGCCAGCTCGACGCAGGCGCTCTACCATCCACAGCGGAGTGGCGGCATTGACGTCCACTCCTTTAATGACGCGGCCAAGATAACGGGGGCAGCCGGCGCTGTCCGCCAACGTCACGGTCAGGCTGTCGTCGATGGCAGGGGCCACTTTGCTAATGGAAGCTTCGGTGAGCGCCGTCTGGTTCATCACCCCTACTTCTCGCGCGATACCACGCAGGCTCAGGCAGTCCGCCCGGTTAGGCGTTAGATCTACCTCGATGACGGTGTCGTCTAGGCTCAGATAGTCACGGAAATCCGTGCCCACCGACGCATCTTCCGGTAGCTCCATCAAGCCATCAATCAGGTCTTCCAGGCCTAGCTCGGAAGCACCGCACAGCATGCCATTGGATTCTTGGCCACGCAGCTTGGCTTTCTTGATCTTGAAGTCGCCAGGCAGCACTGCACCCACTTGGGCGAAAGGCATTTTCAGGCCGACACGCACATTGGATGCACCGCAAACCACCTGCACCGTGTCGGTACCGTTTGTGACCTGGCAAACACTCAGCTTGTCTGCATCCGGGTGCGGTTCGCAGCTTTCAACCTGCCCAACCACAACACCGGTAAAGGCCGGTGCAGCGGGCTCCACGGCATCCACTTCCAAACCGGCCATGGTCAGTTGTTGTACCAGGGTCTCGGTATCAATGGCCGGGTTAACCCACTCCCGCAACCAGGCTTCGTTAAAACGCATTGTCGAAATTCCTTAAACTTGTTCGCGGGAGGCGTTAGCCAAACTGGGACAAAAAGCGGGTGTCGTTCTCAAAGAACAACCGCAAATCGTTTACGCCATAACGGAGCATGGCGATACGTTCGATGCCCATACCAAACGCAAAACCGCTGTACTCTTCTGCATCAACGCCGCCGGCCTCAAGCACCGTTGGGTGCACCATGCCGCAGCCCATGATTTCGATCCAACCTGTGTGCGAACACACCCGGCAGCCTTCTCCACCACAGCTGACACAGCCCACATCGACTTCGGCGCTTGGCTCGGTAAACGGAAAATAGCTGGGACGGAAACGCACCGGCAGATCTTCCACTTCAAAGGTGTAACGCAGGAATTCCGCCACGGTGCCACGCAGGTCCGCAAAGGTAATGCCCTTGTCTACCAACAGACCTTCCACCTGGTGGAACATAGGGGTATGAGTCAGATCCGAATCACAACGATACACTCGACCCGGGGCGATAATCCGGAACGGGGGCTTGCCCTGCTCCATCACCCGCACCTGTACCGGTGAGGTATGGGTACGCAACAAACGCCCATCACCAAAGTAAAAGGTGTCATGCATGGCCCGGGCCGGGTGATGGCTAGGGATATTCAACGCTTCAAAATTGTGGAAATCATCTTCCACTTCAGGGCCTTCGGAAATGTCAAAGCCCAAACGCAGGAAGAAATCTTCAATGCGACGGCGCATACGATTTACCGGATGCAACCCCCCCGGCAACTCTCCACGCCCCGGCAGGGTGACATCAACGGTTTCACTGGCAAGCTGCTGTTTTAACGCCGCTTCCTCCATTGCACTCTTGCGATCGGCAATGGCGTCTTGGACTTTTTGCTTGCCTTCATTGATCACCGCACCCGCCTGCGGGCGCTCCTCAGCGCTCAGCTTACCCAAGCCTTTCATCAGGGCACTGATTTCACCCTTCTTGCCCAGGTACTTTACCCGCACATCATCCAAGGCCCGAATGTCGCCAGCCTGTTCGACCTCTGCCAGAGCAGCGTCGACCAGGGCATTGAGATTTTCCATTTAAGACTCCGCAGTCTTTAAATCAGAAGAAAGTTGAAAGTTGCAAAGCGCGATTCCAGAAAGATACGACCCGACACGGCTAAAGCCGCGCCCCAGTAAAGCGTGGGGAAAAGCCACTCGATTGGCATTAAAACCCAACCGCGTTTCAACTTTATACTTTCAACTTTCAACTGGTCTTTTTTCAAACAAAAACGGGGGAAGAGCGCGAACTCTTCCCCCGTTGAGTATGCTGTTCAGTCTAAGACCGAACAGTAAATCAGGCGGTGAGACTCGCTTTGGCTTTTTCGGCCAAAGCGCTAAAGGTTGCCTGATCGCGGACAGCGATGTCCGCCAGTACTTTACGGTCGATGTCGATGGACGCTTTTTTCAGTCCATTGATCAGACGGCTGTAAGACAGACCGTTCAAACGCGCAGCCGCGTTGATACGCACAATCCACAGACGACGGAATTGACGCTTACGAACCTTACGGTCGCGGTAAGCATACTGACCGGCTTTGGTAACGGCTTGTACCGCTACGCGGAATACACGACTGCGGGCACCGTAGTAGCCTTTAGCCTGCTTGAGAATTTTCTTGTGCCGACGGCGCGCCTGCACACCACGTTTTACTCGTGCCATTGTTTAGTCTCCAGATCCGTAAAAGTTATGCGTAGGGCATCATGCGTTTAACAAGAGCCACATCATTCTCGTGGACTTCCTGCTTCGGACGCAGTTTACGAATAGTCTTGGAAGACTTTTTGGTCAGAATGTGGTTTTTGAATGCCTGCTTGCGCTTGAAACCGGAGGCGGTTTTTTTGAAACGCTTGGCAGCCCCACGGTTTGTCTTGATTTTAGGCATGGTACCTTCTCAAGTTGATGAATTAATTAAACAGTCCGTTAGGACTGCTTCTTCTTTTTGCCCGGGCCGAGCACCATGATCATCTGGCGCCCTTCCATGTTCGGACGTTGCTCAACAGAACCGTATTCTTCCAAGTCCTTCTCGATACGAGCAAGAAGTTCCCGGCCCAGTTCCTGGTGAGCCATCTCCCGACCGCGAAAGCGGACGGTGATTTTTGCTTTGTCGCCGGCCTCAAGGAAACGAATGAGGTTACGCAGTTTCACATCGTAGTCACCGATATCGGTGCCGGGACGGAATTTGATTTCCTTGACCTGAGTCTGACGCTGCTTTTTGCGCCCCTCTTTGGCCTTTTGTTTAGCCTCGAACAGATGTTTGCCGTAATCCATAATTCGGCAAACCGGTGGTTCTGCACCAGGGGAGATTTCCACCAGATCCAGCTGTTTAGAAGTGGCCTTTTCCAAGGCGTCCTGCAGGCTGACGATACCGACCTGCTCACCATCCACATCAATCAACCGAACTTCGGTTGCCTGGATTTGCTGATTTGTATTGGCGCGCTGCTCGCGGCCTTTGCCTCCACGCTTAATGTCGTGAACCTCCAATCTGTTGTCGAAAACGAGGCGAGTAGCCTCACCGCCTCAGTAAATAGGCGCGCATTGTATGCCACCACAACGGGCACAACAACCCCGACCCTTACTCTGGCCGACGTACGCAACTAGCTGAAACGGAATGAGTTCTACCTGAAAGCCTAATCGAAGCACGGGCTACCCTTTTGAAGACTGGCCCCAACTCCCAGGAAGGATGGGTATTTTAAGCAAATCCGGTTACTTTTCAAGCATCACATCCATATTTACTTACGCGTGATGTTGCACTGTGCCGATTCCATTAATATAGTTGCCAGTAACAACATAAACGTTTAGACAATTATCTATGTCCTCCAGTACAGATCGTGCCGAACAGCTGTATGAAGCCGTCAATCAGTTGATACGGGTTCACCAGTTCCGCGATCGCGATTACATTTGTTCCCACGACGTATCCGTGGCTCAGTGCTATGCGCTCGAAACCCTAGTAAAGCGTGGCCCTTTACGGCTGCAGGCCCTGGCTTCGGAGATGTATCTGGACAAAAGCACGACCAGCAGAGTCGTCGACTCCCTGTTGCGCAAGGCATATGTGCTGAAAACCCCGGATCCGTCAGATCAACGCGCGGTGCAACTTTCGCTGACGCCTGAGGGCAAAAAACTGTATCAGACGATCCGCCAGGATTTGGTGGCTGAAGAAGCCTCAATGATAAAGAACCTGCCCCCGGAAGTGGTCGATGGCGCCCTGACCTTGATCCGCCAGCTGACCGCTGCGGCCCGCGCTCGCCTAGGCTCATAGCGGCATTTTTTTAACTATTTTGTTGTTAGTACCAACAGATTAAGAAGGATGACAGTATGCACAAAACACTCGCCACTCTCCCGGTCGCCGTTATCGGCGCAGGCCCGATTGGCCTCAGCGCCGCCGTTCATCTGCTTAATCGCGGCTACACACCCATCATCTTTGAGGCGGGCACGCAGGCCGGCGCCCATCTTGCTCGCTGGGGACATGTCCGCATGTTTTCACCCTGGTCGTACAACATCGACCCTGCCGCCGTTGAGCTGCTGAACCAAGGTAACTGGACGGAACCTTCGTTAGCGCAGTTTCCCACCGGGAAAGAGCTCCTAGAGCATTATGTATTGCCGCTAGCCAACCACCCCAAAATCGCCTCGCACCTGCACCTTAACAACCGGGTTCTCCATGTGAGTCGATGCAACCATGATGTATTACGCACAAAAGGACGGGACGACACCCCTTTTGTGCTCCGCATAGCAGGACCTGATGGAGAGCACGACGTCACCGCTCAAGCGGTAATCGACGCCTCAGGCACCTACCAAACGCCCAACTGGCTTGGCGCCCATGGCATTCCTGCATTAGGAGAAAATGCTGCGTCCAACGCCATTCGCTACGGCGTTCCTGATGTCCTTGGCGTTGACCGTGCACACTACACCGACAAATCGGTACTTGTGGTTGGCGGCGGTCACTCGGCTTTTAATGCCTTACAAGACCTGGTTCGACTTTCAGAACAAAGCGCCGGCATGCAAGTGCATTGGGCTGTTCGCAGCGAACCCGTCACTAACGTAGTTCGCTCGCGTGCTAATGATGAACTCCAAGAGCGCAGAGCATTGGAGGTGCATATACAAGCGTTACTCGAGCAAGGCCGAATACACGTTCATACCGGCATTGAGGTCGACACCATTAGCCAAGACGGGAACCGCCTTATCGTACACAGTAATGGCAAGTCACTTCCTCCTGTTGACCGCATCATTGCGGCAACCGGCTTCCGTCCTGACCTCAGTGTGTTATCCGAGCTTCGCACCACCATCGATCCGGCTACACAAAGCCCCACCAGGCTAGCGCCTTTGATCGACCCAAACATGCACAGCTGTGGCTCCGTACCTGAGCATGGCGCAGCCGAACTGTCTCACCCTGAACCGAATCTCTATATCGTTGGCATAAAAAGCTACGGTCGGGCTCCCACTTTTTTGCTTCGCACCGGTTATAAGCAGGTTTTATCGGTGATCTCCGCGCTGGACAGCGAAGAGGAGCCAACTCCAGTTCAACCCTGCGCGGCACCCACGTGCCCGGGATGAATGTGCAGCCCGCTAAATATGGCTTTGTTGCCGCTTTGGGCCTTTCGCAACTGGTATCTTGGGGCGTGCTGTATTACAGCTTCCCCTTGATAGCAGAGGCGATGATTAACGACACAGGAATAAGCCGCAGTTCGATTTACGGTGCGGCCACTGCCGGCTTACTTCTCGCGGCAGCCATGGCTTATCCGGTTGGCACCCTGGTCGATCGTGGGCATGGCCGCAAGATTATGGTGGGGGCAACCTTCGCCGCATCACTAACCACGCTATTATGGTCCTATGCCGCAACGGCGCCCGCCTTTTATGCAGCCATCATTACGCTGGCAGGGCTTCAAGCCACATTGTTGTATGAGCCCGCTTTTGCTGTGGTGGTTCGTCAATTGAACATTCAGCAGGCGCGCTCAGCCATTACCGCGATAACCCTTTGGGCAGGCTTTTCCAGCACCCTGTTCGTACCCTTGGTGCAGTCCATGCTGGATGCATTAGGCTGGCGCGGCACCTTGCTGTCTCTTGCCGCCATTAACCTGGCCATCGCCGCACCACTTTATTACTGGGCCATTCCGCCAGCCACAACAGCACGCAACGTCACACCACCCAAAACCGTTGCCGCAAATCAACCGTCCCTTTTCCCCATCTTGCGGCAGCCAACATTTTATCTTTTAAGCGCATCATTCTGTGCTTACATGGCCCTGTTTTCAGGTTTCACGTATCACCTCTACCCCCTACTGGTCGCGCGCTCTGATGACACCCAATCCGTGGTCCTGGCCATAGCGCTCATTGGTCCTGCCCAAGTCGGTGCAAGGGTACTGATACTACTTTTCAAAAAGGTCACGATAAGACAACTGGGCCTGCTCACCGGTATCACCTTCCCCGTTGCCATTGTGCTGCTCAAAGCTCCGCCCAGCACACTAACGCTGGTTGCGCTGTGTCTACTCTACGGTGGCGCCAATGGCATCTTCACCATCGTTCGCGCAATGGCCGTTCCCGAGCTACTGTCCCGCCACTATTACGGGAGAATTAACGGCATCATGCTGATTCCCATGTCGCTGGCACGGGCCGTTGCACCTTGGGCAATTGCAGGCTACTGGACACATACGGGGAGCGTACAAGGAGCTATCAATTTGATACTCGGATTGGCACTGCTAGTGCCGGTGTTATTTGGCTTGGCGATCAACACCCGCCGTCGGAACTGTTAGCTATAAACCGTAACAAACCAACAGAAATGTAGAGAGAAGGAAGAGCTCTATCTGCCCTTTAGCAATTGGGCGCTAGACCGAACCTTCAGTGATGCGGCGCCGAGCATAAACGCCAACGATAACCTGTGTATTTCTTTGGATTAGGGCCAATCAGTAACTGAACGCCTTGTAGCACCTGAGACAACCATTGACGGCTGCCTCAGGCTGACGAAAGGCCTGCTAGCGGGGGTTTAAAACGTCTTCGCAGAAACCTAAACGTCGACCACCCTGCGGTTCATGCAGCCACTAGCCTTTAAGACCTTTGGCAATACGATCACCCAGCGTTTTATCAACATTGCACCAATACTCAATCGCGCGTTGCAGAACCCTCTCGGATACACCCGCAGACAGGTGACCAACAATGTTATCTACAAGGCGATCACGCTCTTCGTCGTTAAGTACCTCGCGTACTAAGGCTCCCGCCTGACCGAAGTCATCGTCGTCTTTGCGCAACGTGTACGCTTGGCGAACCATGTCGCCATCGGCATACCACTGCGTACCATCCTGGCCCCGTTGCGGATCAGCTTCTGGCCCACCGTAGGAGTTCGGCGCATAAACCGGATCGGAAACATTTTCGGTACGCCCCACTCCGTCCTTGCTGTAGCTGTTCACCGGACACTTTGGCTTGTTGACAGGAATCTGCTTGTAGTTCACCCCCAGCCGGTGACGGTGAGCGTCCGCGTATGAGAAGCCACGAGCTAGCAACATTTTGTCGGGGGACAAACCGATGCCGGACACGAGGTTATTAGGTTCAAATGCGGCTTGCTCCACCTCGGTGTGAAAATCAGTCGGGTTGCGGTTCAACGTCAGTTTGCCGACTTCCATTAAGGGGTAGTCACTGTGCGGCCACACCTTAGTCAAATCGAAAGGGTTTAACCGATAGGTCTTGGCATCCTCAAACGGCATGATCTGCATGTGCAGAGTCCAGCTTGGGTAATCGCCGTTTTTGATGGAGTCAAACAGATCACGGCGGTGATAGTCGCCATCTTTACCGGCCATGCTGTCGGCTTCATCTTGGGTCATGCATTCAATACCCTGATCGGTCTTGAAGTGGTATTTAACCCAAAACTTCTCATCCTTGGCGTTGATCCACATATAGGTATGACTGGAATAGCCATTCATGTGACGCCACGTCTTGGGTATACCGCGATCGCCCATCAACCAAGTCACCTGGTGCGCCGACTCAGGCGAAAGCGTCCAGAAATCCCATTGCATATCGTGGTCGCGTAGGCCGTTGTCGGCGCGACGTTTCTGCGAGCGGATAAAGTGCTGAAATTTCATTGGGTCCCGCACGAAGAAAACCGGCGTGTTATTACCCACCATGTCATAGTTGCCTTCACTGGTGTAAAACTTCAGCGAAAAGCCTCGTGGGTCACGCCAAGTATCTGGGCTGCCGCGCTCACCGGCTACCGTAGAAAATCGAATCAGAGTGTCCGTCTTGGTGCCGGGCTGAAATACTGCAGCTTTAGTGTATGCACTTACATCCTTGGTCACCTCGAAGTGGCCAAACGCACCGCCGCCCTTCGCATGGGGTTGGCGCTCTACGATACGCTCGCGATTGAAATTCGCCATTTGCTCAATCAAATAGTGATCGTGAAGGACAATCGGCCCGTCCGCTCCTATTGTGAGGGAGTGTTCATCACTGGCTACTGGGATGCCACCATCTGTTGTGGTGGGTTTCGCTGTTTTATCGCTCATGTGTTACTCCTGTATCGCTCATAGACCCCCAATGAACATTAAGAGTCTATCGCTGAGTAGTAATATTACGGCACGTATTTCGGTATCGCACAGAGTGCGAGACCCATGAAAACACCATGATTAGAACATGCTTAAAAATTGTTCGCCCCCTTAACCGTGTACTGCAACAAAAACGATCCTAAAGGTCGATCCAAGTAGTACTCCCAAAACAACAACAACGCATTAAACCAATGGCCAGTTTTACTCGCTTTTACGAAACGTAATCGGCGGCCAAACAGAGACAAAAAAGCCCATGAGAACATGGGCCTTTCTGTAAAATAATTCACCACAAACAATTGAACCAGAAAGAGAAACTGGGCGACGGCGCATCATCCAAGCGCACTTTCCCAACTCATCCAATTCGTTTCGAGGCTTGAATTCGAGAAGCAAGCATTCAGGTATTAGCGTAATACTCTAAGCCACACCCTAAAGTCGCACGTTCTACCAGGTCAAGGTAACGCCGAACGCGCCGGCTCGTTCTTACGTTGGCTATTCCAGCCACGCGGCTCCTAAGAACCTGACATTTAGTGAATAATTTTCTGGGCCTGTTCGGCCAGCGAGGGCGTCCAGACCTTTTGTCCCTGTCTTTTTTGTATGCTCAAGCCATGGTGCTGATGGTGCGACGGAACCGGGCGAGCGCGAAGCCGAACAAGGCCGACCCGATCACGGCGATGGCGAGGAACTGCGGCCAGACCGCCGTGAAGCCCGCGCCGCGGTACAGAATCGCCTGGGCCAGCATCACGAAATGGGTATTGGGCGCGGCGAGCATGATGTACTGGACAGCCTCCGGCATGCTCTCGCGCGGTGTCGAGCCACCGGAGAGCATTTGCAACGGCAGCAGCACCAGCATGAGCAGCAGGGCGAACTGCGGCATGGAGCGGGCGACGGTGCCGAGGAAGATGCCCATCGAGGTGGTTGCGAAAAGATGCAGCGCCGCCCCGGCCAGAAATAGCGTAAGCGAGCCTTCGATCGGCACAGACAGCCAGCCCTGCACGACGACGGTAAGCGCGAAGGCGGTGGCGGCCAGGACCACCAGCCCCATCGCCCACACCTTGCTCGTCATAATCTCGAAAGGGGTGACCGGCATGACCAACAGATGCTCGACCGTGCCATGCTCGCGCTCGCGGATCAACGCCGCGCCCGTGAGGACGATGGAGAGCATGGTCACGTTGTTGATGACCTGCATGATGGCGCCAAACCACGACTTGTTGAGCTGGGGATTGAAGCGCGCCCGCAGCGCCAGATCGACCGGTAACTCCGGAACCTCGCGGTAGCGCTGCGCGAAGGCCCGCACCTCGTCGCTCACAATGCTATGAATATAGCCACTGCCGTTGAAAGCCTGGCTCATGCGCGTGGCATCGACGTTGAGTTGGATCGTTGGCCTGCGCCCCGCCAGCAGGTCGCGCTGGAAGTCGGGAGGGATGTCGAGGGCAAAGGTGTCGATGCCGGCATCCATGCGGGCATCCATCTCGGCCTGGTCGATCACGTCGGGTGGAACAAAGTACGGCGGGTAAAAGGCGCTGACGATGCGCCATGACACTGGAGAGCGATCCTCATTCACAATCGCGATCGGGGCCTTGTTGAAGGTCTCCGGCATGGCCGTGGCCGCCGTGTAGACCGAAATGGTGAAAGCGTAGACGATAAGCACAAGCATGATCGGGTCGCGGACGAGGCTGCGCAACTCTTTGACCCCAAGGTGGAGAATATTGGCAAGGCGCATGGGCTACCGCTCCTGTTTCTTGAGCAGCGCGGCGGACAGCACGGTCAGGACCGGCACGGCCAGCGCCAACGGAATGAAAGCGGCATGCAAATCGGAGAAATTGAGGGCCTTCGAGAAGGTGCCGCGCGCAATCGTCAAGAAATGCGTGGTCGGATAGACCTCGCCAATCAGCCGGCCCATTCCTTCCAAGGACGACACCGGATCGATCATGCCCGAGAAGTTCGCTGCAGGCAGGATAGTGAGCACCGCCGTGCCGAAGATCGCCGCGATCTGGCTGCGCATGAAGGTAGAGATAAGGAGCCCCAAGGCCGTCGCGGTGCCGACATAGAGCAACGCACCCACTGCCAACGTCAGGAAGCTACCTTTCAGCGGCACGCCGAAGATGCTCACCGCGAGCAGCGTGAGCAGCAGGAAGCTCAAGAAGGACAGCACAACATAGGGCAACTGCTTGCCGAGCAGGAATTCAAGCCGCGTCGTCGGCGTGACATAGAAGTTGGTGATGGAGCCGAGCTCCTTTTCCCGCACCACACTGAGCGCCGCGAGCATGGCCGGGATCAGCATAAGCAGCAGCGGGATCACCGCCGGCACCATCGCCACCAGGCTCTTGACGTCCGGGTTATAGCGAAACCGAGTCTCGATATTAACAAGTCCCGCCAAAGCCTCGCCGTAGCCGGCCTCACGCGCCTTGGTCGCCAGCCAGTGGGCATGAATCCCCTGCACATAGCCGCGAACGGTCTCTCCCCGTGCCGGCATGGCGCCGTCAATCCAAGCGCCGATTTCGACCCGCCGGCCCCGGGCGATGTCACGCGCGAAACCCGGCGGGATCTCGACCGCCAGACTAAGGTCGCCTTCGCGCATCCGCCGGTCGAGATCGGCATCATCGGTAATCGGCGCCCGCTCGACGAAGTACCGGGAGCCGGCGAGGTTAAGCGTATAATCGCGGCTGACGGTGGTCTGGTCGCGGTCCAGTACCGCGAAGGTGAGGTCCTCGACATCAAGGCTGATCCCATAGCCCATCACGAACATCAGGATGACGCTACCGACCAGCGCCAACGTTAGCCGGATGGGATCGCGGCGCAACTCCAGCCCTTCGCGCCACGCATAGCTGAGCATGCGCCGGGGGTCAAACCGGCGTCGCCAGCCCTGTAGTTCAACATGGCCTGCTGACGCATCAACCAAACCGAGCGAAGCTATCCCTTCTGGTTGTCTCTCGGCCTCCTGCAACGCCTCCTCCAGATGCCCCACGAACGCCTCTTCCAGAGTCTCCACGCCCCGCTGGCTGATCAGAGCAGCAGGCGTATCGGTCACCAGCACCCGGCCGGCGTGCATCAGCGAAATGCGGTCGCAACGCTCGGCCTCATTCATGAAATGAGTGGAGATGAAGATAGTCACCCCATCCCGACGCGATAGCTCAGCCAGCATGCGCCAGAAAGCGTCACGTGCAACCGGGTCGACACCCGAGGTGGGCTCGTCGAGGATCAGCATCTCGGGCTTGTGGATCATGGCCACCGCCAGCGACAGGCGCTGTCGGAGCCCGAGGGGCAGTCGGCCCGGCAAACTGTCCACCACGGTGACCAGATCAAAGCGCTCGATCATCTCCTCCACACGCTGCGGAATCTCGGCGGCGGGCACCTGGAACAACCGGGCGTGCAGTTCCAGGTTCTGCCGCACCGTCAGTTCGGTGTAGAGCGAAAAAAACTGTGACATATAGCCGACGCGACGACGGGTGGCGAGGTCGTGCGGGTCCACCTCCTGCCCGAACAGCCAGGCGCGGCCTTCACTCGGCGGCAGCAGGCCGGTCAACATCTTCATGGTGGTGGTCTTGCCGCAGCCGTTAGAGCCAAGGAAACCGAAAATCTCGCCCCTTGGGACTCGCAGATTCACACGGTCTACGGCAGTGAAATCGCCGAAACGCATGGTTAGATCCTGCGCCTCGATCGCGGTATCGACAGCCTCTTCCGACCGCGGTGGAATCTCGACCGCCCGATAATCCCGGCGCTTGTCTTCTGGCAGCAGCCGGATGAAGGCCGCTTCCAGCGAATCCATTCCTGTACGCTGCAATAAACCTTCGGGGCTGTCACAAGCCAGCACCCGCCCACCGTCCATCGCCGCCAACCAATCAAAGCGTGCCGCCTCCTCAATATAGGCCGTGGCCACCAGCACGCTCATACCGGCTCGGGAAGAACGGATCTCGGAGATCAATTCCCAGAACTGGCGTCGTGACAGAGGATCCACCCCAGTGGTCGGCTCGTCGAGGATCAGGAGGTCCGGATCATGGATCAGCGCGCAGCAGAGTCCGAGCTTCTGCTTCATCCCGCCGGATAGCTTGCCCGCCGCCCGATCGAGAAACGGCTTGAGTCCGGTGGCCTCGGTCAGCGCTTCGATGCGACGCGCCCGTTCGCCGCCGTCGTGCCCGAACAGGCGTCCGAAGAAGTCGAGGTTCTCGCGCACAGACAACGTCGGATAAAGGTTCCGCCCGAGCCCCTGCGGCATATACGCAACGCGCGGACCAACGCTACGGCGGTGGCGCGCATTGGCCATATCGCCGCCGAGTACCTCGACCTCTCCCTCCTGAATCACGCGGGCACCCGCGATCAGCGCCAGCAGACTCGACTTGCCGACCCCGTCCGGGCCAATCAGCCCGGCCATACAGCCGGCCGGGATATCAAGGCTAACGGAATCGAGCGCGTGGACCTCCCTGTAGCGCAAGGTCAGGTTCCTCAAGCGGGCGACCGGCATGGCGGCCAACTCGCTGTTATTGGACGTTTGGCTCGTATCCCGTTTCATTGTGGCAGCTTGAGTTGCAGTTCAGGGGGCCAGCTTGCCTGCGGGTCGAGGCGCACATAGACCATGCCGGGGAGGCCGGTCTTGACCTGGTGGAGGTGCTTCCTAAGCAGATCAGGGTCGATCCGCGCCTTGATGCGAAACATTAGCTTCTGGCGTTCTTCTTCCGTCTCCACCATCTTGGGCGTGAATTGTGCGACATCCGCGACGAACGAGATTTGGGCCGGTATCACGTATTGCGGAGCGGCGTCGAGCACGAGCCGCGCTTCGGTTCCCAACGCGACGCGCCCGGCTTGTTCTGTCGGCAGAAAGAAGGTCATGTAGACATCGGCGAGATCAACCATGTTCAGCACGACGCCGCCCGGAGAGAACACCTCGCCGGGCTGAGCGACGCGGTACTGGACACGACCGTCGCGCGGCGACTTCAAAACGCTGTCATCAAGGTCAGCCTGGATGCGCTGGATGGTGGCCCGCGCCGCGTCCACCGACGCCTGCGCCCCAATAACATCCGACTTGGCTCGTCCTATGGCCGCTTGGGCGGCGGCCGCCTGCGCTTCCGCGGCGCCGACTGCGGCTTTCGCCGCCTGGAAGGCGGCACGATCGTCATCCCGCATGGACAGGGCCGCGGCCCCTTTCAAAGCCAACTCTTCTGTACGGTCAAGGCGCTTCTTCGCAGCATCGAGTTCGGCCTTCCTCTGAGCAATGAACGCCTCGGCCGCTTGCTTCTCGGCTTCTCGCTGGGTCACCTGGCTTTGCGCAGTCTCTATGCCGATAAGCGCGCGCCGCAACTGCGCCTGGGCCTCGCGCAGTTGTGCCTCCAGAACGACCGAATCCATTTTCGCCAGCACCTGCCCGGCGCGGACAAAGTCGCCTTCGTTAGCCAGGATCTCCTTGACCCGGCCCGCAGTCTTGGCCGCGACGTCGATCTCAACGGCCTCGATTCGGCCGTTGCCAGCAGCAAAGCCTTCTGGCAAACCCTTTGGTTGAACAAACCACCACGCCCAAGCGCCTAGGCCGACGACAATCGCGGCGACGACGACCCGAGCAATGTTCACCCTTATGAGCCGCTTCAATGTCAGTTTTTGACCCGAATTTCTGTCCATCATAAAAATTCCTGCTGCTCTTGTGGAACATCGGCGGAACTCGGCATCGATCAGCCAGCACAGATAAGGCAAAGCAACTTGACGCTATACGGTTATAACAGTTTTCAGATTGCTCCAAGAGAAAGTTATTCAAGCCCTCGGTACCATGCCCCCTTCAACCTACCTCTCATGTCTCGATAATACCACCTTGGATACCACGCTCAATCGATGCTCCTCGCTGCCATCATTTGCCAAATACTGCCAGATATAAAAACAAAAAAGGCCCATGAAAACATGGGCCTTTTTTGTCATTAAATGCCAGTTAGTACCAGCTAGTGCCTAACGAGTGATCATTCCCACTCTATTGTAAACAAGACATTTTTATCTTTTATATTCAATGGCTTATTTTCCTGCTAATTGGTAATACCATGAAAAATACCATGCTCAGAAAAGGCTTAACAATATTTTGAAAAATTGCCTACTGAGCGCTGCCGCACAGCTCCATAGGCCGCTTTCCTGGCTTTGCTTCCAGATGTATGCTCTTCTGCTCCTGCAGCTAATGGATCACCGCAAACAGGTTACTCGCCTGGGGATTCCCTTTCGACCCGAGCATCCGTATGAGACTCATGCTCGATTAGCGGGCTTTAATACTACATCAAGTCTACAGGCGTGCCCAAAAACTGCTTTTACGCCCATGCGCTGACTGCAATTGTTGCACGAATGCGTGATGCTCCAGCAGAGGGTCGAACACCTTGATTCGCCCGGCCAGCGCTACGGTTCTGCGGCAGGCCGGTGCCGAAGATGCCGACATGCTCATTGCCGTCACCAACTCGGACGAAACCAACATGGTTGCCTGCCAGGTGGCCTTCTCGCTGTTCAAGACCCCCTCCAAGATCAGTCGCGTGCGGGCCAACGCCTACCTGGCCCGCAAGGAGCTGTTTGGCGAGAACGGCTTCCCGGTGGATGTCCTGATCAGCCCCGAACACCTGGTTACCCAGCACATCACCCGGCTGATCGAATATCCCGGTGCCCTGCAGGTGCTGGAATTCTCCAACGGCCTGGTGCGGCTGGTGGCCATCCGCGCCACCGAGGGTGGTCCGCTGGTGGGCCATGAGCTGTCCTATCTGCGCACCCACATGCCCCGCGTCGACACCCGGGTGGCGGCCATCTTCCGCAAGGATCGGCCCATCATTCCCCAGGGCGACACCGTCATCGAGGATGGTGACGAGGTCTTCTTCATTGCCGGCACCGACCACATCCGCTCGGTGATGAGCGAACTGCAGCCCCTGGAGAAACCCTACAAGCGCGTCTTCATCTGTGGTGGCGGCAACATCGGCCAGCGCCTGGCCCATACCCTGGAGAGTCGCTACCAGGTCAAGCTGCTGGAGCAGGACCGGGACCGCTGCGTGATGCTGTCGGAGAACCTGCGCAAGACCATCGTGCTGGAAGGCAACGCCGCCAACAAGGACATCCTGCTGGAAGAGAACATCGAAAGCACCGATGTATTCTGCGCGGTCACCAACGATGACGAGGCCAACATCATGGCCTCGCTGCTGGCCAAACGCCTTGGTGCCCGCAAGGTGCTCACCCTGATCAACAACCCGGATTACGTGGACCTGATCCAGGGTGGCGAAATCGACGTGGCCATCTCGCCTCAGCAAACCACCATTGGCAGCCTGCTGACCCACGTGCGCAAGGGCGACGTGGTCAATGTGCACGCCCTGCGAAGGGGCGCGGCGGAGGCGATCGAGGCCATCGCCCACGGCGATCATCGTTCCTCACGGGTTGTCGGCAAACGCCTGGACGAGATCAAGCTGCCCCAGGGCACAACCATTGGCGCCATCGTGCGCCACAACGAGGTACTGATCGCCCACGATCACCTGCGGGTGCAGCCGGACGACCACGTGGTGCTGTTCCTGGTGGACAAGACCCGCATCCGCGAGGTGGAAAAGCTGTTCCAGGTGGGGCTGACCTTCTTCTGATGACACATCCACCGCAACCGAAGGGACTGTAGAATGCGCCTGCCGGTGATTGCCAAGGTACTCGGCCTGCTGATGATGCTGTTCAGCCTCACCATGCTGCCGCCCCTGGGCATTTCCCTGCTCTACGACGACGGCCAGTGGCAGCGCTTTGCCAATGGCCTGATGATGGTCATGTTCGGTGGCCTGGTGGTGTGGCTCCCCTTCCGGCGGGTGGCCGGTGACCTGCGGGTGCGGGACGGCTTCCTGATCACCACCCTGTTCTGGGTGGTACTGAGCGTGGCCGGCTCTATTCCCTTTTACCTCAGCAACAACGCCCCCTACACCTATATCGACTCGTTGTTCGAAGCCGTCTCCGGGCTCACCACCACCGGGGCCACCGTCATTACCGGCATCGACTCACTGCCGGAGTCCATGCTCTGGTATCGCCAGCAGCTGCAATGGCTGGGCGGCATGGGGATCATCGTGCTGGCGGTCGCCATCCTGCCCATGCTGGGTATCGGGGGTATGCAGCTGTACCGGGCCGAAGTGCCGGGGCCGGTCAAGGACAACAAGCTCACCCCCCGCATCGGGGAAACCGCCAAGGCCCTGTGGTACATCTACGTGGCGCTCACCGCACTATGCGCCTTTGCCTACTGGGCCGCCGGCATGACCTGGTTCGATGCCATCGGCCACAGCTTCTCCACCGTCGCCATCGGCGGGTTCTCCACCCACGACGCCAGCATCGGGTATTTTGACAGTGCGCTGATCGAAATGATTGCGGTGGTTTTCATGATCATCTCGGGGGCCAATTTCGCACTGCACTTCATGGCCTTTCGCCAACGCAGTCTCAGGGCCTACTGGCAGGATTCGGAGTTCCGTTTCTACTTCAGCATCCTTGCAGTGGTAAGCGTGGTCACCGTACTGGTACTCATTTACACCGCTACCCTGGGGCCCACCAAGGCGATATCGAAGGGCATCTTCGAAGTGGTGTCCATCGCCACCACCACCGGTTTCGGCGCCGCCTGCCCCCCCAATCTGACATCGACGCACTGCTAGACATCGTCGGTTGGGACAAGCTGCACTGGCAATCGCCGATTCTGCGTCTAAAGCCGGGTATGGAGATCGATTTTGGCGGTATCGGCAAGGAGTACGCGGTGGACCGGGCCGCCGCACTGGTGCGGGATATCACTGACACACCGGTGCTGATTAACTTTGGCGGCGATTTGTTTGCCACCGCGCCCCCTGCCGGCCAGCCCCATTGGCTAGTGGGCGTGGAAAGTATCGGTGGACTGCAGTCGGCCATGATTCAGTTGCAGCGCGGCGCCCTGGCAACCAGTGGCGACGCCCGCCGCTTCCTGCTGAAAAACGGCAAGCGCTACCCCCATGTCCTCAACCCCCGCACCGGTTGGCCGGTGTTGGACGCCCCGCGCTCAGTGACGGTGGCGGCCAACACCTGCGTGGAGGCTGGACTGCTGGCCACCCTGGCTATGCTCCATGGCCGGGAGGCGGAGGACTTTCTCGCCGCCCAGCAGGTGTTGCACTGGATTCAGCGCTGAGCAGCCGTCGCACTCAGGGGCACTACAAATGCCCGCTGCCATTGACGTCCTGGTGCCAGTAAAAAGTATCACTGCCCACCTGCTCTCTGAGACCAGCAAGCACCGCCTCCAGCTTGTCGCTGGGCAGAATCAGCTCAAATTGCACCCGCTTCTGGCGTCCGGTCACCTGCTCGGCAATGGACAGCTGGCGGTTTTCGCCGTGACCGTGAACCGGGTAGGAGGTGAAACCGCCGACCGCCTCCAAACTGAGCAGGTAGTCGACCAAGTCATCCTCCAAGCTCGGAGGAATGGTCAGTATCAAACGTTGCTGACTGGACATTAGGCTTGCTCCTCAGCGAGATGGGTTTGGCGAATCAGCGGGCGGTGGAAGCGGCGATAAATAATCGGCAGCAAAAACAAGGTCAGCAGGGTCGAGCTGATCAGTCCCCCGATCACCACGATCGCCAGGGGCTTTTGAATTTCCGACCCCGGACCGCTGGCCAGAAGCAGCGGCACCAAACCCAGCGCACAGGTGGTAGCCGTCATCATTACCGGCCGCAAACGACGCACGGCGCCTTCGGTCACCACGGTGTGGATGTCCAGGCCCTTGGCCCGGAGTTGATTAAAATAGGACATCATCACCACCCCATTCATCACCGCAATGCCCAACAAGGCAATAAAGCCCACCGACGCCGGCACCGACATAAACTCGCCGGTCAGCCACAGCGCCACCACACCGCCGGTCAGGGCAAAGGGGATATTGGACAGAATAATCAGCGTCTGCTTCAGGGAGCCGAAGGTGATAAACAGCAGCAGGGCAATCAACCCCAGGGCCACCGGCACAACCAGACCCAGACGGGCGGCGGCGCGCTGCTGGTTCTCAAACTGCCCGCCCCAGGCCAGCGAATAGCCCTCGGGCATATCGAGCTGCGCGGCGATGGCTTGCTTGGCTTCGTCGACAAAACCCACCAGGTCGCGGCCCGCCACATTGCTGCGCACCACGGCAAAGCGCCGCCCCGACTCCCGGGATACCCCCACCGGGCCGTCGATGCGCTCAATACTGGCCAGCTCGGACAGCGGCACCACCCGGCCATCGTCCAGGGTCATCAGGCTGTTCTGCAATTGCACCACGCCGTCACCGGCGGGTTTGTCGTAGCGCAGTACCAGCGGCACCCGGGCGCTCTGCTCAATGATGTTGCCCAGCGGCAGCCCCTCGATTTCAGCCCGCAGACGGTGTTGCAGGGTATCGGCATTCAAGCCCAGTGCCCCGGCTTTCAGCCGGTCGACATTGACCTGTAAATACTGGGCGCCCTCATTGAGGGTGGCCGTGGTATCCACCGCGCCGTCGACATTGCCGACAATATGGCTAATGCGCTGGGCCAGGTCATTGAGGGTACTGAGGTCGGGACCAAAGACCTTAATGGCGATATCGCCCCGGGAGCCGGTCAGCATTTCCGACACCCGCATATCAATCGGCTGAGTAAAGCCGTAATTGAGCCCCGGGAATTGTTCCAACACCGCCCGCATCTTGTCCTGCAGGGCGGCCTTATCGGCGACCTGCCATTGATCCTGGGGTTTCAGTTGCAGGAACACATCGGTCTCATTCAGGCCCATGGGGTCCATACCGATTTCGTCGGAGCCGCTGCGGGACACAATGCGCTCGATTTCCTCGACGTTGTCCAGCAGGGCTTTTTCCACGCTTTGTACCATGCGGATGCCACTGCTGAGGTTCACCGAGGGAATCGACTCCAACTGCACAATCAAGTCGCCCTCATCCATGGTGGGCATAAACGTTTTACCCACAAAGGGAAACAGCACCGCCATCAATACCAGCAGACCGCCGGCAAAGGTCACCACCACAGCGGGGCGCTGCAGGGCCTTGGCCAACAGGGGCTGATACAGGCTAATCAATTTACGGCTCAACCAGGGCTCTTCGTCCTGGCCGCTTTTCAACAACAAAGACGCGATAACCGGGATCACGGTCAGCGACATTATCAGTGCACCGAACAGGGCGAACACAATCGTCAGCGCCACCGGTACAAACAATTTGCCCTCCAGCCCCTGCAAGGTCATCAGCGGCAGAAACACAATCACGATTATAATTACCCCGGAGGTCACCGGCACCGCCACATCCTTGACCGCCCGAAACAGAATATGTAGCAGCGGCAAGCGGCGGGCGCCCTGCTGGGAGGGGCCGTCGTGACGGGCCAGCAGCGACACCATGTTCTCCACCACCACGATGGCGGAATCCACCAGCATGCCGATGGCGATAACCAGCCCGCCGAGGCTCATCAGGTTGGCGCTCATACCCAGGCGGTCCATCATAAAAAAGGTGAACAAGGCCGACAGCGGCAGAATACTGGCCACCGTCAACGCCGCGCGCACATTGCCCAGAAACAGCCCCAGCACCACCAGCACCAGCAGCACCGCTTCCAGTAGGGCTTCGCCCACCGTACCCACCGCCAGCTCAATCAGCTGGCTGCGGTCGTAAAATACATTGAGGGTGGTGCCCTCCGGCAAGGCGGGCTGAATTTCGGCGATTTTATCCTTCACCCCCTGCACCACATGCCGGGCGTTAGCGCCGCGCAAACCAATGACCAGGCCCTGCACCGCCTCTCCTTTGCCGTCCACGGTTACCGAGCCGTAGCGCTCCAAAGCGCCGAGGCGAATATCCGCCAACTGCCGCAACGCAAAGGTCTCGCCATCGGCATTGCTGACCCGGAGGTCGGCAATCTCTTCCAGCGAATTCAGCGCCCCGGCAACCCGCACCAGGATGGCTTCCTCGCCCTGGTCCAGGCGGCCCGCGCCATCGTTGCGGTTATTGCGCTCCAGGGCTTCAATCAGTTGCTGGGTGCTGACCTTGAGCGTGGCCATATCGCCCCGGCGGGGCGCCACTTCATAGGTTTTGACAAAGCCCCCCAGCGAGTTGACGTCGGCCACGCCGTCCACCGTTCGCAGCGCCGGGCGAATAGTCCAGTCCAACAGGTAACGCCGTTCACTGAGTGACATCTGCTCGTTGTCCACGGTGAACATAAACATATCACCCAGCGGCGTGCTCATCGGCGCCAGACCGCCGCTAATGCCAGCGGGTAGCTGGTCCCAGATATTGTTCATGCGTTCGGCAACTTGTTGCCGGGCCCAGTAAATATCTGTGCCTTCCTCAAAATCCAGCGTAATCGCCGACAGCGCGTATTTGGAAATAGAGCGCAGCATCGACTGCCGGGAGATACCCAACAGCTCCACCTCAATGGGCTGGGTGATCAGGCTCTCCACTTCTTCCGGGGTCATACCCGGCGATTTGATGATAATTTTCACCTGGGTGGGTGAGATATCCGGAAAGGCGTCGATGGCGATATTCATCGCCGCGCGACCGCCCAGGCCGATCAACAACAGCGTTAACAGGCCGATCAGCAGGCGCTGGCTGAGGGAGAATTGAATCAGTCGCGACAACATTATTCACCGCCTCCCAGGCCCAGCAACATGCCTTTCAACTGGGCAGTGCCCTGCACCGCCACTTGCTCACCGGATTGCAAACCCGCGGTGGCCAGGTAGTCCTCGCCCAGTGGCACCAGCGACGGGCGACGCACTTCAAAGCCACCGTCGGCCCGCACATAGACTGAGGCCTCGGCGCCACTGCGGGTAACCGCACTGGCCGGCACCTTCACCCCCGGCGCGGTGCTGGACACAATAAGACTGACCCGTTGACCGGGCAGCAGCGCCACCGGCTGCTGAAAGCGCGCCAGGATTTCCACCCGCTGGGTGTGGGTACTGAGCTGGCGATTTTTGCTGACCAAGGTCAGCGTGGCCCGAGCCTGTTTGTCGCGCAGTTCGGCAATCTGCAATTCCTGCCCCAGGGCCAAACCGTCAGCCAGCGCGGCACTGATAGAGGCGCGCAGCCACAAACCATCGGCGCCGGTCACGGATGCCAGGGGCTGATTGGCGGCCACCGCATCGCCGACGCGAAGATATTCCCGGCTGAGCTCCCCCGCGCGGGTCGCTTTGAGGGGGTAGTCCCCCGGCGCTAATTTGCCGTCCCGCAGTTGTTGCAGGGCCTGCTCGTCAAAGCCCGCCTGCTGCAACTGCCCCCGCCAGGCATCGCGATTGAAGGCCGCCTGCTGAGCGGCGCGCTCGGTTTGTGCCAGCCGCTGTTGGGAGATAATACCGTCGGCAAACAGCTGCCGATCTTTGGCCAACAGGGCCCGCTGGTTGGCCTGGGCAAATACCGCCGCCAACCACTGCTCCTGTACACGAGCCAGCGCCGGACTGTTGACGGTGGCGACCAGATCACCGGCCTCGACGGTGGCACCGCCGGGCTGGTGCCAGCCCACCAGTACGCCGTCGTAGCGGGCCACCAATTGCGAGGGCGACTCCGGCGAGGGAATGATCACTGCGGGTACGTGAATACCCACACCGCTGTCCGCGGCAACCAAAGGCTGACTGACGATACCCAAACGCGCCTGGTCCTCACTGGACAGCGCAATGGTTTCGGCGGCGGCCGAGAGCGGTTGCACCAGACTGGCAGAGAGCATCACGGTGAGAGCAGCCAGGGCCCGCTGGGGGCGCGAGATAAAAAAGGTCATAGGGGTTCTCCAACAGTCTGTCTCAGGGAGGAAATCAATTGGTGACGGCGCAGGGTGAGCAACTGCCACTGCACTTGGCTTTGCCGGTAGTGCTGCAGCGCCAGAATAGTGGGGCGAATATCGGACTCGCCGATGGCAAAGGCCTTCTCTGCCATCTGCCACTGTTGTCGGGCAAGATCCCGGGCCCGGGTGGCAAAATCCAGGGATTCCTCCAGCACATCCAACTGATGCTCCACCTCGTGCAGTTGCTGCTGTAATTGCAGGCGGGCACGTTTGATCTGCACGTCGATATCCGCCAGTGCCACAGCCGCCTCAGAGCTGGACGCATCGCTGTGAGCACTACCGCCAAACGGGATCGACACACTGACGCCAAAACTCTCCAGCTCGGGTTCACTGTCACTGCCCCGCTCCCGTCGCACGCCCAGCGACACGGTGCTGTTGCCCGCCGCCTGGTGGCGCTGCTGGGTCAATTTTTCGGCCTGCTGCTGACGGCGGGTCAGCAGCAGGCGAAGTTGCGGGTGCTGTTGATCTATCTGTCGCCGCTGGGGCGGGGCCTCCGAGAAAGTCTCGGGACGCTGCTGCAAACCGGTCAGGGTCACGTACTGGCGCTCGGCGTCGACCAGCTCCGCCTCCTGCTCCAACAACTGTTGGCGGGCGGTTAACAACAGGGCCTCGCTCTGCATCACCGCCGCCCGGGGAATGGCGCCGGCTTTGAATCGCTTTTGGCTGACGGCCAACAAGCGCTGGGCATCGCTTACCGCGTCCACGGCATGCTGGCGCCGCGCGGCGCTGGCGCTGAGTTGATGGAGCGCGTCCCGCAGCCGCCCCGACACCAACAACTGTTGGTAGGCCTGCCAATCCTGGCTGCCGCTGTTAAAGCTGTCGGCCAGGGCCTGGGCATTACCGCGCTCGCCCCAACGCCACAGGTCCACCTCTACGCCCAATTCAGTTTCCTGCATGCCGGTATTGTCACCAGCCTGATCATCCCAGTAGCTGAGGTTGAGGCGCGGTCGATTGGCGATCAGGCGGCGACTGACCCGTTGCTGGGCTTCGGCCTGCTGCCGATAGGCACTGCCCAGATCCTGTTCCGGTGCCAATTGCAATGCCGCCTGAAAAACCCGATCGATGGACAGGCTCGCATCAACACCCAGATGAGGGTGCTCGCTGTGGGGGTGAGCCACGGTTTCCCGGGCTTCAACATCGGCAGAGTGGGCCGGGCTGGCCACCACAGCGGCCACTATCAAGTACAGTCCGGCAGACGCTAGTAAGGCTTTCACATTGATGTCCGCAGTCAGTGAATGTGCGGCACAGGGTAAAGAGGCGCTTGTCAAAAATATGTCGACAACGTGACGGCGGGGGCAAAATGCGCTTTTGACATCCTTTTGGCGTTTGTCATGCTAGATTCGCCAATACAAGAAACCACCGAGCGATCGCCGATGAATCTATTGATCGTGGAAGACAATCGCGACATCGCGGAAAACATTGCCGACTATCTGGAGCCCAAGGGCCACCAGCTGGACTTTGCCATCGACGGACAACAGGGCCTGGAGCTGGCCCGCAGCACCGAGTTTGACGCCATTGTGCTGGATTTAATGCTGCCCAGAATGAGTGGGATCGAACTGTGCAAACAGCTGCGCGCTGGCCACAACCACACCCCGGTCATTATGCTCACCGCCCGGGATCAACTCGACGACAAACTGCTGGGCTTTGAGGTGGGCGCTGACGACTACCTGGTCAAACCCTTTTCGGTAAAAGAATTGGAAGCGCGCCTGCTGGCACTATTAAAACGTCAGCAAAACGAGGCGCCGGCACTGCACGTGGCCGACCTCAGTTTCGACACCCAAACCTTGGAGGTGCGGCGGGGCAATCAGGCCCTGGAGCTCAACCCCATCCAGCGCAAGCTGCTGCACTACCTGATGGAAAACAGCCCCAAGGTGGTAAAACGAGCGCAGCTGGAACAGCTTATCTGGGGGGATAACCCGCCGGACAAAGACATACTCAGGACTCACATTTACAGTTTGCGCAACACCATCGACAAAGCCTTTGATAAACCCTTGCTGCATACCGTACACGGTGTCGGCTACCGCTTGGCAGACACCGCAGGCAAATCATGAAAGTCAAAACCCTGAGATATCGGCTTATCCTGGTCACCGCGGTAATTGTCACGGTGACCAGCACACTGTTCGCCGGCGGTTTGCTGTTGATCAAGCAGCAACTGGAAGAGGCCACCTTCGGCAAGATCGTCAGTCGGCATATCGACATCCTGTTGGCCGATCCCGCCAATGCCGACTCCCTGGACAACCCACTGCTCAATGAATGGCAGTACTATCGCGGCGATGACGTCCAGCGCTTGCCGGCGGACATTCAAGCCCTGCCACCCGGCGCCTACCACAGCATCAAGCTGGACAAGCGGCACTACCACCTGCAAATCGTTAGCGACGCCGGCGACAAAGTGTACCTGCTCTACGACATCTCGGACTGGGAGGAGCAGGAGCATACACTGCTCGCCATTCTCCTTGCCGGGATGCTAGTGGTGCTGATCGTGGCCCTTTACCTGGCCAGTAAAGCGGCGGACAGTGTGCTGGAGCCGGTGCGCCGACTTACCCAGCGTCTGACAGGGCTATCGCCCAAACAGCGCGGCGTTAGAATCGAAGCGGAGTTTGGCGACAGCGATATCAGCCAGATTGCCGCCGCCGTGGACAGCTACCTGGAGCGCATCGACCACTTTGTGGACCGGGAGCGCTCCTTCACCGCGGCCGCCAGTCACGAGCTGCGCACCCCCTTGTCGGTAATGATCGGCGCCGTGGATATTATCGAGGCCGACTGTCCCCAGCCCGCCACCCAGCGCGCGGTGACCCGCATCCGCCGGGCCTGCAGCGAGATGCTGGCCTTTATCGAGGCGGCGCTGTTTTTGTCCCGGGAAGAGGACCGCACCATCTACGAGGGCGGCCCCTGCACGGTTAGCAACGTCGCAGAGCAGCTCGTCGCCGATTTAAAGGGGGATATCGACGCCGCCGGCATTGAGCTCAGCACCCACGTGGACACCGCGCTCACTGTGCAGGCGCCGGAGAGCCTGGTCAAAATCATGCTCTCTAACTTGCTGCGCAACGCCATTGAGCACAGCCATCATGGCCGCATTGACATAAACAGCGATGGCCACAGCCTGGAAATTGGCGACACCGGTTCCGGCATTGCCGAGGCAGACCTGCCGCGGATATTTGACCGCAGCTACACCACCAAACCCGGCGGCACAGGCTTGGGCTTAAATCTGGTAAAGCGCATATGCGATCGCTATGGCTGGACTATCGACATCACCAGCAAAGCTGGCGCGGGCACCACAGTGAAATTGACCTTCTAGTGTCCCGTCCCGCAATAAACTAATCTAAGTATTAGCGGTCAATAAAGGTATCATCTTTACGGAGGGTACTCATGCGAACTGGGCGACCGAAGCTCCACCAAGTCACACTTAACGAGTCACAGCGCGAACAACTTGAAGCGTTTTTGCGTTCGCGCAGTTTGCCCCATGGCCTGAGTCGTCGTGCGGCTATCGTTCTTCATGCTGCAGAAGGCATGCCCAATACGATGATAGCTGAACGTTTGGGGATGACCGAGACCACCGTTAGGAAGTGGTGCAAGCGTTTCATCGATGAAGGGATAGATGGGCTGTACGACTTGCCGGGTGCTGGGCGGCCAAGGACCTATGGCGACGACGAAGTCGCCCGATTGATGCAGCAAGCCCTTGAAACAAGACCTCAGGACGGTACCCATTGGAGCGTGCGCAGTTTTGCCGATGCCAACGGCTTGTCGAAGTCCACCGTTCAGCGCTATTTCAAGCTTTTTGGTATCCAGCCGCACCGCAGCAAGTCCTTCAAACTCTCGACCGACCCGTTCTTTGTTGAGAAGGTACGTGACATTGTTGGCCTATACCTGAATCCGCCAGAGCAGGCCTTGGTTTTGTGCGTCGACGAGAAGAGCCAAGTCCAAGCGTTGGAACGCAGTCAGCCTGTGCTACCAATGGGCTTGGGCTACGTAGAAGGCGTGACACACGACTATTTCCGCCATGGCACCACGACACTCTTTGCGGCGCTGGACGTCGCCAACGGGACGGTGCTGGGTCAATGCAAAGCCCGGCACCGACACCAGGAGTTCTTGTCTTTTCTTCGCCATATTGAAAAGAACGTACCAGAGGACTTGGATATCCACTTGATCATGGACAACTATGCGACGCATAAGCATCCAAAGGTACGTGCTTGGTTTGCCCAGCGTCCACGATTCCATGTTCATTTCACACCGACGCATGCGTCATGGCTGAATCAGGTCGAACGCCCGCCGGGCGGCTGATGTACCGGCACAGCCGTTCGAGCTTCTTGCGTTCATCGGCCCTGGCCGCCACGCCGGCGTGCAGGCTGAACCCGGCTACCTTGCCAATCCCGTCACCGAACGGATCACCACTGGTCGGCAGAGTTTGCAAAGTGAACACCTTTCGCCCCGCCTGTGAACCGACAGCGATACGGTAAGTGATCGAGTGCCCCAGCAGGGGTGTCATCGGGTCGTCATCCACCGCATCCGAGGCCAGATAGCTGTTTTCGACATCCCGTTCCAGCAGGCCTTGCCGTTCCAGATAGCGACCCACCCGGTGGGCGATGGTGTGCGTCAGCTGGGTGAGCTCTGGGCTGGTCGGCGCCTTGACCCAGCGGAAACGCGCTGAGCCGTGGGATTGCTCGACATACACACCGTCGAGAAACAGCATGTGGAAGTGAACATTCAGATTGAGCGCCGATCCAAAACGCTGGATCAGGGTGACCGCGCCCGTCTTGGCCACTTGGTGGGTATGGCCCGCTTTCTTGACCAGGTGCGTGGCAATGACGCGGTAAACGATGCCCAGCACCCGCCCCATGATCTCGGGCCGGCTGGCAAACAGGAAACGCAGCTGAAACGGGAAACTCAACACCCACTGACGCATGGGTTGTTCAGGCAGTACTTCATCAACCAGCAAGGCGGCACTTTCGGCCATCCGCCGCGCCCCACAGCTCGGGCAGAAACCGCGACGCTTACAGCTGAAAGCGACCAGGTGCTCGGCGTGGCAAGACTCGCAGCGAACCCGTAGAAAGCCATGCTCCAGCCGCCCGCATTGGAGAAATTCTTCAAATTCCCGTTGCACATAGCCCGGCAATTCCTTTCCCTGCTCTGCCATAAGCGCAGCGAATGCCGGGTAATACTCGTCAACGATCTGATAGAGAAGGGTTTGCTCGGGTCGGTGGCTCTGGTAACGACCAGTATCCCGATCCCGGCTGGCCGTCCTGGCCGCCACATGAGGCATGTTCCGCGTCCTTGCAATACTGTGTTTACATACAGTCTATCGCTTAGCGGAAAGTTCTTTTACCCTCAGCCGAAATGCCTGCCGTTGCTAGACATTGCCAGCCAGTGCCCGTCACTCCCACTCGATAGTTGCAGGTGGCTTGGAAGAAATATCGTAGGTCACCCGACTAATACCTGGAATTTCATTGATGATCCGGCTGGAAACCAGTTCCAGGAAATCATAGGGTAGGTGCGCCCAGCGGGCGGTCATGAAGTCGATGGTTTCCACTGCACGCAGGGCCACCACGTATTCATAGCGACGGGCATCACCCACCACGCCGACCGACTTCACTGGCAGGAACACCGCAAAAGCCTGACTGGTTTTGTGATACAGGCCTGCCGCTCGCAGCTCTTCAATGAAGATATGATCCGCTAGACGCAAGGTGTCAGCATATTCCTTCTTCACTTCACCCAGGATACGTACGCCCAGCCCCGGTCCAGGGAAAGGATGGCGGTAAACCATGTCGTAGGGCAGCCCCAGCTCTAAGCCAATTTTGCGTACTTCATCCTTGAACAATTCACGCAAAGGCTCAACCAGCTTGAGCTTCATATCTTCCGGTAGGCCACCCACGTTATGGTGGCTCTTGATAACATGGGCCTTGCCAGTCTTGCTGGCGGCGGACTCAATCACGTCCGGGTAGATAGTGCCTTGGGCGAGCCAGTTAGCGTTCTGCAATTTGCTCGCTTCATCGTCGAAGATATCGATAAAGGTATTACCGATAATTTTGCGTTTTTTCTCCGGGTCCGCTTCACCGGCCAGTTTTCCGAGGAAGTTGTCTTCCGCGTCCACCCGGATCACCTTAACACCCATGTTATCGGCAAACATTTCCATTACTTGGTCACCTTCCTGGTGACGCAACAGACCGTTATCGACAAACACACAAGTGAGCTGATCGCCGATTGCCTTGTGCAGCAACGCTGCGACCACGGAAGAATCCACCCCGCCGGAAAGCCCCAGGATCACCTCGTCGGTGCCTACCTGCTCACGGATGGTATCAATGGCATCGCTGATGATGTTGCTCGGCGTCCAAAGCGCCTCACATTCACACAACTCGCGTATAAAGCGTTCCAGCAGACGACCACCTTGCAAGGTATGGGTCACTTCCGGATGAAACTGAATGCCATAGAAGCGCTTTTCGTCATTGGCCATGCCAGCAATGGGACAACTGCCGGTGGTGGCGGTGGCCACAAACCCCGCTGGCATTTCACCAACACGATCGCCATGGCTCATCCATACATCGAGGAATTCCTTGCCCTGTTCTTCATGGTCAACGATGCCATCAAGCAGCGCATTAGGCTCTGCTTTTTCCACACGGGCATAACCGAATTCATGTTTTTCGCCAGCGATGACCTTACCGCCCAACTGCTCGGCCATTGTCTGCATGCCGTAACAGATACCCAGCACCGGAATGCCCGCTTCGAATACGGCTTGAGGCGCCCGTGGCGTTTGCGCTGCGGTAACAGATTCAGGGCCACCGGAAAGGATGATGCCTTTGGGCGCGAATTCGGCCAGCTCTTCAGCCGTCATGTCAAAGGCACGAATTTCGCAATATACCCCGATTTCACGCACACGACGCGCAATCAGTTGAGTGTATTGGGATCCGAAGTCCAGAATGAGAATGCGCTGGGCATGAATGTCTGTCATTGGGGTCTATCCCGGTGGTTGCCGGCGGTTAGAGCCGAACCTGGTTAGAACGGACCAAGCGCCAAATATTTGCCGCCTAGCACTTTAAAAAGAAAAATCGGTCGAGCGCGGCTCGACCGATTTCAGCATTCCGTCCCTGGCTTCAAGCATAGCGCTCTTGGCCAGCGACACTACGTCTACGTTCGCATTACCCTACTGGGTAATTAGGCGCTTCCTTGGTAATTGTCACATCGTGCACGTGGGACTCTTTCATGCCGGCGTTAGTCACCTTCACGAATTCCGGCTTGGTCCGCATCTCTTCGATGGTGGCGCAACCGGTATAGCCCATGGAGGCACGCAGGCCACCCGTCAACTGATGAACGATGGCACTCATTGGGCCCTTGTAGGGAACCCGGCCTTCGATACCTTCCGGAACCAGCTTTTCAATGCCTGCAGCAGCATCCTGGAAATAACGGTCTGAGGAGCCCGTAGAACCAGACATGGCCCCCAAAGACCCCATGCCACGGTAGGCTTTGTAATAGCCACCCTGGAACAGCTCAACGTCGCCCGGCGCTTCTTCTGTGCCCGCCAACAAGGAGCCGATCATGATGGCGCTGGCGCCTGCCGCCACCGCTTTGGAAATATCTCCGGAAAAACGGATACCACCGTCAGCAATCAAGGGCACACCCGTACCTTCCAATGCTGCCGCCACGTCAGAAATAGCGGTAATCTGCGGCACACCAATACCGGCCACAATACGGGTAGTACAGATGGAACCAGGGCCGATACCGACTTTCACTGCATCTGCGCCAGCAGTAACCAGATCTTTTGCTGCCGCAGCGGTAGCAATGTTACCGCCAATGACTTGTACATCGGGGAAGTGTTTCTTCACCCAAGACACCCGATCAATCACACCTTGGGAATGTCCGTGAGCGGTATCGACAACGATCACATCCACACCGGCTTCAACCAACGCAGCAACACGTTCGTCAGTGCCCGCACCGGTACCCACCGCGGCCCCAACACGCAAGCGACCTTGGGAGTCTTTACAGGCATTAGGATATTTAGCGGCTTTCTCAATGTCTTTGACGGTGATCATGCCACGCAAATCACCCGCTTCATTCACCACAATGATTTTCTCAATGCGGTGTTTGTGTAGCAGGGCCTGGACTTCATCGGCGCCAGCGCCTTCCAGCACAGTCACCAACCGATCCTTGCCGGTCATGATGTCTTTAACACATTGGTCATAGTTGGTAATGAAACGGGTATCACGACTGGTCACAATACCCACAACCTTATCGCCATTCCCTTTTTTCTCAACCACCGGCACACCGGAGATATTATTCGCTTCGGTAATACGAATCAGCTCGGCAACCGTGGTATCTGGGGTGACGGTAATCGGGTCTTTCACTACCCCGGATTCATACTTTTTAACCATCCGCACGTTGCGCGCCTGATCCTCGATATCCATGCTTTTATGGAGGATACCAACACCCCCTTCCTGCGCCATAGTAATGGCTAGGCGGTGCTCGGTAACCGTATCCATGGCTGCGGATACCAGCGGAATGTTCAAAGCAATACCCCGAGTCAACTTGGACTTTAGGGACACATCTTTGGGCAGCACATTGGAATGGGCGGGCACAAGCAAAACGTCATCAAACGTCAGTGCTTCTTGGGCAATTCTGAGCATATTGCACCGTAGGAAGTGAGGGGGGAGCCTGGCGGATTCCACCGGGCGGAGCGGTAGCACCTAAAATTTAGACAGGCACCCCGTTAAATTAGGCGGGCGATTATACGACATTACCGGCTAACCACACAATCACCGCTGGCAGGGTACAAAAAAACGGGCTACCCTCCCGCGATGACCATTTCATCCCGCGCCGAACCGCTGTCTATCAGCCAGTTAAATCTGGATGCCCAGGGCCTGCTGGAAAGTTCTTTTCCCCTGATTTGGCTCCAGGGAGAGCTGTCCAACTTCTCTCGCCCGGCCTCCGGCCACTGGTATTTCAGCCTGAAAGACACCCGTGCCCAGATTAATGGAGCCATGTTTCGTAATCGTAACAGGCTACTGGATTTTGCCCCCCAAAACGGGCAACAGGTGCTGGTGCGCGCCAAGATCACCCTTTACGTTCCCCGCGGCAATTTCCAGATTGTGGTCGAACACATGGAGCCCGCTGGCCAGGGCGCATTAAAAGCCCAGTTCGACGCCTTGAAAGCCCAGCTACAAAGTGAAGGCCTGTTCGCCCAGGAACACAAACGAACGCTGCCCGCCTGGCCCAACCAGATTGGGGTCATCACCTCACCCAGCGGCGCCGCTATTCGCGATATTTTGCAAGTACTGCAGCGCCGATGCCCTTCCATACCCGTGGTGATCTACCCCGCTGCCGTTCAAGGAGCCGAGGCTCCGGCGCAATTGCGCCAAGCGCTGGCATTGGCCGTGGCACGTAATGAATGTGATGTGCTGATCCTGGGCCGTGGCGGCGGTTCTCTGGAGGACTTGTGGGCATTCAATGACGAAGGGTTGGCCCGAGCCGTGGCGAACTGCCCCATTCCCATTGTTTCAGCGGTGGGCCATGAAGTGGACACCGGCTTGACCGACTTTGCCGCCGACCTGCGCGCGCCTACCCCCTCCGCCGCCGCCGAGCTGGTGAGCCCGGATCTCTCCATTGTCCGTCAACGACTTGCGGGGCTACACCGGCGACTTCGCTGGGTCATAGCGCAAGAGCTACGTACTGTGCAAGAGCGCCTGCGCCATCTCAGCCAACGGTTGCGCTCCCCCCGCCAGCACCTTGAACAGAGCAGCCAGCGACTGGATGAGCTACAAAACCGCTTGCAGCGGCAAATGCAACATCGCCTCACCCTGCTGCAGGGCCGCCTGCAACCCAGCCAGCAACGGCTGGCGCGGCTGTCCCCGCAACGATTGCTGGTGGAGCGCCAGCAACGGCTAGCAACCCTGAGCAAGCGACTCCCTCAGCCAATCCTGCGCCAACTTCAGCAGCAACAACTGCAGCTAGCCGGGTTGAGTAAGCGCCTGCATACCGCCAGCCCGCTGGAAACCCTAGCACGAGGATACAGTATTACTTTTAAGGGGAACCAGGCGGTGCGCTCTGTGGAACAGCTGCAAGCCGGCGACACCCTGACTACCCGGCTGGCCGACGGCGAAATTATCGCCCGGGTAGAACACGTCCAGGCGTCAGATACGGACTGAGCACTCGCGCCAATTGCTGGCGACGGAAGGGTTTGGCGAGATGGGAGTTCATCCCCGCCGCTAGGCAACGTTCACGTTCTTCATTCATGGCATTGGCGGTAAGCGCCACTACCGGCATCGGCGCCCTCCCCTGTTCCCGCTCCCATTGCCGCAACAATCGGGTAGCGGCCAGCCCATCCATTATTGGCATCTGCACATCCATGAGAATGCAGTCAAAGTCGCGCTGGCGCGCCTTTTCCAGCGCCTCGTGACCGTTTCCGGCTGTCACCACGCAAACGCCCATCCGCTCAAGGATACGCCGGGCCACCATGGCATTGATCGGATTATCTTCTACTAACAAAACTACCCCATGCAGAATGGGCTGATCCTGTTCAATCTGCCGGCTCGCAATATCACCGTCACTGGGCTCTCGCTGTTCTCGGCACAATAGACGCAGCGATAACGTGAAGATACTGCCGCCCTCTTCACGGCCGTCCACGGTCAGAGTGCCGCCAAGCATTTCACTAAGCTTGCGAGCGATGGCGAGCCCCAACCCGGTACCACCAAAACGGCGCGAGGTGGACGAATCAATCTGCGAGAACGCCTTGAATAGGCCTGCGCGTTTTTCGCGAGGAATACCGATGCCGGTATCGGCCACGGCAATACTCAGGTCTAGCCAGTCGCCATGTACCGGTGATACCGATACGGACACAGTAACCCCCCCCTCTTGAGTAAATTTCACCGCATTGGAAATCAAGTTGCTAAGCACCTGTCGCAACCGGGTTGGGTCGCTGCGCGCCACTTGTCCAGCCAGCGCCTCTGCGCCTTCTAGTTGCAAATACAGGCCTTTGCTTTCTGCCACATAGCGGAACGTCGCCACGCAATTTTTCAGTAAAGGCAGTATCTCGAAAAAGGAGGGGTCGAGATCCATGCGGCCGGCTTCGATGCGAGAAAAATCAAGGATATCGTTGATTACATCGAGTAAATGTCCGGTGGACTCCAAGGCCGCCTGCGTATATTCGTGCTGCTCATCATTCTGAGCGGTTTCTTCCAGCAGTTGCAGCATACCCAGAACGCCGTTCATAGGCGTACGTAGCTCATGGCTCATCATCGCTAGAAAGTCACTTTTTGCCTGGCTTGCCGTCTGAGCATGACGATGAGCATCCTGCAATTCAGTCATGGCCGCTTGCTGCTTGCGGCGGGCGCCTTCCAGGGCGCCGGCCAATTCATTGATATTGTCCTGCAGCTCACCCAACTCGCCTTGCAAACGACGACGGCCGCGTACCGTGTATTCCCCGTAACGTAGAGTCCGAAGCAGACCAGACAGGTCGCCAAGCGGGGCCGCAATCTGCCGGGTCAGATAGTGTGCGATCCAGAGCCCCAAAATTATCGCAAAGAAGGCCGGAATCAGGCTAGCCTTCAAAATTTCTTTCTGCCGGGCCAGCAACCGGGCGCTGGACATCCCCAACACCACTTCACCAATACGATCCGGCTTTATGTTCCGCCCTTCGGTATGGTCGAGCATGCCTTCGGGCACCACCGGCTGACGATAAATACCGGAGTGGAATTCGATAATATCCGCGTTTTCCTCCAGTGCATCGCGCCCCTCGTAGAGTAACACCAGCCCATCGCTATCCCGGAACACCACGTATTGCAGATCAGCCCGCTGCATGGCCATCTGTGCCTGACGACGCAAATCCGTGTAATTGCCCGCCAACACACCATACTCTGACGCCGAGGCAATCTGCTGAGCGAGGAAACTGCCTAACTCGTGCAGATCCCGGTCTGCATCTTCAAAACGCTGCCAAGTCAACGCCATCAACAAAAGGCCGAGCATAAACAGCGCAGGTGCTAGCCCCAAGATTTGCAGCTGTTTGCGAATGCCTGGGCCCTTGCGCGGTGAGTCAGAACCAGTCAAGGCAACGCCCTCGCGTCTTGTAAGGCATCTTGGAGCGTACCGCTGGTGCGGTAACGCATATCAAACCCTCTGGCCACATGCTCGTTAACCACCACCGATGGGCGAACCACGAACGACGATGCCTGCCATTGCCTGTTATTAGCAAAGTAATGCAGCCGCTGAGCCCCTTCGCTGACCAGGTCGCTGCCGCTGGCAAAATATGAAGCAACGCTACCCGCATTCACAAACGTTAGGTCTGGGCCAAACACCGGGCGACGCTGGCGGTAACTGGTCAGTAACACCAGCTTGGCCGCATCAGGCCCCAACAAGGCATCATCCACGGGCAACACAATTGCATCGAGATGATTAAGATTTTCACGCAGTGTATTGCCCAAACCCCGGGCATTGTTTACCGGCAACGGCTCCAGCTTGATGGCGCCACGGTGGCGGCGCACCACCTCTATAGGCCAAACGCTGTTTGTGCCCATTACCACGCCGACCCGACGGGCTAGGGGCATCATGGTGTGCACCATGCGCAATTGGTCAAGCAGGCTCACTCCCGCCCAAACAGCCGCACACTGACAACCTTGCCGTTCGGCGTCTTCACTCAACGCACGGCTGACATAAATGCCCAGCAACGGTTTACCATGGACCAGAGCATCGCTAAAAGCCGCATCACCGAGCGCCACCAACACATCGGCAGCCTCAGGCTCATCAACCATACGCAGGTTGTTCGGTAGCTCTTGTGTCAGAGACGACACAAATACATCACTAAAAGGGGAGGGTTCAGCAAGCACACGCACCGTTACTGGCGGCGCAGACAACGCGGGGACTGCCGATACCAACAGCAAAAGGAAACCGAGAATAGGTCCCTGCCAGCTCCGCATCCGATTACATCCTCACCGTCACACCAAACCACATCCTGTCTTGCTGATAACGGTTCTCTGGAAAGACTACCGGCTGCTTGTTCAGCCCATGCTGCACGACAGCCTGCCATTCCAGCTCCGTAGGGCCCGCACGATGTCGAAAACGGAGCTGCATATCCACACGTTCAAAACGATTATCGTTGTAATCATTAGATAGGTAGTAGGCCGAAGAAAATGCCCAATGCTGGCTGAACTGCCATGACCAAAGAGCACTACCGGAATTCCGTGCAGCCAGACGGTACTCAGTCTTCACATTGCTCCGGGTGTGGATATGAGCACCGGTTACGCGGAACAAATGCGACGCTGCCGGGCGCCAGGTGAGCTGGGCTTCGGTGCCCTGGTGATTCACCCTACCGTCGTTGTTGGGTTCAAAATCAAAGGAATTCAATGCTGTGCTGAGCAGGTTAGTCAGGGTTTCTTGAAAATAACGAACATCCAGCTCAACCGCGGAAAACTGACCGTAATAGCCTACCTCCCAGGAGCGCATTTTCTCTGGTTTAAAGGTCGCAGGACTTTGTTGAGTCACAAAAAAATAGGCTGGCGACCAGCCCAGTAGTGTCTGGGCGTTTTCGCCAAAGGGAGATGACAGAGCTTGCGCTTGGAAATTGATATTGGCGCGTTCTTCATAAATATCCGGGGTGCGTAGAGCCTCAGAATAAACATAACGCAGGTGATGACCGGGGAACACTCGCCAGTTTACGCCAGCACGAGGACTGAAGTGATCGTCGCTAATCTGGTCTCGCTCCCAATAGCCACCTAAATTTACCGTTACCGGATCCAGAACATCCAGTGCCAAATTGCCAAACAGACGATAGCTGACATTATCCTCTGTGCCGCCCAGGTAACTATCGGACTGAACCCGGTCATGGCGGACTTCCGCACCACTGACTAATCTAGCCCAGCGAGCCAAGTGTAAGGTGTCTTGTATTTCCAAATCATAGCGAACCTCTTGAATATCCAGCTCACTACTGGCACAAAAAGGCGAGCCCGCACTTTGAAGGCTCAAATAACGATTCATGACATCAAGGTCGGACGGGAAGGCAGCGAAAGTCGCCTCTATGTCACCGCCATTTTGCAAATACAAATCCCGTAATTCCTTGCTAAAAAACAGACCGCCACCAGGGCCTGGCTTGCCGGTCACCGGGTCCAGATAACACAACTCAAAACCGGTTACTTCTTGATTGTATTGGCCGTATGTGAGGATCTGCAGCTGATGAGTACGGCTAAAGTTGTGCTGCCATTGCAGCGATAAAAAGGCCCGTTCGCCTTTCTGTATCGGGTCTTCTTGGTATTCACCCATATCCGTCAGTCCCGCTTCCTGCTGGCGCTCCAAGCGGCTCTGACTTCCCCCTGCCTGCACCGTAAGCGTGTTACGCTCATCCGCTTCCCACACCCATTCAGTGTTGAGTGTTTCGATGTGCTTGTCATCCGGCAGGGTTTTTCCTTCGAAAGGTTCATCGTAGCCGTTATCCGCCCGACGGGACACCGAGGCCCGCACGGCACCATTGCTCAGCTGATGAACTCCGACCAAATGGGCATCACGAATGCCATTGTTTCCGCCCAGCATTGTCACACCGCTGCTGCTGATATCGCGCGGATCTCGGGTAATGATATTAATGACCGCGGTGAAGGCGTTGGCACCGTATGCTGCTGCTGCCGGGCCACGGGTCACTTCTATGCGTTCCACATCCCGTATATCCACCGGCATATCGTTCCAGCTGACCCGGGACAGGCCCGGTTGGTACTGGCTACGGCCATCCAATAGAACCAGCATGCGGCGCTGATCCCGCGCCAGGGTTGGGTGGTAAGCCACAGAGGGAACATTGCCATCCACTTTCACGGCGGCCATGCCCGGCACCAGCTTAAGAACCTCGTAGAGTTCGCGAGCGCCACTGGCTTCAATTAAGGTGCGATCGATAACGGTAACGCTGGCGGGGGCCTCAGACTGAGGCTGGCTGACACGGGCAGGTGTCAGCACCATGGCCGGCTGCTGGGCGGGTTCCATTATTGGCTCCATACCCTGCACCGATGCACAGAGCAGGCTTAGCCCCCCGGCTATTCCAACGTATCCCCAACGTTTGATAACCCATCCCCCGTGATATGCGTTACCGCCCCCGGCATTGCCCAGAAGGGTTATTTCTTCATCCGCTTGATCATCCGCTTGCGCTTGTGCACTTGCCGGTCTGTCAGTACATTCTTGCGCCCTTCATAAGGATTCGTGCCAGATTTAAATTCCAGCCGGATAGGCGTACCTTCCAGTTTCAGCAGCTCGCGGAAACGATTTTCCAGAAATTTCTTATAGCTGGTCGGCAAGGCTTCCGTGCGGTTACCGTGCAACACCAACGTCGGTGGGTTATTGCCGCCCAAGTGAGCATAACGCAATTTGGCACGAAAGCGTCCATTGCGCGGTGGCGGGTGGCCGTTGGTGATCTCTTCCATCATCCGAGTCAGCTCGTTGGTGCCAATCTTGATAAAGGCGCTATCCCAAGCTTGCTCTACCATGCCCCAAAGGTCCCCAACCCCAGTACCATGCAGAGCAGAAATAAATTTTATCTTTACCCAGGGAGCAAACTCCAAACGTCGCCCAAGATTCACTCGAACCCGTTCTTTATGATCTGCCTCCAGACCATCCCATTTGTTCACAGCAATCATCAAAGCGCGGCCGCTATCTAGGGCATAGCCCAGAAGGTGCAGATCCTGATCGGTAATACCTTCGCGGGCATCGATCACCACCACCACCACTTGGGCAGCTTCCATGGCCTGTAACGCTTTTATCACAGAAAACTTTTCAACCATTTCGAACACTTTACCGCGCCGCCGCACTCCGGCAGTGTCGATCAAGGTATAAGCGCGGCCCATGCGCTCAAACGGCACCTCAATGGAGTCACGAGTGGTCCCAGCGTGGTCAAACACCACCACCCGTTCTTCACCAAGCATACGGTTGATTAGGGTAGATTTGCCCACGTTAGGGCGCCCCAATACCGCCACGCGAATGCTGTCTTCACCGGGTTTCTTAGAGGTGCGATGCTCGCCTTCCGGAAGCAGCTCCAGATCCGTGAACCCTTCGAGGATATGTTCAATCATGCTGGTCACACCACGGCCATGGGCCGCGGCGATAGGTAACACTTCGGTGAGCCCCAGCGCAAAGAACTCAGACATGGCCGAATCCGCGTCCACGCCATCGGTCTTGTTGACGATGAGATAGGTGGGCTTGGGCAGCTTGCGCAACTCACTGGCGATCTGCTCATCGGCGGCGGTCAGGCCGGCACGGCCATCCACCATGAACAGCACCACATCCGCCTCACCTACCGCCTGCAAGGATTGACTGGTCATCGGTACGTCAATGCCGTCATCGTTCTCGCCGATACCGCCGGTATCCACTACGGTGTACAAATACCCGCCCAGCTGGCCATCCCCGTACTTACGGTCACGGGTCAGCCCCGGAAAGTCAGCCACCAAGGCATCACGAGTGCGGGTCAGTCGGTTAAAAAGTGTGGATTTGCCCACATTGGGCCGCCCAACCAAGGCGATTACCGGCTTCATAGTCATCTCAACGAGGTTTCAACGGCGCTATGGTAACGCCAAAGGCGGCGCCAAACGAAAAAATCTGCGCAGCACGCAGATTTTTCAAAGGTAAACTAAATGCACGGGTTACTTTTGACGCAATCCATAAGCCGCAAGCTTACCGTCATAACTCAGCACATAAAGGGTATCGTCAAAGCTAACCGGGGTGCCAGCAAAGCCATCACGGTCATGCCGCTTGCGTGCTAGCAGGGTGCCGTCATCTGTATTCATCCAGTGCAGATAACCTTCAAAATCACCCACTGCGACCAGCTCTCCCTGAACCGCTGTGCCAGTGAGCCGGCGCCCATAAAGTTTGTCTTGCTTCCAAATGATACTGCCGGTGCGCTGGTCCACAGACCACACCACACCATTGTCATCGGCCACAAACAAACGGCCACCGCTTGCACTGATCACCTGAGCGCTGGACATTTCCTTAGCCCAGTATTGCCGGCCATTAACCTGGTCCGCCACACCTACCTTGCCTTGAAACGCCACCGCGAAAACGCCGCCGCCTTCCACGATCAAGTTCCCGTCCACATCAGTAAGACGGTCGAGTTCAGAACGCCCGGTAGGTTCAGCAATGCGTTGCTCCCATACGGGCACACCGGTTTCAGCGTCCAGAGCCGCTAGCTTGGCATTGGCGAAACCGGCATACACACGGCCATCGACAATGGCGGGTTGGGCCAGCCCACGCAGGGTCAGAGTGGGCACCACGGTTTCGTAATCCCACATTTTCTCACCCGTGCTAGCATCCAGCGCCGTCACATGGCCGTCTTGAGTCTGAAACACAGCAATAGCGCCGTTGCTGGCAGGAATTGCCAGCGCTTCACCAGAAAGTCGGGTTCGCCACAGCTCCTCACCATTATCCATGGACAGAGCTACAGCCATACCCTCGCGTGTACCGTAAAGCACCATGCCGTAACCGGCGTAGAAGCCACCACCAATGCGATCGCCGGTTTTAACCCGCCACTGGCGCTTGCCCTTATCGCGGCTAACGGCATACACCTCACCGAACACATCACCGGCAAACACCTGTTGCTGGGTCACCGCCGGGCGCAGGGTTAACTGGCTTTCTTCCACCCCGTCACCCACGCCCTCCTTCCAGAGCCGTTTTACCTTGTAGCTGGCATCAAAATCCGGCAAGTCATTGGGCTCAATGGCATTCGGGTTGGAGCTACAACCGGTCAACAACAGGCCGGTCAGTGCGAGGGGGAGAAGGAAATATTTCATTTAGCTCTTCAGGTCGTCCAGTTTCATCTGCACACGGTCTTTTTCACCGTTATCCTGCAGGGTTTCCAGCGCCTGGGTATAGGCATCCGTGGCAGCTTGATGATCGCCACGGGCCTTCGCCAAGTCACCACGCAGCTCCAGAGCCATGCCATTGAAGGCGCTCGGGAAACTATTATCCAGCTCGGCGGCGGCCTTGTCATAGGCTTCTTGCTGCAACAACACACGTACCAAGCGTAGGCGGGCGGTGTAAATCAGCGCATCTGTAGCGCCATCATCAACCACGCTCTGCAGTAGAGATGCAGCGCTTTCATAATCACCCGCTTGCACCGCCAAACGAGCCTGCGCCAAATTGGCGTAGTTGGCGTAGGCACTGCCGGGGAAATTTTCTTTCAACGCTTCAGCCTTCTGGTTCACTGTCGCTTCATCCACTTCCTGTGCAGTCAGCGCTTCGACCATCACCTGATAGTGCTTGGAGGCTTCGGCGGACTGTTCGCCTTGGTGGTCTTGCCATTCACGCCAACCAATCAGAGCGGCTACAGCTAACACCACGGTAATAATCGTGGCCGTACCGTTCTTTTGCCACCACTCTTTTAGCAGCTCTGCCTGTTCTTCTTCATCGCGCATGTAATCTGCCACCCTGCTCTCCTTTCGTATTTATATCCCGAGGTTGGTTCGGGTCGTTGTTTGTCGAGTTGAAAGTTTAAAGCTCAAGAGTGCGGAGAAATCCTTTCCGGATGGCAATATCTTGATCTCGTTTCAACTTTAAACTTTAAACTCGTCTGTTGTCTCGTTCAGAACACTCTATTATTCAAGAAACGATGTCACCGCATTGGCCACATCGCCCTGAGCAACCTGCACCTGTTCGCCCTGACCGCGCAGTGGCTTCACCGTCACCACGCCACTGGCCAATTCATCTTCACCCATAATCAAGCCCACCGCAGCACCACTGCGATCGGCTTTTTTCATCTGGCTTTTGAAGCTGCCGCCACCACAGTGCAACTGAATTGCGCGACCGGGCAAAGCATCACGAAGATGTTCGGACAACGCCATGGTCGGAGCCAACACATCCCCCATAGCCATCACATAGACGTCCACCGGCGCTGACAGTTCCGGTCTTTCCTGCTCGATAAGCAAAATCAACCGCTCGATCCCCATGGCGAAGCCCACTGCTGGGGTCGGTTTGCCACCCAGCTGCTCCACTAGGCCATCGTAGCGACCACCGGCGCATACTGTGCCCTGTGCGCCTAACGCATCGGTCACCCATTCGAAAACAGTTTTGCCATAATAATCGAGCCCGCGTACCAAATACGGGTTCACCTTATAAGCAATGCCACTGGCATCTAGCAAGGCTTTCAGCCCTTCAAAATGGGCCACCGCCTCATCATTCAAATAATCCGCCAGCTGCGGCGCGCCTTTGAGCACCTCGCGAGTGCCCGTGTCTTTACTATCCAAGACACGCAGCGGGCTACGCTCCAAGCGCTTCTGCGAGTCCCCATCCAAGTCGTCAAAATGGGCCTTCAGATAATCCACAAGAGCATCACGATAACGAGCCCGGTCAGCACTGTCGCCCAAGGAATTCAGTTCCAAGACCACCTTGTCTTCCAGCCCCAAAGCTTTCCACAGGCGTGCGGTAAGCAGGATGACTTCCGCATCAATATCTGGCCCTGTCATGCCAAAGGTTTCTACACCGATCTGGTGGAATTGGCGATAGCGGCCCGCCTGAGGGCGTTCGTGGCGAAACATGGGCCCGGCGTACCACAAGCGCTGGGTCTGGTTGTACAACAGACCATGCTGTTCACAAGCGCGTACGCAACTGGCGGTACCTTCTGGACGCAGGGTTAAGCTGTCACCGTTGCGGTCGTCGAAGGTGTACATTTCCTTTTCGACGATATCCGTAACTTCACCGATACTGCGCTTGAACAGGTCGGTCTGCTCCACAATCGGCATGCGGATTTCCTGGTAACCATAGCTGGCCAGCACCGCACCCACTTTTGCTTCCAGCCACTGCCACAGGCCGGTCTGTTCCGGCAGGATATCGTTCATCCCACGGATAGACGTGATTTTCTTACTCACTGCAATTCCTTAAAAAACGCAGAACGCTGGACACCAAGCACCAGACGCAAACCCATCACGCCCGGCCCACTGGATCCCTCGCCTTCTATTCACTACGGGCGATAATGCCTTTTTCTTCGTCTTCGCGCTGTTTCTTGACCTTGGCGCGCACCATTCGCTCAAGCTCGTCGACCAGATCGTCAGCGGTAATGTGGTGGCTTTTTTCACCGTCACGGTAGGCTAAATTATTGGGCGTGCCGCCGGTGAGCCCCACATCCACTTCACGGGCTTCGCCGGGGCCATTTACCAAACAGCCAATCACCGCCAGGTCGACGGATTCATTGATGTCTTCCAGACGCGCTTCCAGCTCGTTCACGGTTTTGATCACATCAAAGTTTTGCCGTGAACAGCTAGGGCAGGCAATGATGTTCACGCCTTTTTTGCGCAGGTTCAGGCTTTTCAGAATATCGAAACCAACGCGTACTTCTTCTACCGGGTCCGCCGCCAGAGAAACACGAATAGTGTCGCCAATGCCTTCCATCAGTAGCGCGCCTAGCGCCACGGCAGACTTCACCGTGCCAGAACGGAAGGTTCCCGCTTCGGTAACCCCCAAGTGCAACGGCTGTTCTAGCTGAGAGGAAAGCTTGCGGTAGGCCTGCAGCGTCATAAATACATTGGACGCCTTAACGCTAACTTTAAAATTTTGGAAATCGTAACGGTCGAGGATGTCCGCATGACGCAAGGCCGATTCCACCAATGCATCAGAGGTGGGCTCGCCGTATTTGCGTTGCAATTCTTTTTCCAAGGAGCCGGCATTCACACCGATACGAATCGGCAAGCCTTTGTCTTTGGCGCATTGAATCACGGCCTTGATACGGTCTTCTCGGCCAATATTGCCAGGGTTGATACGCAGGCAGTCCACGCCCTGCTCAGCGACAGCTAAAGCAATTTTGTAATCGTAATGGATATCCGCCACCAGCGGCACATCCACCTGCTTGCGAATTTTGCCGAAAGCCTCGGCGGCCTCCATGGAAGGCACCGAAACACGCACGATATCCACACCGGCATCTTGCAACCGGCGGATTTGGCCGACAGTGGCATCTACATCACAGGTTTCAGAATTGGTCATGCTTTGTACGGAGATCGGGGCATCGCCACCGACAGGGACATTGCCCACCATGACTTGGCGGGTTTTACGACGTTCAATCTTAACTTCCGGTTCCATGGTGTTTTCTACCCTCGCGAATCAGGGAACGGAGATCCGCACAACTTTACCGGGGGAATCCGTCGGCAAGGTGACAGCTTTACCGTTAACCAGCAACTCATCCACCGCCCCAGCGTTGCCGAGAGTCAGGTTGAACGGCGCTTTGCCATCCAACATCAGAGAGGCGCCACCAGATTGTTCGCCTTGGCGCAAAGTGCGGCCGTTGGCATCGGTCACTTTAATCCAGCAGTTACTGGTAAAACTGAGTGACAGGCGATCCAGACCATTGGCCGCCAGCATGGATGAAACGTCATCATTATTCTGGAGCTGGCCGTCATCGTTTCCCACGTCTTCAGTGGTAATGTCAGAGATCGACTCAGCAGCCGCCTGCGGCCTACCCTCGTCAGTAGCATCGGTACCGTTAAGGCTTGCACCCTGGGTCACACCCGCCATTTCGTCATCAAATTGGGCCTGGCGCTGAACACCCATGTCGTTATTACTGGCGTCTGCTTCGGCTTCACTCTGCTGGCTCATTTCCTGAACCTTGTCAGGCAGCGCAGGCAATTCACCTTTGCTAGGCCAGAACGCCCATAGCAAGGAAACCAGCACTACCAACGCCAGGGCAATCAGCAGCGGTTTGAGCCACGCCGCAGGCGGTGGCGCAATAGACGGCAGCAGCAGGGGCTTATCTAGCGCATCCTCATTAACCATTTGCTGGAAGGTACCGGCGATTTCTTCCGCCGGCAGCCCAAGCAACCGTGCGTAGTTACGCAGGTAGCCCTTCACGAAGGTGGCTTCCGGCAAACGCTCATAATCGTCAGCATCCAAGCTCTGCAGATAGGTCAGAGACAAGTGCAAGCGCTGGGCCGCCTCAGTCTGAGTCATACCCTGGGCCTCACGGGCTCTGCGACAACGTTCGCCGGGTAATACCACCATGTCATCGCTCATTGCTGCGCTCCTTTTGCTTGCTCAGCTTTCCATTGCTGCCACTGACGGTACTCGCCAGAGCGGCGGTAAAGATTATCCAGGGCCAGCTCATAGCTGGATTGCTGGTTGCGGTAGCCCAACGAATTGGACAGTTGAATACCCAGCCACAGGGCGCGGGCACTCTGACGGCCCGTGCGCTGCACATATTGCTGGTAATAATCCCATGCTAGGCGGCTACGGCCTTCGTCAAAATACAATTGCGCCAGCGCTAGGCTGGGCTGAACAGAACGGGGGTTCAGGCGCAGGGCCTTAACATAGGCACTGCGGGCGTCCTCGCTGTTTCCCAATCGCTGGTAACAACGCCCCATGTTTTCCCAGGCGCTGCCTCGGCCCTCATAGGACGGATCGTTGGCGGCTTTTTTGAAATGTTTGAGTGCTTCTTTGTACTCACCACGACCGTACAGCAAGGTGCCGTAGTTATTCAGTGCCGGGGAGTAATGGCGGTCCGCATTCAATGCTTTGCGGTAATGGTACTCTTCATTGGTAGGGTCCTGCTCATATTTGTAGAGCAATGCCATGGCATTATGCGCGACGGCACTGTCATCATCCAGATTCAACGCGCGCGAAAAATGACGGCGAGCTTCCGACGGGCTGCCCTGCTGCAAATACTGCAACCCGGCTGCCACGCGGCTATTAACCGCTTCATCCACTTTTACTTTTGGGCCATCGTCCACCGTGACACACCCGGCGGCAAAAGCCCCTGCAAGAGACAGGATGAAAATAACCTGAAAAAAACGTCTCATTGGGTCTGCGCTGTATTGTCATCTGTTTGTTCAGTGCGATGAAAAATAGATTCCTTCCAGCGCTCACTGCGCCGGGTACGATCCTTCACCTGCCCCACCAACTGACCACAAGCGGCATCAATATCATCACCGCGGGTTGTCCTCACTGTGGTCATCACCCCGTTGTCATTCAAATATTTGTGGAATTCCAAAATATCGTTTTTACGTGACCGCTCATAACCCGCATGCGGGAACGGATTAAACGGTATCAGGTTCACCTTCACGGGGATGCCGTTAAGCAGTTTAACTAACTGGCGAGCGTGTTCCGGCTTGTCGTTCACATCCCGCAACATCACATATTCCATGGTGATGGTGTTATGACGATGGGTGATATTCTTGCTGTAACGCTTGCACGCCGCCATCAGGTCTTTTAGCGGGTACTTACGATTCAATGGCACCAGCTGATTACGCAGCTCGTCATTGGGTGCGTGCAGGCTCACCGCCAATGACACGTCCAGATCTTCACTAAGCTGATTCATTTTCGGAATCACCCCGGAAGTGGACACGGTGATGCGTTTTTTGCCAATACCGTAACCTAGATCATCTTTCATGATCCGCATGGCCGTAAGCACCTTGTCGTAATTAAGCAGGGGCTCACCCATGCCCATCATCACCACATTGGTAATCGGATGCTGGCCCAAATTACGGCGCGGGCCAAAGGCGCGGCTAGCCTGCCACACCTGGCCGATGATCTCGGCGCTGGTCATGTCGCGCTGAAAGCCCTGCTTACCGGTGGAACAGAAGCTGCAGTCCACTGCACAGCCCACCTGGGATGACACACACAAGGTGCCGCGCCGGCCATCGGGAATAAAAACGGTTTCCACGGCACCGCCGTTATCCATTTCGAACACCCATTTGCGGGTGCCGTCACGGCTAATACTCTCGTGGGTTACCTTCGGGCCGCGTATTTCCGCGACCTCGGACAATTTCTGGCGCAATGCCTTACCCACATCGGTCATTTGCTCGAAGGAATCCGCCTGGTGGTGGTGGATCCATTTGAGCACCTGCTGGGCACGGAACTTCTTCTCCCCCATGGTCAGGAAGAATTCTTCCATTTGCGGGCGAGAAAGGCCGAGCAGATTCACCTTCTGTTGGGCAGTCATAACATTCTCCAATAGGAAACCGGGTTTCCTTTAAACGCCAGCCACGGCCCAAGGCCGTGGCTGGTATTGCACGCTGGCTGACATTAGCTAGCGCGCGGGCACACTTCTTCATCGGAGAAGAAATAGGCCACTTCGCGGGCAGCAGACTCGGTGGAGTCAGAACCATGGACCGCGTTTGCGTCGATAGTTTCCGCAAAATCTGCACGGATAGTGCCAGCTTCCGCTTCTTTCGGGTTGGTAGCACCCATCAGGTCACGGTTTTTGGCAACCGCATCTTCACCTTCCAGCACCTGTACAACCACAGGACCGCTGGTCATGAAGCCCACCAGATCCTTGAAGAAAGGACGCTCTTTGTGCTCAGCATAGAAGCCGCCCGCTTTTTCGTCGCTCAGGTGTACCATTTTCATGGCAACCACGCTCAGGCCAGCCTTTTCGAAACGGGTAACGATTTCGCCGATCACGTTCTTGGCCACGGCATCAGGCTTGATGATAGAGAGTGTGCGCTCAACAGCCATCAGTCAGTTCACTCCAGATTTGCGTTAAATGGTCCTCGGCTACAGCAAGGGCTGCCCGGGGCAATGACAGGAGGGATTGCAGGCCGGCCAAAGCCGCCAGTTTCACCCTCCCTTGGAACCGGCGCATTATACGCATGCGGGGCGAATTATGATACCGTTGCGACCCCGTCGGAGGCGCCCATGCCCTGCCGTTGCGGGGGCGCCCGTTTTCTTACCGCCCCCTCATTCGACAGCGCCCTGTAAAGGCGTATAATACCCGACTAAATTACTCTGGTATTCAACTGCAGGCCCTGATCTATGAGCCAAGCCGAACTGGACAAGCTGATTCGCTCCAATTACGAGGCCGGTTTTACCACCACGGTGGACACCGAGACCCTGCCCCCTGGGCTGAGCGAGGAAGTCATCCGTTTTCTGTCCGCCAAAAAAGGCGAACCGGAATGGATGCTTGAGTGGCGCCTAGACAGCTACCGCAAGTGGCAGGAGATGCCCACACCGGGCTGGGCGCATCTGCACCACCCGCCCATCGACTTTAACGAGGTGTCTTACTACTCCAAGCCCAAAAGCTTGGACGACGCCCCCAAAAGCCTAGATGAAGTGGACCCAGAGCTACTCGCCACCTATGAAAAACTGGGCATCCCCCTGCACGAACAGGAAATGCTGGCCGGTGTCGCTGTAGACGTAGTGTTCGATTCCTCCTCGGTATTCACCACCTTCAAAGAGAAGCTATGGGAAGCCGGAGTAATTTTCTGCTCTATTTCCGAAGCCATTCAGGAATACCCGGAGTTGGTGCAGAAATACATGGGCTCCGTGGTGCCCAAAGGCGACAACTTCTACGCCGCTTTGAACAGTGCAGTATTCTCTGACGGCTCCTTCGTCTACATCCCCAAGGGCGTACGCTGCCCCATGGAGCTGTCCACCTATTTCCGCATCAACGAAGCCAACACCGGCCAGTTCGAGCGCACCCTGATCATTGCCGACGAAGGCAGCTACGTGAGCTACCTGGAAGGCTGCACCGCACCTCAGCGCGACGAAAACCAGCTGCACGCGGCGGTAGTTGAACTGGTTGCTCTACCCGGCGCCGAGATCAAGTACTCCACCGTACAGAATTGGTACCCCGGTGATGAGAACGGCAAAGGCGGCATTTATAACTTCGTGACCAAGCGCGGTATCGCCCACGACAACAGCAAAATTAGCTGGACCCAGGTAGAAACGGGCTCCGCTATCACGTGGAAGTATCCGTCCGTGATCTTGCGTGGCGACAACAGCATCGGTGAGTTTTACTCCGTAGCGCTGACCCGCCACATGCAACAAGCAGACACCGGCACCAAGATGATCCACTTGGGCAAGAACACCAAGAGCACCATTATTTCCAAGGGCATCTCCGCCGGGCGCAGTAGCAACAGCTACCGTGGCTTAGTGCGCATCAGCCCGCGGGCAGAAAACGCCCGTAACTTCACCCAGTGCGACTCACTGTTGCTCGGTGACACTTGCGGTGCACACACTTTCCCGTACATCGAGTCGAAAAACCCCACGGCCACCATCGAACACGAGGCCACCACCTCCAAGGTGAGTGACGACCAAATGTTCCTGTGCCGGCAACGCGGCATCGACCCGGAAAAGGCGGTTTCCATGATTGTGAACGGCTTCTGTAAAGAGGTGTTCAAGGAACTGCCCATGGAATTTGCCGTGGAAGCGGGTAAGTTGCTGGAAGTTAGCCTAGAAGGCGCAGTGGGCTAAGCCCTCACCCTGAAAATGACTGTGTGGGAGTTTGCCCGCAAGCGATTCACCCTTTACCAATCATGGATCGCGAGCAGGCCAGCGCCCACCGCAAACCGAATCAACCCGGGCTGGCCTCCCAGCCCAACCGAAAGGCGCATCAAAATATGCTGGAAATTCGTGATCTGCACGCCACCGTGGCGGACAAGCCGATTCTCAAGGGCCTGAACCTGACCGTTAAACCGGGTGAAGTGCACGCCATCATGGGCCCCAATGGCTCCGGCAAATCCACTCTGGCCAACGTGCTGGCGGGTCGTGACAATTACGCAATCACCGGTGGTGAAGCCCTTTTCGAAGGCAAAAGCCTGGCAGACCTAGAACCGGAAGAACGCGCCCAGGCTGGCCTGTTCCTGGCCTTCCAGTACCCGGTGGAAATTCCCGGCGTCTCCAACATGGAATTTCTGAAAGCCGCACTGGAATCTGTGCGCGGTGCCCAAGGTAAGGAAGAGTGGGATTCGGTTACGCTGCTGCGCCAGGCCCGCGCAGCATGCAAGCAAGTCAATCTCGATGCCAGCTTCCTCAAGCGCGGGGTTAACGAAGGCTTCTCTGGCGGCGAGAAAAAGCGCAACGAAATCATGCAAATGCTGCTGATGGAACCGAAACTGGCGCTGCTCGATGAAACCGACTCCGGCCTCGACATCGACGCCCTGCAAACCGTGGCCAAGGGCGTCAATTCCCTGCGTAGCCCCGAGCGCGGCATCGTGCTGGTAACCCACTATCAACGCCTGCTGGACTATATTGTGCCGGACTTCGTGCACGTCCTGTCCAATGGCCAAATCATCAAATCCGGGGGTAAAGAACTGGCTCTCGAACTGGAAGAAAAAGGTTACGGCTGGCTTACCGGAGAAGAGGAATCCGCATGAGTCTCTCTGCTTCCTCTCTAGCACAGGAATTAAAAACCCAAGCGCTCGCCAACGCACAGCGTAGCGGCAGCGCAGGCGATGCTTTGGCCGCGCTGCAAGCCGCCAGCTTCCCGGAACGCAAGACCGAGAGCTGGAAGTACACCTCCTTGCAGGCGCTGGCCGATGGCCACCTCAACGCCATTGCCGACGGCGAAATCAACCCGCCGCTGCCCGCCCTGTCTGAGCATGTGGTGACCATCAACAACGGGAAGTTAGTCGACCACAACCTGCCCGACGGCGTGACCTTGTCCCACGATGGCCCCGCCATCAACGGCCTGCAGACGCCCTTTGCGTTCTATAACAGCGCCGTTGCCAGCCAGCCCATCGTGCTTACTGTGGCTGCCAATACGCGCATCGAGCAGCCCATTCATGTACAAATTCAGGCGGCCAGTGATACTCCTGCACACTGCAACCCCCGTCTGGTAGTGGTACTCAATCAGGGTGCCGAAGCCGCCGTGATCGAACACTACCATGCGCAAGGCAAGGCGTTGACCAATGCGGTCACCGCCCTGATCACCGCCGACAACGCGCAGCTGACCCACTACCGGCTGCAAGGCGAACAGGCATCCACCATACATATCGGCACCCTGATCATTGATCAGCAAGGCGCCAGCAAGGTGGACAGCTACCAGCTGATGACCGGCAACCGCCTGCGCCGCAACGATGTACGCGCCCTAATGAACAAGAGCGGCGCCGAGCTAAACATGAAAGGTATCTTCGTGGTGCGGGATAACAGCCACGTGGACAACCAGATGTGCGTGGAGCACGCGGTTCCCAACGGGGAATCGGATCAGAACTTCAAAGGCCTAGCCGGCGAAAGAGGCAAGGCGGTGTTCAACGGCCGCATCCATATCCACCCCGGTGCCAGCGGCACCAATGCCGGGCTATCCAACAAGAACCTGCTGCTCAACCCCGGCGCGGAGATCAACACCAAGCCGGAGCTGGAAATCTACAACGATGACGTGAAATGTGCCCACGGCACCACCGTAGGCCAGCTCGATGCCATGCAGCAATTTTACCTGCAATCGCGCGGCATCCCGGCAGCCGAAGCCAAGCGCATGCTAAGCCTAGGTTTTGTTAACGAACTGCTGATGACCCTGCCCCACGAAAAAGTGGCACAGTGGGCCACACCCTGGCTGGAAGCCGAACTGACCCACGCCTCGCCGGCGCAAGAGTCTGCCGCGTGATGGATATTCAGGCCCTGCGTGCGCAATTTCCGATTCTGGATCAGCAAGTCAACGGCAAACCGCTGGTGTACTTGGATAACGGCGCCACCACCCAAAAACCGGTAGCAGTGCTCAACGCACTGGACAACTACTACCGCACGGTGAACTCCAACGTACATCGCGGCGCCCACTATCTGAGTGACGAGGCCACCGGCCAGTTTGAAGGCGCCCGCCAAACCGTGGCGGATTTCCTCAACGCCAGCCGCGAAGAGATTTTGTGGACCAAGGGCACCACCGAGTCCATCAACATGGTGGCCCAGTGCGTTGCCCGTGAGCGCCTGCAGCCGGGCGACGAAGTACTGATTGGCACCAGTGAGCACCACGCCAATATCGTGCCTTGGCAACAGGCCTGCGCCGCCACCGGCGCCACCCTGAAAGTGATCCCGCTGCACGATGATTGCAGCCTAGATCAGGCCGCCTTTGAGCAGTTACTCAGCAGCAAAACAAAGATTTTCGCCATCGGCCATGCCAGCAATGCGCTGGGCACCCTGAATCCGGTAAAAGCGATGGTCGCCAAGGCAAAAGCCGCCGGCGCCATTACCCTGGTCGACGGCGCTCAAGCGGTGGCGCACTTCCCGGTGGACGTGCAGGACTTGGACGTGGATTTCTACGCCTTTTCCGGCCACAAGTTATTTGGCCCCACTGGCATAGGCGTACTCTACGGTCGCCGCGAACAGCTCGAGGCTATGCCGCCCTACCAGACCGGCGGCGAAATGATTGAAACGGTGAGCTTCGAAAAAAGCACCTGGAACCAGCTGCCCTACAAATTCGAAGCCGGCACCCCAAACATTGCCGGCGCCATCAGCCTGGCCGCCGCCATTGCGTGGCTGCGACAACAGGACCGCCCGGCACTGGCGGCCCACGAAGACGCCCTGCTGGCCCATGCCACAGAGCGGGCCCAAGCCTGCGACGGCTTGAAAATCATCGGTACCGCCGCCAATAAAGTCAGTGTGCTGTCCTTTCTGTTGGATGGCGGCCACCCAGCCGATGTGGGCATGCTGCTGGACAAACAAGGCATTGCCGTACGCACCGGCCACCACTGCACCATGCCCCTGATGGATACCCTAGGCATACCCGGCACTGTTAGGGCCTCATTCTCGATTTATAATACTCTGGAAGAGGTAGATCGCTTGTTCGAAGGACTAGAGAAAGTGAAAACATTTCTCTGAAAATTAGGGCGCTACTGATTGCCCCACTGACTGAAATATTCATGCAGCGGACGTTGAAAGCTCAAAGTTTAAGCGTAGTCGCGTATTGACGCTAAACTAAAACAGCAGCGACAGCTCAGAATTACCCATAGCGCACACGCATGATGGAAAGGTTTTCTGCCCATGCCTGCGCCTTTTCAACGTTAAACTTTGAACGTGCAACTCACTCCTCGCAAGCTCGCAAGGAAGGTACAACATGACAGTTCAGACATTCCACCCCGGCCAGGTCACACTGCACCTGACCGAGGCCGCCAACCAACAAGCCCTGCGCGAGATCCAGCGGGCCGGTGCCACCGGTATTCGTCTGGATCTGGACGAGTCCGGCTGCTCCGGCTTCATGTACACCCTGGACTTCGTGGAAAGCGCCAAAGACGGCGACAAGCTGTTCAAAATCGACGGCGTAAACCTCTACGTGCCGGAAAAATGGCTGCCCATGCTGAATGGTCTGGTTATCGACTACGTCACCGAAGGGGTCAACAGCCTGTTCAAGTTTCGCAATCCCAACGCCACCGGCGAATGCGGTTGCGGCGAAAGCTTTACCGTCGACGACGTCTAACCCGTAGCCCGGATAAATAATGGCAGACCAACGCACGGTAGTGGTTCAACGCGACGTTCCGGCCCGCAAGGTACCGGACGGCACCCGTATAACCATTCCCAAGAACAGCTTCGTCAACCTGCGCCAGGCGCTGGGCGGCACCTATACCGTTACCATTAATGGCAATATGGCGCGCATCGACGGCACCGATGCGGATGCCATCGGCCAAGAGCCACTGGAGCTAAACTTTGCCCCCGCCAATGACGATGGCAGCGTCCGCGACGACGACCTGAACACCGTCTTGGAAACCATTTTCGATCCGGAAATTCCGGTAAGCATTATGGCCTTGGGCCTGGTCTACGGCTGCGACGTTATTCAACGAGACGGACAAAATGTGGTGCAGGTCCGCATGACTCTCACCGCCCCCAACTGCGGCATGGGCCCAGTGCTGGTGGGCGACGTGGAAGACCGCTTGGGCAAGGTTCCCAATGTAGACAAGGTGGAAGTGGCCCTAGTGTTCGACCCACCCTGGAGCCGCGAAATGATCAGTGAAGAAGCCCAGCTCGAGCTGGGGATGTTTTAGTTTACGCCGGACCCCGGACGCCAAACGCCAGACGCGCAAAACCACGACAGCGGTTAGCCTTTGGCATCAGGCATCCAGCGTCAGGCCACGGAGCTCAACAACGTGTCTAATTTTGATATTCGCAGCATTAAGCTTGGCAATGAGATTACCGCGGAAGATATCGCCGAAGATCTAGAATTTCTGGATGACTGGGAAGAGCGCTACCGCTATATCATAGACCTGGGTAAACAGCTGCCAGCCCTGCCGGAGGACTTGAAAACTGAGGACCGTTTCGTACGCGGCTGCCAAAGCCAAGTGTGGCTGGAAACCGATTACGACAACGACGCCGGCACTCTGTACCTGGCGGTAGATTCCGATGCACTCATCGTTAAAGGCTTAGCCGCCATTGTGCTTTCTGCACTGAATCGGCAATCCCCTGAGGGCGCCCGCGACTACGACATGGACGCCTTCTTTGAGCGTATCGACTTGCTCAGCCACCTGAGCCCTACCCGCGGCAACGGCCTGCGTGCCATGGTCGCCAAAATCAAGCAACAGGCCACCCAGCTAGCCGCCTGAACTCAGGCTTTCTTTCCTTCTCCGCAACATCGCCCCCGAAAACAGGGGCGCTGGTCGAGCCCGGCCCGGCATAGACAATCACATCACCAGGGGCGTTAAGCGGATACCGTGCGCAAGCGGTTTACGGCATCAACCACCGAGCTTATCGCCCGCTCAATATCCTCCGGTGAAGTAAAACGCCCCACCGAAAAACGGATCGACCCATGGGCCAGCGCATCGGTCACGCCCATAGCTTTGAGAACGTAAGAAGGCTCTAGCGACGCGGAGGTACAAGCGGACCCTGAAGACACCGCCACCCCATTCATGGCCGTGAGCAGCATTTCACCATCCACACCCTCGAACGCCACATTTAAATGGCCAGGCAAGCGCGCAGCACCCTCACCATTGACGCTCACACCACCCAGCGCCGCGATGCCACGCCACAGCCGATCACGCAACGCGCAGATACGCGGCCCTTCCTCATCCTTCAAAGAGCCCGCCAAAGCAAAAGCTTCACCCATGCCCACAATCTGGTGGGTTGCCAAAGTGCCAGAACGCATGCCCCGCTCATGGCCACCGCCATGAATTTGTGCGGCCACCTTTACATCCGGGGAACGGCGCACATACAAAGCCCCTATTCCCTTTGGCCCGTAGACCTTGTGAGCACACACTGACACCAGATCCACCGGCAAGTTTTTTACGTCTAGGGGTAACTTCCCCACAGACTGGGCCGCATCGGTATGGAACAGCACACCCCGCTCACGGCACACCCCACCAATGGCAGCAATATCGTTAATCACACCGGTTTCATTATTGGCATGCATTACGCTCACCAGCACGGTGTCGTCTCGGAGCGCCGCGGCAACACTCTCAGGGCTTATCTGGCCATTGCTTTGCGGCTTCAGGTAGGTCACAGCGTGGCCCTTCGTCTCCAGCCAGCCACAGGCATCGAGCACCGCTTTGTGCTCCGTCGCACCCGTAATCACATGGCCGCCTCCACAGGCATCGAGCACGCCTTTCAAGGCCAAATTATTGGCCTCTGTAGCACCACTGGTCCACACTACTTCACGGGGATCGGCATTCAATAAATCAGCCACCTGGCGACGGGCGGACTCCACGGCTTCCTCCGCCAGCCAACCATAAAGGTGGCTGCGGGACGCAGGGTTGGCAAAGGTGCCCTCAGGGCCAAGATGACGGACCATAACGTCCACCACTGCCGGGTCTACCGGAGTGGTCGCCGCATAGTCCAAATAAACGGCATTACTCATGATGGGTATCGTATGGCTGGTATTGGGTTACAGAAGCCGGCACTGCCGGCACACAATCAAAGGCTGCTGACGGGCAAACGCTGCTGGTGTCGATCCTGACGTTGGGCCACCTGCCGCACTTCCTGGCGGGCCACCAGCTCCCCCAGCGTAATCCCGCTGAGAAAATCCTGAATCTGGCCAGACAAATCGCACCATAGGTGGTGAGTCAGGCAGATATCCCCTTCCTGACAATCCCCATGGCCGCCACAGCGCGTGGCATCAACGGACTCATCCACCGCCGCAATCACCGCGGCCACATCAATCTGCCCACTATTACGGCTAAGCTGATAACCGCCACCGGGGCCACGCACGCTGCTCACCAGGCCATTTCGACGCAGCTTGGCAAACAACTGTTCCAGATAAGAAATGGAAATGCCCTGACGCTCAGAAATATCCGCCAACGACACCGGCCCCGTCGCAGCATGCAGCGCCAGATCCAACATAGCAGTTACCGCATAGCGGCCTTTAGTCGTCAAACGCATATCCACACCTTTCTTGCGTGTATTCTAAGAGTGAGAGTAGTAATCCTGAGCAATTTGGTCAAGTATTCTTGCCCGTAAGGCCAATGAACCCAATCATTTAATGATAGTGATTTTCATTTACACTGCAACTATGGCAGATTCCACGCCCCACAGGCAATTTCTGGTTAAACATTGCCCAGCCACACCAGCAGTGCTTGACACCTGCCTCTCCCTCACGGAAAATTCGCGGCCTCAAATGGCAAGGTAGCTCAGCTGGTTAGAGCACAGCACTCATAATGCTGGGGTCGGCGGTTCAAGTCCGCCCCTTGCTACCAAACAAACAAAAAAGGGTTAGAGAGCAATCTCTAGCCCTTTTTTGTGGTTGCCTCATTGCCTACCTGTTGTGTTGTCCACAGAGGCAATCCATCACGGGCGGCCAATCACCCTTGCGCTCGTTAATGACTTCGAGCTGTCCTGTTCCCTGCCTAGCATTGTCCGTAGCTGCCTACGCTGTATATTTTCGTTTGTATATTACCAATAGAGATCAGCACCAGAAGCCGGGCAAACCAGCCCGGAGTACGGCGAGGCAAACAAAAATTTAACGGGGCAAAACGGGGTATAGCGATCATCCAACGCGCAGCAAAAAGGTGGCTCTCAAATAGAAAAAATATGCATACAATGACTGAGCGCGATTCATCACGTTCAGCAAAGAATACGC
>AZIK01011236.1_pt1 | contig 74201 bp, 75 predicted proteins | sample 359131 | NCBI WGS metagenome assembly AZIK01 (sample SAMN02429715, study PRJNA222663) | marine sediment metagenome | biome: Sediment sample; isolation source: enrichment culture of sample MGS-ANC(AMM) from oil contaminated site at the... | place: Italy: Ancona | collected 2012-02-14 | depth 6 m m | reverse complement strand
TGATATCTTTGCTTTTTATGGCTCTGCAGGTATCGATTTTACCGATGTTCAAGTACTTGTAGGTGCTCGTATGGAGAGCTCTGAGCAGACATTGACCTATCCAAATAGGAATACTCCTGATAATACCTTGAAGTCTGATGAAGTATTGCCAATGGCTTCTGCTAATTTCATGATCTCTGAAGATTTCCAGATTCGTGCTGGGATTAGCCAGACGTTATCTCGCCCCGGAATTACTGAGCGTTCTGAATCAGTTCAATATGATCCAGAAACTGATGAGCAAATATTTGGTAATCCAGACTTACAAATTTCTAAGATTTCGAATTTAGATCTTCGCGCTGAATACTATTTCTCTGAAGAAGAAAACTTATCTTTTGCTGTATTCTCTAAAGATATTACTGATCCTATTGAACGTAGTATTCCCGACGGTTCTGGCTCTGCCACCGATGGTTCTACTTTCCGCAACGAAGACTCCGCAACTGTTCAGGGTTTAGAAATTGATTTTCGTAAAATGGTCGTTGCTAGCGACTATTGGGAAGGTTTCATCTCAGGAAATATGTCTTGGGTTGATGCAGAAGTTAACCTAAGTGAAGATACTGCTCGCTTCGAAGGTAAAGACAGTCGTCGTTTGCAAGGCCAGTCGGAATATTTAGCGAATTTGCAATTTGGTTTTGACCATCTTGCGAGTGGACAGAATTTAACGCTATTAGTTAATTACGCGGGTGATCGAATATTTAAAGCATTGCGTAGTCGATCTCCTGAAATGGAAGAAGGACGCGTAGTGGTTGATCTCGTGTATCAGTATGAAGCAAACGATAATTTAACAGTTAAGGCTAAGGCTGGAAATTTAACAGATTCAGCCGTTCGTTATAGCCGAGATGATGTTGAAATTGAGCGTTATTTTGAAGGTACTGATTTTAGTGCCAGTGTCGAATATCAATTTTAAATAAAAGTTTAGCTATAACTTTAACTGTAATCTTGATGTCACAAAGTCGGCATACTATCAGTGTCGGCTTAAGACATAAATCCAAAGGGGAAAGACATGGAACTGAAGAAAAATTATTTAGCACTCGCTGTTGTTGCTGCGACTCTAGTGGGTTGTGGTGGTGATGACAGTGATAGTAATAACTCATCTCAAAATACCGACGTAGCGCCTGAATTCTGTGTTAATGATGTCTGTACTTTGGAAGGTGTAATCACCGCCGACATTACTCTTACCGCTGACAAAGAATGGCGTTTGAGCGGTGCAGTTATCGTTGGTACTGGTTCTAAGACACTTGGGGACGCTGCTGCTGTGAATGCTGTGAAAGCAGCGGGTGTAACAATGACGATTGAACCAGGCGTGCACATTAAATCGTACAACACAGGTGCATTGTTTATCACTCGTGGTTCTAAATTAATGGCAGAAGGTACAGTGACTGCCCCAATTACTTTTAGCTCTATTCAAGATGAAGATTATGATGGTCTTGGTGAATGGGGTGGTGTTATCGTTCAGGGCTTCGCTCCACAGTATGGCCAAGGTAGCACAGGTGCTTGCTTCGGTACTGGTACTGTATGTAACGTTGCTGGTGAAGGTGGCGATGACGTTGGTTATTTCGGTGGTAATGACGTAGCGGATAATAGCGGTGTTATTAAATACGTTCGTATCGCTGAAGCCGGTCGTGTTGCTGGTCCAAACAACGAAATTAACGGCTTAACTCTTCAGGGTGTAGGTCACGGTACCGTAATTGATTACGTTCAAGTTCACAATAACTTGGATGACGGTATCGAGTGGTTCGGTGGTACAGTTAACGCAACTCACTTAGTGCTAACTAACAATGATGACGACGATATCGACTTCGATGAAGGTTACATGGGTAACGTTCAATACGCATTAGTTGTGAAAAATCAAACGCCTGGTGCATTGCCAGCTGGTTCAAACGACCCACGCGGTATCGAAGGTAACTCAGATTTAGCAAAGGCAGAGGAAACTCCACAAACTCACGCGGCAATTGCTAACGTGACCTTGATCGGTGGCGAAATCAACAATGGTCAGCCAGGTATCAAACTACGCGGCAAAGTTGAAGCGAATCTTGCCAAGATGGTTGTAACTGGTTTCACCTCAGGTTGTTACGAAATTAAAGATTCTGAAGAAACTAACGTTTCTGTTCAGGACTTAATTTGTGACGGTACTTTGACCCTTGCTAAAAATAATGAGCCAGCTTCTGGTGCTCCAGTAGCGACTGCGACTGCGATCACGTTTAACGCTGCCGGTGCTGCACTGAACTCTGAAGTAACTGATGGTATTACTGCTGACTTTGCTGCAGTCGATAACGGTTCAAACTTCGCTTTCGAAGCAACAACTTATGCTGGTGCGGTTAACCCAGATGCTACAGATGCTACAGACGATTGGACTGCTGGCTGGACTATTCCAGGTTCTTTGGATGCATTAACTTCTGTTAACGCTCCAGAATAAAAATCTAGTTCCAATGAAAGCGGCGCCTACGGGCGCCGTTTTTTTGCTTATTTTTTCTTCTAATTAGCCTCTAAGCCGCATATTTACTGGTTGTCGTAGAAAGTTCTGTCATAAAAATGAAGTATTTTTTTATGTAACGGAATTGTCATTAAACGCGGGTATGGTGTCACGGAATTTTTCAGTAGCTGCCTTCGCGCTAACGTAGGCAGACGTCACTATAGGTAACCATCATGGCCAAGCCAATGCGATCCCAAACTCTTTTAGTTGCTGCGCTGCTTAGTGCGAGCGCAGCAATCGGCAGTTCTGCTGTGTACGCGGCAAATACCGTAGATAAAGCCCTTAACGAAGGTGTAGAGCGTGTTGCGAATGCGCAAAAATCGCAGCAAAAAATCGATTCAATTGATAGCATTACACGTGAAGCTGAACGTGAATACCGTGCCATCGCCAAAGAAATCGAAGGCTTAAATGTTTATATTTCACAGTTGGATCGTCAGTTAAATGCCCAGCAAAGCGAACTGGTGAATATTGAAGCCAGTATCGAGCAAGTGACGTTAGTAGAACGCCAGATTACGCCGTTGATGCTGCGCATGATTGATGCCATTGATCAATTTGTTGCTGCTGATGTGCCTTTTTTGAAAGAAGAAAGATCAAAGCGTGTTGCTAAATTAAAAGATTTAATGGGTCGCTCCGACGTTACCGTTGCCGAGAAATATCGCAAGGTGATGGAAGCTTACCAAGCTGAAGTTGATTATGGCCGCACGATCGAATCTTACCGTGGCAGCCTAGCGAATAACGGTACTGAGCGTGAAGTGGATTTCCTTCGTGTTGGACGTATTGCCTTGATGTATCAGTCATTGGATGGCCAAGAATTAGGTATGTGGAATACCGTCAGTAATGCTTGGGAGCCAATGGATGCGGCTTATAAAAGTAAATTAATGGCGGGTATTCGTATCGCTCGTGAGCAAGCCGCTCCAGATCTTATTAAAGTACCGGTTGCCGCTCCACAGGAGGCCTACTAATGAAATTATCTAATCTATTTCTAGCTGCAACTTTAGCTCTTAGCTTAGCTCCTTCAGTTAATGCTGAGCCAGTAGGCGTTGACTCTTTGTTGAACTTGGTTGAACAAGGGCAAGCGCGTGACGATAAAGCCTTTAAAGCGCGTTTAAATGAATTTAATCAGTCGCGTGCGCAGCAAGAAAAAATGCTGGCTGATGCTAAAGCAGAACGGGTTCGCCTTGAAAATTTAAGTGCAACTAAAGAAGCTCAGTTTCGCGATCAAGAAACCAAAATTGCAGATGCTCAAGAGCGTTTAACCAATCGCATGGGTAGCTTGAAAGAGTTGTTCGGCGTACTTCAGCAAGTGGCTGGCGATACTAAAGCCGTTTTTGAAGGTTCAGTGGTTAGCTCTGAATTACCGGGTCGTGAAGTATTCCTAACCGATCTTATTCAAACGGCGGGATCGACGTCTAAGTTGCCTTCTATTGAACAACTAGAAAAGCTTTGGTTCGAAATGCAGCGCGAAGCGACATATAGCGGTCGTATCTCTCAGTATAATGCTGAAGTCGTATTGCCTTCAGGTGAAACCGTTGCGCGTCCAGTGGTTCGTGTTGGCGGCTTTAATGCTGTGTCTGGCGGTAAGTATTTAAACTGGGATCTAGAAACCGGTCGCTTGGTTGAGTTGGATAAACAACCGAGCAGTCGTTACACCGATCCAGCGGCGGAATTGGAAGCGGCTACTGGCACTGCTATGACTGGCTTTTGGATTGATCCATCACGCGGTCAGTTATTGAAAATTATGGGTCAATCGCCAGAGCTTGGAGATCGTGTTGATCAAGGTGGTGTGGTTGGTTACATCATTATTGCTCTAGGCGCTATCGGTATTGCTTTAGCTATCTGGCGCATGATTGTGCTCAACCTTGAAGCCATGCGTATTCATGCGCAGATGAATAATGAAACGGCGAACGAAAATAATGCGTTGGGTCGTGTTATGACTGTATTTAATGCCAATAGTAAAGCCAATATCGAAACGCTAGAACTGCATTTAGGTGAAGCTATTGCGGCTGAAATTCCTCGTTTAACTCGTGGCATTGGTTGGATTAAAATCATCTCTGTGGTTGCTCCCTTGTTGGGTCTGTTGGGTACTGTAACCGGTATGATCGACGTATTCGAAACTATGTCTTTGTTCGGTACTGGCGATCCTAAATTAATGGCGGGTGGTATTTCTCAAGCCTTGGTGACCACTGTTCTTGGTCTTGTTGCGGCGATTCCGTGTGTGTTCTTGCATACATTAACGAATAACCGTAGTCGTGAATTAATGATGATTCTGGAAGAGCGCGCCACAGGAATTTTGGCGCGCCAATCAGAGCAGACTCAGCCACCAGCTAAAGCGGCGTAACCATTATGTTTGGTGAATTTTACGAACCGGTTTATCTGTTTATGGAGCGTGGAGGCGATGTCCTCTACGCCATCTTCGGATTAATCTTAATCTTGTGGTTGATGGTTCTAGAACGTGCTGGTTACTTAATGTTCACTCACCGCGCTGCATTAGCAGCGGCTAAACAAGAGTGGGAAGCACGTAAAGAACGCACATCTTGGGCTGCACATCAAATTCGTCACGATTTAATTACTGGGTTACATATTGGTCTACAAGCGAATATGAGCACCATTAAAATGCTCATCGGTCTGGCACCTTTATTTGGTTTGTTGGGTACGGTAACCGGTATGATTGAAGTATTCGATGTGATGGCTTTTATCGGTAATGGCAGCCCTAAGGCGATGGCCTCGGGGATTTCAAAGGCAACGATTCCAACGATGGCTGGGATGGTTGGCGCACTTACTGGTGTATTTGCTCAGTCATTACTTGATCGTTATATCAAACGCGAAAAAATCCGGCTCGAAGACCAATTAACCTTCGACCATTAACAGAGACTTTTTGTTATGAAACGTAGTTTCTCCAATTTGACCCCGGTAGCAGAAGAAGGCGAAATCGATATTACGCCAATGTTAGACGTGGTTTTTATTATGCTTATTTTCTTTATCGTAACGGCATCCTTCGTTAAAGAATCCGGTATCGAAGTTAATCGTCCAGATGCGAGCACGGCGCAATCTAAGCCACGTGCCAATATCCTGATTGGTATTAGCGATATGAATGAAATTTGGATCAATAAGCGTCGTGTTGATGCGAGTCAAGTACGCGCTAACATCGAACGTATGCACGCGGAAAATCCTCAAGGAACCGTGGTCATCCAAGCGGATGAAGACGCAACGACTAAAACTCTCGTTGCGGTTATGGATGCGGCACGTCAAGCGGGCGTTTACGACGTATCCTTGGCCACAGAGGAGCGCTGATTATGTCTGCAGCAATCTCTACGATGACTGCAACCGTATTGCGTTTCGCTATTGCACTGGTGGTGGCAATTGTTGCCACCTTTGCGGTGTTTTGGATGATGCAAAGTTTAATCAGTACCGGTGGATCGGTATTAAACAAACAAGATTTCGGTCGCATCCAAAGCTTTGTGATGGATAAGCCTGATGACGATGTGCAGACCAAAGATCGTACGCCGAAAAAGCCGCCAGTCGCTCAAAAAGAACCACCCAAGCCGGATATGCCTAAGCCAGAGATGTCGCAGGCAGATACATCTGGTATGGATATGGGTGGTTTTCAGATGGCGAACAATCTAACTGTTGATGCTGGATTAACAGGTGGAACAGGCGACGGCGAGTATTTACCGATTGTTAAGGTTGCGCCGACGTATCCTCGTCGTGCAGCCCAGCGTGGCATTGAAGGTTATGTGGTGGTTGAATTTACCGTGTCGACCTTAGGAACTGTAATTGATCCTAAAGTGATTGAATCTGATCCTCCGGGGGTATTCGATAGTGCTGCCATTAACGCTGCTAGTAAATTCAAGTACAAGCCAAAAATGGTGAATGGTGTGCCGGTAGAAGTGCCCGGTGTGCGTAATATCATCCGTTTTGAGTTGGATAAAAGCCGATAGAGGGCTAATGCTATGAATAAATTAACGTTAACTTGCTTATTATCTAGCATGATTTTGGCCGTAACTATTGTTGCAACGCCGATTATTTCAGTTGCTCAAGCCGCAGAAGGAAGTTCCAGTGATGCGTCTACTAATAAGCGGGTGCGTAGAACTCAGACCTTGCGTCCTGAGATTTATGAGAAATTGGAAGCTGCACGAGTTCATGCCGATGAAGGGAGGCCAACGGAAGCACTTAATGCATTGGCCGCTTTAGAAAAACGTAAGCGTAACTCTTATGAACAGGCGATGACTTACAATATGTATGCTTACGTCTACTTCAACCAAGATCAATTGGATAAAGCAGCACAAGCTTACGAACAGGTACTGGCGGTCAATAATGTTCCAGAGAGCTTGGAGCAAACCACTCAGTACAGCTTAGCTAAGCTGTACTTAATGAGTGATAAGTACGAGAAGGCTATTTCAGCTTTGAATAAATGGTTTGCCATGGTGGCTGAACCCGGTAGCGAAGCTTTCATATTACGTGCGCAAATGAATTTTCAGCTAGAGAAATACGCCGAAGCATTACCGGATGTACAAAAAGCCATTACGATGAAAAAAGAACAAGGCAATCCACCAGAAAACTGGTTGTTGTTAGAGCGTGCGGCGTTGTATCAAAATAAAGATTTCAAAGGGTTGGCGCGTTGTTTACAAGACTTAGTGGTTTTGTACCCTAAAGGTGAGTATTGGGTGCAACTGGCAGCGGTATACAGCGAGTTGGGTCAGCCGAAAAAAGAACTATCTGCACTTGAAACTGCTTATGACCAAAAGCTACTGACGCGCGAAAATGAGCGTATTAATTTAGCCCAAGCTTTACTGGCGCAGGATGTTCCGTTTAAAGCTGCAATGGTTATTAAAACGGGTATGGACGAGGGGGTGATTGAATTATCAGCCCGCAATTTGTCTCTGCTGGGCGATGCTTGGATGCTGGCTAAAGAATATGACAAAGCTATCGATATTATGGGGAAGGCGGCTGAAAAATCGCAAAGCGGTAAAGATTACTACAAGCTTGCGCAAATCCACACTGAGCGCCAAGAGTGGCAATTAGCGCTAAATAATGTTGATAAGGCGATTAAGTTGGGTGAATTAAATTCACCTTCTCAAGCCCTTATTCTTAAGGGGTTGGCCTTGTACAACTTGAAGGAGTTGGATCATGCAGCGGCTGTGTTTGCTGATGCGGCTGAGTATCCTGAGGCCAGCGCCGCAGCTCAACAGTGGGGAGCTTACATCGACAGTGAACGTAAACGCTTAGAATACATGGCGTCTTCAGAGATTTAATCTTAGTCTCTAAGATAATATTTTTACCCCGTTTGTATTCGTACAACGGGGTATTTTTATTTTAGCGCTACTTGTTTGTAGAATTATTTTTTCTTCGGTGCTGTACAGCAGGATTTTTCCTAGCAAGATATTATTGAATGGAAGCAATAAACTCAGCCAAGACATTGGCACTTTTTTCTGGAATTTCCAACATAGGAACATGGCCAACTTCGGGAAAGAGAACAACCTTGGCCTGTGGTAAATAGTGTTTAAATACAGGTACTGCTGAAACGTCCAGTACGCGATCTTTTTCACCCCACATAATTAATACCGGTACTTTGACTTTTTCAGTTAATAATTCTGGAAAGTTAGTTTCAGAGAGTCGTGTTCGCGTAGCAATCATATCGGCGAATATTTCACGATTAATATCAACTCGTTCAATTGTATCGCGCATAACTGCCGGGCGTAGCGGCCAAGGTAAGAATGGCTGAATCTCCATAACCATCTGCATGCGATTTTCAAAGCTTTCTTTATCGGTCGCGATTAATGGATTATGGCCGTTTTCTAGAGCTTGATAATATTCGCTTTTGTTTGCGCCATCGATGCCTGCTGCATCCATTAGGGTTAGGCTTTGAATTTGTTCTGGGTAAATCGTGGTATAAATAGAACTAATGGCACCGCCCATAGAATTACCAACAATATGAAGTTGCGTTAAACCTAAGTGCGCCACCAGAGCGTTTAGACGTTGAGCTTGTTGCTCTAAGTCATAGCTGCCGTTAATGGGTGCAGGGGTTTCGCCATGTCCAGCTAAGTCTGGAATGATTAGGTGATAGTCATCGGGTAATTCCATCGCGAATTTTAACCAAGCATCTTTATTGGCTGAAAATCCATGCACCAACATAACCGCAGGCCCGCTACCTTTGCGTTCAAGGTAGGTCATGTCGACATCTACCGTATGTGTTTTTTCGACTTCTAGATGAACGGCTCCGCGGCCCATATCAATGACTTTAGAATATAAAGCGTCTTGTTGGCCATTGGTGCACCCAGTGGTTAATACGGCAGAAAAAATGGCGCAGCCCAATAGTGATTGAGCGAGATTAAAGCGTTTCATGGTAATCCTCGGTTTATTATTGTGTCAGTGCTGCAGAGAGTTCATTTACTTGCTGAATAGCGCCAAGTAGATCCTCAGCATCCAGTAAGGCTCCCGGTTGGCAGGCCAGCAGCATGCCATCTGACCATTCAATGTGAAGGTGCGGATGTGCCAAAAGCCACTCTATGACCTTATAAGATAGCCATTGCTTCATATGATGCACAGGTTCAGATTGAATAGACCAAGAGGCTAGTTGGCTCGGTTTATCGTCGCGATCATGGCGTTTTAACGGTGCTTTGAGTTGGTCGGTGAAGGTATCGAGGGTTAACCAGCGTTTGTAACTCAAGGCGATACGGCCGCGGAAGGCGAGCGGGCATTCTACAATAATCAACGTTTGCGTATAGGTTTGGCTGGCCGCAATGACGGTACAGTCGAATACAATAATTTTTTTAGTGTCATGGTCGGTTGTTATCGTACCTTCAATAAAATGCGGACAATGACGATACTGACTGCTGGTTAAAATTAAAAAGTCAGCGCTGCGGATACGACGATCGGCGGCAACGTAGGGTTGGTAGCGGTAGCCTTGTTGATGGGCAAGAATGCGTAACTTGCCACCTCTGCGACCTCGGTCGACTACCATTGGTAGCACTAGCAGGCCAATAATAACGGCAATAATGAGAATGCTTAAAATGAAGGTGGCCATTGTGGCTCCTGATGGGCTTACTCAGTGTAATATGCCTACTTTCTAACTTGATGTTAAGGAACGCTGTGTCATGGCGAAAGCTCCAGCCATTTTAACGGAAGTATTGCCAACGCAATCTGGCCGAGGAATCGGTGTCTTGACCCTCAATGTGCCTGAAGCCATGAATGCAGTGGATTTGGATATGGTCAATGCCATTGATGAGCGTATGAAAACGTGGCGAGACGACACTAATATTGCTGCGGTGATTCTGCGCGGTGCGGGTGAAAAAGCGTTTTGTGCCGGTGGCGATATTCGTAAGCTGTATCGCAGTATGACGTTGAAAGGGCGCACTCAATATCGCTATGCCGATGATTTTTTTCGCGCAGAATACCGGAAAAACTACGTTCTTCACCAGTTTACTAAGCCCTTGATTGCGTGGGGGCAGGGTTTTGTGATGGGGGGAGGCTTAGGGCTATTTGTCTGTGCGAGCCATCGTATCGGTACGGAATCACTGCGCTTAGCTTGGCCTGAAGTCAGGATTGGTTTATTTCCCGATGTGACTGCTACTTGGTATTTATCCCACATGCGAGCGCCATGGGGCCTGTGGATGGGGTTGACCGGTAGTCTGATGAATGCACGCGAGTGCAAGCAACTCGGGTTAACGCATTATGCGATGGGCAGTGAACAATGGCCGGTAATGCTCGAATTACTCGATAATTTACCGTGGCAAGACAATATCGCGTGCAATCATCAAGAGTTACGTAAGGGCTTGCAGCAATTAGAGCAAACGACGACTAGTGAACTGCCTGTTGCGCGATTAGAAGCGAATGAAGAGCAAGTTAGCAAATGGTTAGCGGGTGATGACCTCGTCGCAATCGCCAAGCGTATGAGTGCATATAACGGCAACGACGAGTGGCTACTGCAAGGGATTAACAATTTATTCGAAGGGTGTCCTGCGACGGCTCATATCGTGCTGGAGCAAATACGCCGTGGTGCTTCTATGAGCTTGAAAGAAGTGGTCGCTTGGGAGCTGGATATCGCCTGGCAATCGGTTCGACACCCAGATTTTGCCGAAGGCGTTCGCGCTATGGTGATTGATAAGGACTTCAAACCTCAGTGGCAACACAACGATATTCAGTCTGTTCCCCGTAGCTGGGTGGAGGAATTGGTGCGTTCACCATGGAAAGTTAACGAGCATCCTTATGTTGACATATAAATAGTGCCCCTTTAGGCGCTACCAAACGCGGCTTGCGTGGCGTCGATTTCTTCATTCAGTGCCTGCCATTGCGGTTCGACATTATCGGCATCTAATCCTAGTTGCTGGAATGAGTGTAAGCTGTTGCGATCAACTTGCCCCAAGGGGTGGTTTGTGCCGACAAAGTGCTGAATAACCGCTACTTGCACTATGTCGGTAAAATCGATTTGTTCTGATTTTCTTATTAAGTCTTGGTATTGCTTTGGAACGCGCACGAGATCATCAGAAAAATCCCAGCTTTTAAGAATATACGCACCGATGTGGGGATGTAGGCGCTCAATGACATGATCGAGCGACATACTGTCGCTCATCAAGCCTTCGTTGTTTTCGGCATACGCGAGAATAGGTAGTACACCGATTTGATGCACCAAACCGGCGAGCAAGGCTTGATCTGATGGTAATTTGGTAAAATGCCGCGCCAGTACTTGGGCTGATGAGGCTATTTCAATCGCTCGTGACCAACACGAGCGCATACGTACATCAATCGCATCATTAGTGGCTTGAAACATCTGCTCCATGGCTAAGCCAATAACAAGATTGCTGGCGTAATCAATGCCTAAGCGTGACACGGCGGTACTGAGATCGTTAATGGCGATACTACTGCGTAGCATGGGGCTATTGGCGACGCGCAGTAATCGGGTTGTGAGTGCAGGGTCTTGGCCTATGATGAATGAGATATCACTGATGGTGGCATCTTCATCTTCGGCGACCTCTCGAATCTTCAAGGCAATTTCGGGCAAGGTTGGTAGCACCAAACGGTCTTCGCGAATCTGCTGAATAATATCGTTCTTTACTTGCTGCACTAGCGATTGAGACATGAGCGGGCCTTTTGAATGTTCTGCCCGCGCGGTCGGGCATTTAGCTGTCAGAATTTTCAGTATAGAAAACCCTATGCAAAGTGACGGGTTTTTCATCAATGACAGCAGCTATTTCTTGTTCTTCAGCATTGATGACAGCCAAGGCTTCCGTGTGAGACTGGCCTTGGCAAATACTGGCTAGCTCGCCAATGGCTTTACCATCGTTATTATTGATAGTCGTCATCGGTTTGATATCCGTATTCGCGGGCACGCTGAGGCGATAGAGAACACGTTTGCTTTTACCTAAATACTGCAATCGCGCAACAATTTCTTGGCCGGTGTAGCAGCCCTTAGAGAAACTGACTCCTTGATGCTGTTGCCAGTCAATATGTTGTGGCACCCATTCTTCGCGACTGTAATCGTTAACCCAAACGAGCCCGGCGTGGATATCGGCTAAGTGCCAGTCTTTCGATGAACATAAGGGGTGACCAGTAAGCCAAGCATCTGCTTGGTCCATATTGCACCAGAATTCGGTGCGGTTATCTGGCCATTGGAGGCAAAGGCCGTCGGCGTCTGCAATAACAGTATGCGCGGCTTGTCTCGTGGATTCTTGCCCTAGCTCTGCCAGTACTACCCAATCTTGGCGCTCAATTAATTTTGTTTTAAAAAATACAGCATATTTACTTAGATGAGTCTGGAGGGCGTTTGCTTGCGTACTGGGTAAGCGTAACCAAAAATCATCATTTTGGCGGGCGATAACAAAGTTAGCCACCATGCGCCCCTTCGCTGTGCAGCAAGCACCGAGTTGCCACATGCCATTTTTCAAAGCGCTAACATCGCACGTTAGTTGGCCTTGTAAAAAACGCTCGCTATCGGGCCCTTGAATCTGGATTAGGGCCATATTGACTAAATAGGTACGGGCCGGTCGGCTTGAGGTGACAGAATTCGGGGTAAAATAGTGGCCGTCAGTGTTGCCAAGCGAGGATGTCAGTTGGTTCATTGTGGGTGTCTCCAATACTATGCTTGCGTAGAATCCGCAGGCACCTGCATTCTACGGTAAAAGTCGATGGCTAAATACGGGACAGAAGGTGTGGGATTATTGGTCGGCTCCAAGTGCTTAATTAGCGCTTTAGCAAAACGCTTTGCTACAATGGCGGCCCACCAGAGGAGACTAACGTGTCAGAAGAACTCAATGATATTGATGCACGACGTGTCTGTTGGCATAGCCGTCGCGGCATGCTGGAGCTGGATGTGATCTTAGTGCCATTTGCTGAAAATAAATACTTGGGCTTAGCGGAAGATGATAAGCGTCGTTATCGCGATTTATTAGAGTGCGAAGATCCCGATTTGTTTGCGTGGTTTATGGAGCACCAAGACCCAGAAAATGCGGATTTTCAGCGTATCGTGGCTGTGGTGTTAGAGTATGCCCGTAGCCCTAAATAATACGGGGGAATCCGATGAATGGGCTTTGCGCCCTTCATTACAACAACGTCGTTTAGATTATGCGGCGTTGTTTGTTGGTGCTTGTCTTCTGTTTGTTTTATTACCATTACCATGGTGGTTTGCTTTTATTATCGCTGTTGCATTTGCTTTTTCTAATTGGCATTTCGCCCAGCGAATGCAAGTACCAGTAGAACGAATAGGGCGCGACGCTCGTGGTTGGTGGATACTTGTTCGCGGTCATCGTCGTGCCGTGCGTTGGCGTAGCGGCAGTATTCGCCGATATGAATTAGTGCGCTTACAGTGGGGGTTTTGGCCGTGGCAGCATATTTTGGTTAGAGCCGACAGCTTTGTAAATGACGCAGATTTTCGCCGGTTACGCTGCGCACTTTATGCCCAAATTTAATCCGCCAAGCCCCCGCCCGGTTGAACGAACTACAGCTCGCCCAATTCTTTAATATATTTGGGTGTTAAAACGGTATCGAACGCGCGCGGCAAAGACTCAGGGTAATCGCGGCTAAAATGCAGTCCACGGCTTTCCTTGCGTAATAATGCCGAGCGAATAATCACATCCGCGACATCGACCAGATTACGGAGTTCGAGCAAGTCGTTGGTGACTTTGTGATTCGTGTAAAACTCTTGAATCTCTTGGCGTAGCAGTTTTACTCGATGTTTGGCTCTTAATAATCGTTTGGTTGTACGCACAATGCCAACGTAATCCCACATAAAGCGGCGCAGTTCATCCCAGTTATGGGCAATAACGACATCCTCGTCTGAATTCGTTACTTGACTGGAGTCCCATGCCGGTACTTGTTCAATTGAGGTGGATAAGTCTAGGTTCTCGGCAATATGCTGAGCGGCAGAGCGAGCAAAAACCAAGCATTCCAGTAAGGAGTTACTGGCTAACCGATTAGCCCCATGTAGCCCTGTACTGGCGGTTTCACCGACGGCGTATAGGCGTTTAATATCCGTGCGCCCGTGAATGTCGGTTACCACGCCTCCGCAAGTGTAATGCGCTGCCGGTACGACGGGGATTGGATCTTTGGTGATGTCGATGTTCAGTTGTAAACAGCGTTCATAGATGGTTGGAAAATGCTCTTTGATAAAATTGGCGGGTTTGTGGCTGATATCTAAAAACAAGCAATCAGCCCCCAAACGCTTCATCTCATGGTCAATCGCGCGGGCGACGATATCTCGCGGCGCAAGTTCTGCACGTTCATCAAAATGATGCATAAAGCGCTTGCCGTTTGGTAGCAGTAACTTACCGCCTTCGCCCCTAACGGCTTCGGTAATCAAAAACGACTTTGCTTGTGGGTGATACAAACAGGTTGGGTGGAATTGGTTGAACTCCATATTGGCAACGCGACAGCCCGCGCGCCAAGCCATGGCAATACCATCACCAGAAGCGCCGTCAGGGTTGCTCGTGTACAAATACACCTTGCTGGCACCGCCGGTGGCCAAAACCACGGCTCGGGCAGTAATAACATCGACATCGCCGGTGTCGTTATTTAAGAAATAACCACCAACACAGGCTTGTCCAGGAAGGCCGAGTTTGTTACGGGTGATGAGATCAATGGCAATATAATCTTGTAGCAAGGTCAGATTGTTACAGTAGCGCGCACGTTCAAGTAAGGTATCTGAAATCGCATGACCAGTGGCATCCGCTGCATGAATAATGCGCCGTGCGCTATGGCCGCCTTCACGAGTGAGATGAAAGTGGTCCGGGCTATCTTGGGTAAAGGGCACTCCAATATCAATCAGCCATTCAATCGCTGCCGTCGACTCTTCCACGGTGAAGCGCACAGCGGGTTCATGGCATAGCCCCGCCCCGGCGATAAGTGTGTCTTCAACGTGGGCATCTATGCTGTCTTCTTCATCTAAAACGGCAGCGACACCACCTTGTGCCCAGCGTGTTGAGCCTGCGTCCAAGGAATCTTTACTGATGATGGCGGCATTGATGTGCTCGGGCAGCGATAGTCCTAAAGTCAGCCCTGCTGCACCACTACCGATAATCAGCACATCGTAGGTAAAACTCTGACTCATACTTTTGAAACCTTGATTTTGAACATGACAAACGACAAATTCCGTTACCGACAAACGGTGCGCGGAGCTGCGCTATGCGTGTATGGATGTTGGCACTATAATGCCAGCTTATTGTGCTTGAAAAGGTTTTGTCACAAAGCTGACGATATCTAGCCTTCTGATGTGAGATTGTAATAAAGCGTCAATCAATTGAAACATAGGAACTTTTAGAAAATTACACCCTCTACACACAAAGCCGTAACGGAGGGCAAGGTGTGACAAACTTAGCGATGTCTGCGATGAAGCAGCGTGATACAGCGGGTAATGGCATGACAGATCAACAGATTTCAGACCGGCAACTGGTTGCTCGGGTGCAGAAAGGTGATCGCCGCGCATTTGATCTGCTGGTGGTTAAGTATCAGCATAGAATTTTAGCCTTGGTCGGCCGTTTTGTTTCTGATTTTGCAGAAGCTCAGGATGTGACTCAAGAAGCATTTATTAAAGCCTATCGTGCGTTACCATCGTTTCGTGGAGACAGTGCTTTCTATACTTGGATGTACCGTATTGCGGTGAATACCGCTAAAAATCATTTGATTAGCCGTAGTCGCAAAACGCCGACTAACGATATTGATTTAGATGATGCGGCTTACTTCACGGATGAGAGCCATATGTGTGATATGGACACTCCGGATGGTTTGCTGCAAAGAGACCAGTTACATGATGTGGTATTTGCTGCTATTGATGCCTTGCCAGAAGAATTGCGCATGGCGATCACGTTGCGCGAAATTGATGGTTTAACCTATGAAGAGATTGCTGATGTCATGGAATGCCCTATAGGCACAGTGCGTTCGCGCATATTTCGAGCTCGTGAAGCCATTGAGAAAAAAATGCAGCCTTTACTCAGTGCGACTGCCTGATGACCAGTAAGGATTAACTATGAACGATAAAATGAACGAATCCTTATCCGCATTAGTGGATGGCGAGACCGATGAGCTAGAAGTACGGCGGGTGATGAAGCGCATTGATCAAAACCCAGAAATTCTACAAACATGGCGTCGTTATCAATTGATTGGTTCGGTATTACGCAACGAGCCGGCAAGCACTGTTGATCTTTCACGCGGCATCATGCAAGCACTCGATGGCGAGCCGATGGATGATGTCGTTGTGCCTACGTCGGCTGCAGGTCATGTCGCGGAGTCTACGTCCGTTTCTAACGGTAAATCCTCGCGCTGGAATTGGTTAGCATCTGGGGCCGTTGCTGCTTCAGTTACTTTGGCTGTGCTGGTGGGCGTGCGAGTAACGTCTGAGTTACAAACGCCTGCTGTTGGTGGTCAAGCGTTGAGTGCGGTAACGCCGAACTATACGGCGGAGCCATCGGATGCTATTGCTGAGGCTTTGGTTTCTGCCGAGCCGATGTCAAGCACTGCGATTTCTGTGGCGGAAAGTCAGCCTCAAGCGGATAGCGAGACTCTGCGGGAAGCACAAAATGTATTGAAAGAATATGTATTGCAACATACCGAGCATGCGTCGCTGAATACTGCTAGTGGCATGATGCCTTATGCTCGTGTGGCCAATTTTGAACGGGATGCCGTTAAGGCGAAGGGTAAGTGATTGTCAGATTAATGTTGATGCTTTGCTGCTTGTCGGGGTCGGTATATGCCGATTCCGACATACGGCAGGAGCAAAATGCACGAATTTGGTTGGATAAAATGTCGCACGCTTTTAATAAGCGTAACTATCGGGGGGTTCTCATCTATGGCGATCCCAACGTTTGGAACACCCTATCAATTAAGCACAGTGTCATTGATGGCATTGAATATGAAAAATTAGAACACCTGACGGGGTTGCCACGTAAGATCATCCGGCGTGACCATGATATTACCTGTATTCATCCGGGTGATCATGTGGTGCGCACAGATCCCAATATCACCAATCCATTAACGCAATCACTCGTGCTTAGCAGCTCTGAACTTACCAATCTATACGATTTGCAGGTCGGCGGGCATGAACGAATAGCGGATCGTCTAGCCCAACGAATCAACGTTATACCCAAAGATAAATATCGTTACGGCTACCGTCTTTGGGTGGATATGCAAAGCGGTTTATTGTTGCGTAGCGACTTGATGTCAGAAAGTGCAGAAGTACTGGAACGCTTTCAGTTTGCCCAGGTTGAGATTGATGCTGATATCCCCATATCTGAATTTGACGATACGGAAACGGGTCACCCTATTGAAGCGCACGGATTCACAAGTGAAGAAATGGTACAACCCGCATTGTGGGAGCTGGAATGGATTCCAAGAGGGTTTGTACTGACGACGCGGTATGTACAAGAACAAGCGGCACAACATCACCAAACGATGGTGATGTATACTGATGGCTTGGCAGCCTTTACCTTGTTTGTGGATAATGTCGCTGATGGTCGTATGCCTGATATGAATAAGCGCTGGGGCGCAACCGCCGCTGTCGTGCGACATATGAAGTTTAACGATAACGGTTATCGCATTACGGTTGTTGGTGAAGTCCCCATGGCAACCGTGCAAAAAATAGCCTTATCGGTGCGGCCTATGTTGGCAGTGTCGCCGACTGGTTTAATCAACGAATTGGAATAAATTAGCGATGAATCAAGAAGTCGTTGCCGTGGTTGAGCAGGGCGAAGGTGGTGTCTGGGTTGAAGCAACTCAGCGTAGTGCTTGTGGAAGTTGCAATGCGCGCTCCGGATGCGGTCAACATAGTTTAAGCAAGCTCGGCCGCCCCATGCGTTTATGGGTACCCACAGACAAACATTACCAAGTCGGCGATCAAGTCATCTTATCGCTGCCTCAAGGTGGGCTGGCGCTCAGTGCTTTGCTGCTTTATGGTTTGCCGTTATTGGGCTTGATTGCTGGAGCTATTCTTGGTCAACGCCTCGGCACCGATCTTTTATCAGCGGTGGTTGGGATTATGGGGTTAGGATTAGGGTTTCTTGTGGCTAAAAAATTATCAGAACAGTTTACAAAACAATGGCACCCGCAAATTATTGATGGCTGTGCCGGCGTTATTTCCACAAAACTGGTTGAATGACATTATTGTTGAGAGGATCGACATGGCAGTATTACTCCGATTATTCGTGGCTTGCTTGATCGTGCTGACGGCTGGTCGAGCTTGGGCGGAACTTCCTGATTTTCGCGATTTGGTAAAAGAGACGTCCCCCGCCGTGGTGAATATCAGTACCGTGCAACATGCTCGCTCTGCCGCATTTCAGCAGCGTTATGGTTTGCCCGATGATGTGCCAGAAATCTTTCGTCATTTTTTTGGTCAGCCAATTCCATTCCCTGGTGGCAAGCAAGAAAGTGCGTCCTTAGGGTCGGGTTTCATTGTTTCACGCGATGGTTATATTTTAACGAACAACCATGTTGTCAAAGATGCCGACGAAATTGTCGTCCGTCTAAGTGACCGCCGCGAACTCAATGCCGTATTAATCGGTGCCGATGACAGTTCAGATCTGGCGGTGCTAAAAGTAGAAGCCAAGAACTTACCAATCGTTGAATTAGGTGATTCCGACAAGCTTGAAGTGGGCGAGTGGGTGGTTGCCATCGGTTCACCGTTCGGGTTTGATTATTCAGTAACCGCTGGGATTGTGAGCGCTAAGGGACGCAGCTTACCGAATGAGAATTATGTGCCCTTCATTCAAACGGATGTGGCGATTAACCCAGGTAACTCCGGCGGCCCTCTGTTCAACCTTGATGGCAAAGTGGTGGGTATTAACTCGCAAATCTACACCCGTTCGGGTGGCTTTATGGGCGTGTCATTCGCCATTCCAATTAACGTGGCGATGGATGTTGCTGAGCAGCTCAAGGTTAATGGCAAAGTCAGTCGTGGTTGGTTAGGGGTGGTGATTCAAGAAGTCAGTAAGGATTTGGCCGAGTCGTTTGGATTAGATCAGGCTGCCGGAGCTTTGGTTGCTCAGGTTGTTCCTAATAGTCCAGCCGCCAGTGCGGGATTAGAAAACGGCGATATTATTACACATATTAATGGCCGAGAGATTTATTTGTCGTCCGATTTACCGCATCAAGTGGGTCGATTATCAGCGGGCGAAAATGCCATCCTTGATATCGTACGCAATGGTAAACGCAAAAAAGTGACGGTGAATATCGGTACTCTACCCGATAGCGGCGCGATGGAGCTGGCGCAAAATCCAGCCAGTGCTGAGCGTTTAAGTAATCGCTTGGGTGTATTGCTCACCGATCTTAGTGACCGTCAGCGTAAAGAGGTTGGCGATGGTGTGATGGTGAAAGAAGTTCATCGTGGCCCAGCCTCAATGGCAGGTTTGATTAATGGCGATATCATTACCATGATCTACGGCGAGCAGATCAACTCTGTTGCCGAGTTTGAAAAGATAGTGAACAATTTGCCGAAAAACCGCAGTGTTCCCATGCGCATCGTACGTCGCGGTACTGCGATGTTTATCCCCTTGCGTATTACCGACTAATACTATAGCTACGCTCAGCTCTCTGCTGAGCGTAGCCGAATGCCTTAACCCCGCACTCCACATAGCGCTTGGGCGCTAATTCGAGTAAAATCCCCACCCATTTTCAATAATTTACCGGATGATATTCTGTGAGCCGATTGGACCACATTCGTAACTTTTCCATTATTGCCCATATTGACCACGGCAAGTCGACACTATCAGATCGCTTTATTCAGGTGTGTGGTGGTCTCAGCGACCGCGAAATGCAGGCGCAGGTGTTGGATTCGATGGACATCGAGCGTGAACGCGGCATTACCATTAAAGCCCAGAGCGTAACGCTAGATTACAAAGCGCGAAATGGTGAAACCTACCAGCTCAACTTCATTGATACCCCAGGGCACGTCGACTTTAGCTATGAAGTCAGTCGCTCCTTGTCAGCTTGTGAAGGTGCATTGCTGGTTGTTGATGCGGCTCAAGGTGTTGAAGCCCAATCCGTTGCCAACTGTTACACCGCGATTGAGCAAGGCTTAGAGGTTATTCCGGTATTGAACAAGATGGATTTGCCGCAAGCAGACCCAGATAAAGTCGCGCAAGAAATCGAAGAGATTATTGGTTTAGATGCGACCGAAGCGGTGCGTTGTAGCGCGAAAAGCGGCTTGAATATTGAGGATGTGTTAGAAGATTTGGTAGCGCGAGTACCGCCGCCAGAGGGCGACATTGACGGCCCTTTGCAGGCCTTGATTATCGATTCTTGGTTTGATCCTTATTTGGGGGTTGTCTCGTTAATTCGTGTGAAAAACGGCAGCATCAAAAAAGGCGACAAAATTCGCATGAAGTCGACCGGTCGTGACCACTTGGTTGATGGCATTGGCATCTTCACCCCCAAAATGACCCCCACCGGTGAGCTTTGTACGGGAGAAGTAGGTTACATGGTGGGCAGCATCAAAGAAATTCACGGCGCCCCTGTGGGTGATACCATCGTCAGTGCCAAGTTTCCTGATGTCGATGCGCTACCGGGCTTCCAAAAAGTTAAGCCACAGGTATACGCAGGTTTATTTCCTGTTTCTGCCGACGACTTTGAAAACTTCCGTGATGCACTCGATAAATTATCGTTGAACGATGCATCGCTGTTTTTTGAACCGGAAAGCTCGGATGCATTGGGTTTTGGTTTCCGTTGTGGCTTCTTAGGTATGCTGCATATGGAAATTATTCAAGAGCGCTTAGAGCGCGAATACGACTTGGATTTAATTACCACGGCACCCACGGTAATTTATGAAGTGCTGACCCGTCGTGGTGACGTATTGATGGTCGATAACCCATCGAAATTACCCGATCCCGGCACGATTGAAGAAATGCGCGAGCCAATTGCTGAATGTAATATTTTGGTACCCCAAGAGTATCTCGGTAACGTCATTACTTTGTGTATTGAAAAGCGCGGCGTGCAAATTGATATGCAGTACACAGGCACGCAAGTCGCGTTAAAGTATGAAATCCCTATGGGGGAAGTGGTCATGGACTTCTTCGACCGTTTGAAGTCTGCGAGTCGCGGTTTTGCCTCATTAGATTACAGCTTCACTCGCTTCCAAGCATCGTCCTTGCAACGCTTAGATATTCTGGTGAATGGTGAACGTGTTGACGCGCTAGCAACGATTATGCATACCGATAGCGTTCGCCGTCGGGGTGCCGCTCTTACTGAAAAAATGAAAGAGCTTATTCCGCGCCAGATGTTCGACGTCGCGATTCAAGCGGCTATTGGTAACCAAGTAGTTGCCCGTACCACGGTAAAAGCTCTGCGTAAAAACGTAATTGCCAAATGTTATGGTGGGGACGTGAGTCGTAAGAAGAAACTGCTACAGAAACAGAAAGAGGGTAAAAAGCGTATGAAACAGATTGGTAATGTTGAAATTCCGCAATCCGCGTTTCTGGCGGTTCTTAGGGTGGATGATTAATGAAAAAGAAGCAGCTTGGATTATCAATGCCGGGAGTTTTGGCCTTGATGGTATTAGCCATTATGATTCTTCGAGCTGCGATTTCACTGATTCCTATGTATTGGGATGATGTGATGGTCGGGAGTATTTTAGACACGATTCAAGAGACTAAAGCGATTAGCTCCAAGACTTCGACCAGTGATGCCAAGCGTCTTTTGGAGAAACGTTTTCAATCCAATAATTTACCTATCTCGACCGATCAACTAGAAATTGATCGCTCAGAGCGTCGTTTGGTACTTACCTTTACCTATGAGCGCCGAGATGATTTTCTCAGTAATATTGATTTTGTGCTTACCTTTACCCATCGGAAAGATTTTACCCAGTGAATAATTCGCTCCTGAAACTATCGCAGCGGATAGGTTATACCTTTCGCGACGAGCAATTAGCCACGCTCGCATTAACGCACCGTAGTAAAGCCGGTCACAATAACGAACGACTAGAATTCCTTGGTGATTCCATTTTGAATTTTGTCGTCGGTGAAGATTTATTTCGCCGTTTTCCTACTGCGAAAGAAGGCAAGTTGAGCCGTTTGCGGGCGAAAATGGTTAAAGGTGAGACCTTAGCGTTTGTCGCCCGCGAATTTGAGTTAGGCGATTTTTTATTGCTGGGTTCTGGCGAAATGAAAAGTGGCGGCCATCGCCGTGACTCTATTTTGGCCGATACCGTAGAAGCGCTTATTGGCGCTATGTATTTAGATGCCGGACTGGAAGTCGTGCGTGAGCGTATCTTGGCGTGGTACGCCAAGCGTCTTGATGCCTTAACACTCGAAGATCCAATAAAAGATCCGAAAACACGCTTGCAAGAATATCAGCAAGCACAGCGTTCGAGTCTGCCCAAATACACAGTGTTAAGTGTAGAAGGCCCAACGAACGAGCAAGTATTTACGATTGAATGCGTTATACCTGAAGAAGCCGATGCCGTTGTGGCGATTGGTGGTAGCCGTCGTGCTGCCGAGCAAGCCGCCGCGCAGCAAATGCTGCTTAATCTAGGAATCCACGGGGAGGAAGAATAATGCCGCAACGTACCGGTTTTGTCGCCATTGTTGGTCGTCCTAATGTGGGAAAGTCGACGTTACTCAATCGCATTCTTGGCCAAAAATTATCCATTACTTCGCGCAAGCCGCAAACAACACGTCATCAAATTCTCGGCATTAAAACCGAAGATGATGTGCAGGTGGTTTATGTTGATACGCCAGGTATGCATAAGAACCAAGAAAAAGCGATTAACCGCTATATGAATAAAGCGGCAACGACTGCGGTAAAAGACGTTGATCTCATTTTGATGATCATCGACCGCACACGTTGGACTGAGGAAGACGATATGGTGCTAGAAGCGGTTAAGCAACAGCGCGCACCGATTGTACTTGTGGTGAATAAAGTCGATTTTATTCAAGATAAAAACGATTTGCTGCCATATTTAGAAAAGGTCAGTAAGCGTCATGCTTTCGATCAAATTATTCCGATTAGTGCGAAAACAGGTCATAACATTGACCGTTTAGAACATTTAATTGAAAGCTATTTGCCTGAAAATCAATATTTTTACCCAGAAGATCAAATTACGGATAGAAGTTCACGCTTCTTAGCCGCAGAGCTAGTACGTGAAAAAATCATGCGCCAGCTAGGCGATGAGCTTCCGTACGCTATGACGGTAGAAATTGAAGAGTTCAAGCATGATGGTCGTATTATCGAAATCAGTGCGCTTATTTTGGTTGAGCGTGCCTCGCAAAAACGTATCGTAATCGGCGAAGCGGGTTCTCGTTTAAAGCAAATTGGGCAAGATGCTCGTAAAGATATGGAGTTGCTATTCGACTGCAAAGTCATGCTCAATATGTGGGTAAAAGTGAAATCCAACTGGTCGGATGACGAACGCGCTTTGCGTAGTCTCGGTTACGACGACCAATAGTCACGATGAAGCAGTGGTTCGTGCTGCAACGTCAGCCATTACGCGAAGACGACTGGCTACTCGATATATTCAGTTTGAGTGCCGGTCGTTTACGAGTGATCAGCCAAGCCATGGTTGGCCGTGATGAACCCGATTTGTTGTGTCTTTGTCAGGGCGACTGGCAGCAAGGACAAGATTTTCCGCGGGTCAGAGCATCAGAAGTAATTGCTAGACCAAGTCTGCAGGGCGTGCCCTTGTATTGTGCGGTCTACATCACCGAATTGTTGGCAAGATTAATGCCGCAACACGAATCTCATCCGACGGTCTTTACCCTCTATCTTGATACCCTTAATGCGCTAGCGGATACACCTTTGGTAGACCCTTGGTTACGGCATTTTGAATTTCAATTATTACAGCAATTGGGCTATGGTTTTTCGTGGCGGAAGGATACCTTAGGCAAGAATATTGAGCCGTCATTGCATTATGTATTTGCCGGTGGCGAGGGTTTTGTTCCAGCGACTAATGGTTATGCTGGTGCTGCTATCCTTGCGGTTGGGCAGGGCGATTATCAATTTCCTACAGCGCTTAATGTGGCTAAATTGATTTTGCGACAAGCATTAGAAGCACAACTTACGCGGCCCTTGATCAGTCGCGAGCTATTTATTTAAAGGTGAAGTTATGAGTTTGGCTAAACGCGTTCTGTTAGGCGTTAATATCGACCACGTTGCAACCTTACGCCAAGCGCGAGGCACACGTTATCCGGACCCAGTACAAGCGGCCTTTGTTGCAGAAGAAGCGGGCGCCGATGGCATTACCGTGCATCCGCGTGAAGATGGGCGTCATATTCAAGTGCGTGATGTCCGTATTCTGCGTGACACACTCGCAACTCGAATGAACCTCGAAATGGCGGTTACTGAAAATATGCTGCAACTGGCAGAAGAGGTTTGCCCACCTTGTACCTGTCTAGTGCCAGAGAAGCGCGAAGAATTAACCACCGAAGGTGGATTGGATGTGGCCGGACAAGAGGCCCAGATCACAGTGGCAGTCATGCGTTTAAAAGCCATTGGTAGCGAAGTGTCATTATTTATTGATCCCGACGAAGCGCAAATTGATGCCACCGTGCGCACGGGAGCACCGGTGATAGAATTGCATACCGGTCGTTATGCTGATGCCGAAACGAATGAAGAGCGTGACGAAGCGTTAGCGCGTATTACCGCTGCTGCTAAATACGCCGCTGCTAAAGGTTTGATTGTTAATGCCGGTCATGGTTTGAATTATCACAATGTAGAAGCGATTGCAGCGATTCCGGAAATGAACGAATTAAATATTGGCCACGCCATTGTTGCACGCGCGGTGTTTGTCGGTTTGGCACAAGCTGTCGCTGATATGCGCGCTCTCTTAGCGGCTTCGCGTTAAGCCTAGTGGTGTTTCAGCTGAGAGATATTAAAGCGCATGGTGTTATTGGTATTGGTACGGATTTATTAGCGGAATCCCGTATCAGTGCCATTGTTGCGCGTCAGCCAATTAAATTTGCTCAGCGTATTTTAACCCCTGCCGAATTATCCATATGGACGCAGCATCCACAACCGAACAACTTTTTAGCAAAGCAGTTTGCGGCGAAAGAAGCCTTGTCTAAGGCATTAGGAACGGGCATTGCTGCGGGGGTTAGTTTCCAACATATGGAGGTATTACGCGATCAACTTGGCGCACCTTGTGTCGAGTTATCGGCTGTAGCCAAGCAGCGAATGCACGCGTTAGGCGCAACCCGTGCCTTGATTAGCTTGTCGGACGATCAAGGTTTTATTCAAGCGTTTGCATTAATTCTGGTGTGATTTTTTAGCAGATATATCCAGTCGTTACTTTCTACCCACTCTTGCAGCTTATCGAGCTCTGTTACTAAGCGACGCATTTGTTCCGGTAGCTTAGCAAACTCGTTGGCTTTTAGCGCACGTTCGAACATCTCTAACTCAAGGCGTAAGCATGGTGTACCGCAATAACGTGTTGCGCCGTGCATTCTATGTATCGCCTCTAATAATTCATCCAATGCTTCTTCTTCCCAATAGGTGACAATATTGGCGCGTTCATTATCAAGGGAGTCGAGTAGCATGTGAAACATATCAATCGCTAATTCAATATTGTTGTTGGCGTGGTGAAGGGCTATGTCGGCATTGAATATTTCTCGGCAAATGGATTTTTCTGGTGTGACGTCGCGTTGTCGATCATGCTTCATAACGCGTGTTGTTACATTGATCGGTGCACGATAGCCAGTCCAGCGTTCAACACATTTGGCCAGTTGCTCTTGCGTAATGGGCTTCGTTTGATAATCGTTCATGCCTGATTTTAATAAAGCCTGTTTTTCGTCGGCCATGGCATGTGCCGTCAGAGCAATAATGGGCAGTGCAGCCTTGCCTGGCATACGGCGAATGTGTTCGGTAGCCTCTGTGCCCGACATGTTTGGCATTTGAATATCCATGAAAACCATTTCTATCGGGTGTTGATCGATTTGCGCGATCGCTTCGCTGCCTGTCATGGCGGAATACACTTGTATGCCCATTTCGCGCAGCAAGGTAACCACCAGTTTTAAATTCGCGTGGTTATCATCCACCGCTAAAATACAGGGAGGAACTCGTCCCGGTGAGTGCTCTTCCGCAGCATTAGCAAGTGTGAGTAATTGCGCATCGTCGGCAATAAGGTCGCTTAGTACCGCGTGTAATTTGCGCTGCGTAACCGGGCGACTCAGTGCCTCGCAGGCCCCCAGTTTTTTCAGCATATCGAGATCTTCGTGACTGACGCTATTAACTAAAGCAACAACGGGCACTTGGGTGTTTTTTAACGCGTGCAATAACGCTAAAGTATCATCGTTAAGTTTTTCATGATCAACGGCACATAAAATAATATCGTATCTTTCGCCGGCATTTATTCGCTCAAGAGCATGTGGGATTGTTGAATAGTAATGATGGTTGATCTGCCATGATGTTAATAATGTGAGCAAATCAGTTGTTGCCGTTTTCTTTGAATCAATAATAGCGATCTTGATATTGAGTGGCGCAAGGTTATTGGTTGTGGAGTCTTGATCTATCTGAATATCAATACTAAAGAAGAAGGACGAGCCAAAACCTTCACGGCTTTCAACTCGGATATCACCGTGCATGGCCTCGACAAGTGCTTTAGAAATAATCAATCCTAAACCTGTACCACCAAATTGACGTGCGACGCTGGCATCTGCTTGAGAAAATGCCTGAAATAATTTTTCTTGTTTTTCTGGCGATAAACCGAGTCCGGTATCGCGAATTTCAAACTGCAAGCTGGCACGGTGTTCTTTTTGGCTAATGAGCGACGTTTTAACCGTTACGCTGCCATATTCAGTAAATTTAATGGCGTTATTGACTAGGTTGGTAATGACTTGTTTTAACCTCAGCGGATCACCGCATACCGCCAATGGCACATTACTTTCAAAAATTTGATTGAGTTCTAGGCGTTTACCTACCGCTTCAGGGGCTAACACTTGTAATGCATCTTCGATGACATCGCGCAAATTAAAGGGGATATGTTCGATAATAAGTTTACCGGCATCAATTTTCGATAAATCGAGAATATCATTAATAATATTTAACAGGTCGTCGGAAGATTTGCGGATGGTTTGCAAGTAGTCGTTCTGGCGCTCACTGACTTGGGTACGGCCTAATAATTCCGAGAAGCCTAAAATACCGTTCAGTGGTGTACGAATTTCATGGCTAACATTGGCTAAAAATTCCGACTTCATACGGCTAGCTTCGATGGCTTCTTTACGACCTAGCGTGAGTTCGCGGTTACGAATTTCCAATTCATCTAATGTTTCTTGGAGATCGCGTGTTGCTTGTTCTAAATTTTGTTGGTGCTCGGCATTGGCGCGCTGCAGTGCACTTGCCATCGCATTAATACCCGATGCGAGCGCTTGGAATTCGCCGCCATTTTCAATGTGTACACGGGTTTCTAACTTGCCATCCTTCATATCTTTGATGGCGTCGACAATAACGCCCATTGGTTGCGATACTTGTTTACTAATACGCAGTGCAAGTAGGGTGCAAAGTATGAGCACTAAGACAATGATGCTGAGTGAGGAAGCAATATGCTGATATTGATTTAACTTGGTATTGGCGCTCGATAGCTCGACTTCAGCCCAGCCCAGTAATTGTTGTTGACCATCTTTCTGGGCATAAAATTGTTCGGAAAGTTGGTCGGCGATAATGAGATTTTGCGAATATATCGGCGCGCGCGCGCGTAGTGAACTATCCGTGTGCATGAGTTGTAATTGATCAGCTTTTAACTCAGCGGAGCCAAAACGTTCAGTTAACATTCGCGGCCCTGCATGGGCAAGGGTTTGCATATCTTGGTTGTATATAGTCACGGCGCGAACGTCAGTTTCTTCCAGCATATTGTTGGCAATATTCTGCAAAATACCAACACTACCGGTCATGACACCGTACTCGCAGGTGGGGGCTAATTGTTTCGCCATCGCAAGGGTACGTTGTTCCAACAGATTACCAAGATCGCGAGCGCGTTCGCTGATAAAGAAGGTGCCAAGAACGAACGACACTATAATGCCGGGCAGTAACGCCAGAAACAGGATACGATTTTGAATGTTCCAATTTTTCATCGCGATGAGGCAGCCTATTATTTAGTCAAAAAAAGCGTCGGCTAAGAGTAATGGGGGCATGACATTGGTGCAAACTTTGTTGTCAATTGACGGCTATTAATCCTTAACAGTCGTCGCGTCTGAGGTAAACTACGCGCAAACTGTCTACCAGAAACGAGAATTTCCGTGACTGATCGCCAAAATTCAACATCTAAAACGCCGTTATACCCCACTATTGCGGATTGCGTTGGTAATACACCGCTCGTGCGATTGCAGCGTTTACTGCCGATTGGTAGTAGTAATACGGTGTTGCTGAAGTTAGAAGGTAATAATCCAGCAGGTTCGGTGAAGGATAGACCGGCATTGTCGATGATTCAGCGAGCACAGCAGCGTGGTGATATTAAGCCTGGTGATGTCTTGATTGAAGCAACGAGTGGCAATACCGGCATCGCCTTGGCTATGGCAGCGGCCATTATGGGTTATCGCATGATATTAATCATGCCGGATAACGCTACCATGGAGCGTCGTTGGGCAATGGAAGCTTATGGCGCTGAGTTGATTTTGGTGGGTAAAAAAGAGGGTATGGAAGGTGCTCGCGACTTAGCGGACAAAATGCAACAAGAAGGTAAAGGTCGCGTTTTAAATCAGTTTAGCAACAGTGACAACCCTGAAGCTCATTATCGCGGTACTGGTCCTGAAATATGGCAACAAACTGTAGGGCAAATAACGCATTTCGTGAGTTCAATGGGGACAACCGGAACAATTATGGGAACCTCTCGCTACCTTAAGGAACAAAACCCAGATATTTGTATCGTTGGTTTACAACCCTCTGAAGGAGCAGCCATTCCCGGAATTCGTCGTTGGCCAGAAGCCTACTTACCCACTATTTTTGACAGCACACGCGTCGATCAGGTGTTAGATATCGGCCAGCAATTGGCTGAAGATACTATGCGCGCTTTAGCTCGAGAGGAGGGTATTTTTTGTGGTGTGTCTTCAGGAGGTGCTGTTGCCGCCGCTCTGCATTTGGCTGAAACCCTTGAAAACGCCACCATTGTGGCGATCATTTGTGATCGTGGCGACCGTTATTTATCCTCGGGCGTATTTGCGCCGCAGGGATAAGGTAACAGAAGTTCATCCCATTCATGATGGATTGAATTTCATCAACTTGCCCCAATATAGGGCGACGTCATCAATAAAAATTTTTTGCAGAGTGCGTCGTGAACCAAGGATTTAATGCTAAGACCTTAACGCTAACCATCGACAACATGACCTCGGATGGTCAAGGCGTCGCGCGTTCTGGACGCGATGTGTATTTTATTCCTGGTGCCATTCCGGGCGAGCAGGTCGAAGCCCGCATTGAAAAACGCAGTAAAAAGATCTGGCATTCGCGTTTATTAACCGTCATTACGCCGTCGGAATATCGACTGCCTGCACCCTGTCCGCATTATCTGCGTTGCGGTGGCTGTGATATGCAACACATGACCTACGAGCGCCAAGTTGCGTTTAAGCAAGACCGCGTTGCGCGGGAATTGGCACGTCAAGGTGTCGCCGTTAGCGACTGGGCCGCGCCAATTGTGGGGGAGCCATGGGGTTATCGTCGTAAGGCGCGTTTAGGAGTGCGTTATAGCAAAGAACAAAACACTAATTTCGTCGGGTTTCGTGAAGGCGCGTCGCATCATATTAGCAATATAGATCGCTGTGCAGTTTTGCCGGAGCATCCAGCGTTGCTCTGGCAAGACTGGCGACCATTATTAAATTCGTTAGAGGCCCGCGCATGGGTTACCCAAATTGAAGTGATTGTTGCAGATAATGCCATTGCTTTGGTGTTACGCACGCTTAAACCCTTACAGGGCAGTGATCGCAATATATTAATTGGCCAATTACAGGAGTGGCAAACGCAGGGTGAGGAGGCCGATTTACTGCCCTTGCAGTTATGGTTACGAAGCCAAAAAGACGGTGAAGCCGAATGCTTATGGCCCGCCCAACCCGCGACCTTACATCATAGGGTTGATGGAATGCCGTTGAATATATCGCTGACCGATTTCGTGCAGGTTAACGGTGACGTGAACCGCGCCATGGTTGCGCAAGCGCTTGATTGGCTAGCACCGACAGAAGATGAATGTATTTGGGATTTATTTGCCGGTCATGGCAACTTCTCTATGCCGTTAGCCCGACGTAGCAAACACGTCGTTGCATTGGACGTTCAAAACAGTATGGTAGCGAGTTTGGCGGCTCAAGCTGAGCAGTTGGCCCTTCCTTTGCAGGCGGTTTGTGCAGATTTATCAGACGAAGGGCGTTTGGCGCATTTACAAAGCCCTAATGCCATTTTACTTGACCCTCCGCGCGCCGGCGCTGCCGAGGTAATGCAGGATATTGTGCGACGTCGTATTCCACGGGTTTTATATGTGTCTTGTGATGCAGCGACCTTGGCCCGGGATCTTAATGTGCTTAGCCAACAAGGCTATGCCGTTACTAAAGCAGGAATAATGGATATGTTTCCACAAACACACCATGTTGAAACTATGGTATTGCTTGAATACCAAGGAAAATCGCATGGTTAAAGTCCGAGATGATCAGCCGTTATTACATGACGGATCATTGGATGTTGATCGTTGGCTAGAAAGCATTCAGCAGTCGCAAGATGTTAAAGATCCAGAAGCGTTGCGCGATGCTTTGGTATTAGCAAAACAGTTATCGGACGAGGCAATTGCGAATCGTACTTATTGGTCAATCGACAGTGTGCAAATGGGTATTGAAATGGCGCAAATCCTATTGGATTTACGTCTCGATAGTGCATCTGTTATTGCCGCTATTTTATATCGTGCGGTGCGTGAAGGTCGGTTAGCATTAAATAAGGTTGAGCGGCAGTTTGGTGAAGAAGTTGCCAAACTGATCGAAGGTGTTTTGCGGATGGCAGCGATTAGTGCTATCCAAAATTCGTGTGACGAAGTTGTTCTTGGTCAGCGTGAAGCGCAAGTTGATAACTTACGTAAAATGCTCGTCGCTATGATCGACGACGTGCGTGTTGCTTTGATTAAGCTGGCGGAACGTACATCAGCCATTCGGGCAATGAAAGACGCCCCAGAAGATAAGCGTCGTAAAGTTGCGGAAGAAGTTTTTAATATTTACGCGCCATTGGCTCATCGCTTGGGAATTGGTCATTTAAAGTGGGAGTTAGAAGACTTAGCCTTTCGCTACTTACAGCCTGAAGCGTATAGAAAAATTGCCTCGCTATTGGATGAAAAGCGTTTAGCTCGGCAATCTTACATCGAAGAAGTAGTACAACGCCTGCGCGATGAAATGACAGATGCTGGGATTGCCTGCGATGTTTATGGTCGTGCTAAACATATTTATAGTATTTGGCGGAAGATGAGTCGCAAAAATCTGGATTTTTCCAAAATTTACGACATTCGTGCCGTCCGCATTCTTGTTCCTGAATTACGCGATTGCTATGCCGCGCTGGGCATTGTTCATACCTTGTGGCGTCATATTCCGAATGAATTTGACGACTACATAGCGAACCCGAAAGAAAATGGTTATCGCTCTTTGCATACGGCCGTGATTGGCCCAGAGGGTAAAGTACTGGAAGTACAAATCCGTACCCATGCTATGCACGAAGATGCCGAACTCGGCGTCTGCGCTCATTGGTTATACAAAGGCACTGACACCAACGCCAAAGACCAAGGCTATGAGCAAAAAATTGCTTGGCTGCGCCAAGTGCTTGAATGGCACGAAGAACTGGATGACTTACCACAATTAATTGGTGAGTTTCGCCGCGATATTAATCCGGATCGTATTTACGTCTTTACTCCTGAAGGTCATGTGGTGGATTTGCCACCTAAAGCCACTCCGGTTGATTTTGCTTATCGTGTGCATACCGAAGTCGGCAATAAATGCCGTGGTGCTAAGGTTAATGGCCGTATAGTGCCGCTGACGTATTTATTGAAAACCGGCGAGCAAATCGAAATTCTGACTAACTCGAATGCGCACCCTAGCCGCGATTGGCTATATCCCGATTCTGGTTATATTCATACCGCTCGTGCGCGAGCAAAGGTTGCACATTGGTTTAAGTTACAAGATCGCGATAAAAATATTGAAGAAGGACGTCACCTCGTTTTACGCGAAGTTAGCCGCTTGGATTTGGCCGATGAACCTCTGCATGAAGTAGCTGTGCAGCTGAATATGCGCTCGGTAGACGATATGTTTTCGGCTGTGGGGGCAGGCGATTTACGCATCGGGCAAATCGTCCATATGTTGTTAAAGTTGGCCGACAAAGGCAGTGCGCAACAGCAAGAGCTGCCGCTAATTCGTCGTCATGAACCGAGTAATCGAGCGGCGAAATCCGACGACGTATTTATCGAAGGAGTCGGTAATTTATTAACGGTTATGGCGCAGTGTTGTTTACCCGTACCGGGTGACGATATTCATGGTTACGTGACTATTGGTCGTGGCGTTACCGTGCATCGTAGCGACTGCGAAAACTTATTGCACTTAGCTTCTATTGAGCCACAACGCGTTTTACAAGTCAGTTGGGGGGATCGTCCATCTAATATTTATCCAGTAGAAATGTTGATTCAAGCATACGATCGGACGGGTTTGTTACGCGATGTGAGTTCTCTATTAGCCAACGAACGAGTTAACGTTGTTGCGGTTAATACTCTGTCGAATCAGGGGGATAACACGGCGTCCATGAGTTTAACCGTTGAGGTTGATAGTCTTGAACGCTTGGCGCGACTAATGAGTAAAATTGATCAGCTACCTAACGTCGTATCAACTCGTCGAGTTCGCGGTGGTGCCAAACCATGATCGCCCCATATGGCTTAGAGCAATTAGTGTATGCCATGCAGCGTCTGCGCAATCCTCAAACAGGTTGCCCCTGGGACTTACGTCAGGACTTTGCCAGCATTCTTCCTCATACGCTGGAAGAAGCCTACGAAGTGGCAGATGCTATTGAGCGCCAAGATTGGCCGCATCTTGAAGAAGAACTTGGCGATTTACTTTTTCAAGTTATTTTTTATGGACAGATGGGGGCTGAGGAGGGTCTATTCGATTTAAGTTCTATTATTCATCGCTTGGTGGAAAAACTGCTTCGCCGTCACCCGCATGTGTTTCCTGATGGCACCCTAATGAGTGAGCGTGATCCTAGTATTAGGCCGCAAGAATCCGAAGTGAATATTCGTTGGGATGAAATTAAAGCAGCAGAAAAAGCGGCAAAGCCTGTACAAATAAAACGCCTATTAGACGATGTTCCTGTTACCTTGCCAGCGCTTTCACGCGCGCTTAAGTTACAGAAAAAAGCCTCATCTGTGGGTTTTGACTGGTCAGATATTCATGGCGTATTAGATAAAATTCGCGAAGAATTGGATGAAATCGAAGCTGAGTTTGAAGGTATGGACTCACAACGCCTTGAAGATGAAATTGGTGATGCGCTTTTTGCAATGACTAATTTAGCTCGTCACCTTAACCTTGATCCCGAGGTTGCATTGCGTGGCACGAACAAGCGTTTTTATCAGCGTTTTGCCTTTGTTGAAGATGTCGCAGAAGAAGCCGGTGGCTTTAATCAACTCGAATTAGGGCATATGGATGCGGCTTGGAACGAAGCAAAACGTCGCGAAAAATAAATTAACGGGCTAATTTATTGTCCTATCTTACTGCATTCCCCTCAGGACTTATTTTTAGCACCATTGTTACCTCTATTTACCCTAGATCACAGTATCAGCGGTTGAAATTTAGCAGTAATGGGTCAATGCTTGATGCCAATGTTCGATCATTGCTAGGGGAATTTTATGGAAGAATTGGATGCATTGCTGCGCGACAAGGTACGAGTGCTGGGTAGCCTGCTCGGTGGTACTATTGAACGACAGCTAGGCGATGGAATGCTTGAGCAAATTGAGCGTATTCGTAAACAGGCCAAACTTGCACGCCATGGTGATCCGAAAGAACGAGAAACACTCCTAGCCATGCTGAATGATATTTCTGATGATGAGATTGGACCTGTTGTTCGGGGTTTTAATCAGTTTTTAAATTTGGCCAACATTGCAGAGCAGCAACACGGAGTCAGTTGGCGTCGGAGTGAACATATTCAAGAAAATGTCGATAGCATGTTTAGCGAGTTACTGACTCGTTTAGAATTTGCAGGCATTCGTGGTATTGATTTAAGCCAGCAAGTGGCTGACGTGAATATCGAATTGGTATTAACCGCGCATCCAACAGAAATTACCCGCCGCACACTGATTCAAAAATATGACCATATTGCACAGTTGTTGCAGCGTCGCGATGACTTACGTGATGGTCACCCTGATCTAGCTAATATCGAACAAAAAATATCATTAATAATTGACGAAATTTGGCATACCGATGAAATTCGGCAAGTACGCCCAACGGCAGTCGATGAAGCAAAGTGGGGTTTTGCCGTTATTGAAAATTCTTTGTGGTACGCCATTCCGGCGCTACTACGAGACTTAGATCGAGAGTTACGTGCGCGCGGTAGTAGTGCATTACCTTTAACCGCCGTACCTATTCGATTTTCATCATGGATGGGGGGGGATCGCGACGGCAACCCCAACGTGACGGCCACCGTGACTCGTGAAGTGTTATATCTGGCGCGTTGGATGGCGGCTGATTTATTTTTACGCGACATCGAGCTGTTGGGTATGCAACTGTCTATGAGCGAAGCGTCAGCAGATATGCGCCAGCATTATTTAGGCCGCGAACCTTATCGCGATTGTCTGCATGATTTACGCAAAGGTTTGGAAAATACTCGTCGTTGGGCAGAAGCTAGCGCCGCTGGGGAAAGCACGAAAAAGGTTCCAATATTGGAGCGCGAAGATGTGATTCGGCCATTAATGTTGTGTTACAACAGTTTACTTGAATGTGGTATGGATACTATAGCGAATGGCATGTTGTTAGATACTATTCGTCGCGCGGCTTGTTTTGGCATGTCGTTAGTCAGGCTTGACGTTAGGCAAGAATCGACTCGCCATAGCGATGTACTACAAGCCCTTTGCGAATATTATGGCTGGGGCGATTACAACGGCTGGACAGAAGATGAAAAGCAAACATTTTTGCATCGTGAATTAATCTCACGGCGGCCATTAATTCCGAATTCGTGGGTGCCTTCGGCAGAGGTGCAAGAAGTATTGGATACCATGGCGGTGTTAGCAACGCCTGCTGGCGATGGCGTATCTTGCTACATTATTTCGATGGCCAGCGAGCCTTCCGATATTTTAGCGGTAGCACTTTTGTTGCAAGCGTGTGGCGTTAAACGTTTATTACCGATTGTTCCTTTATTCGAAACCTTGTCAGACTTAGAGCAGTCTGGCCCTCGTATGGATAAATTGTGGTCCTTGCCTTGGTATCGTGAATACAGCCAGTGTTGTCAACAAGTGATGATAGGTTATTCCGACTCTTCTAAAGATGCAGGTCAGTTGGCCGCTGTTTGGGCTCAGTATCAGGCGCAAGAAACCTTGTCACGGGTAGCAGCCGAGCAAGGCATTAGATTACGTCTATTTCATGGGCGTGGAGGTACCGTTGGACGTGGAGGTGGCCCTGCACAACGAGCGATTTTGGCGCAACCCCCAGGTTCTGTCACCGGAGGACTGAGGGTGACAGAGCAGGGTGAAATGATCCGTTTTAAATTCGGCATGCCCGCAGTTGCTCAGCGTAATCTTAAAATTTATGTATCGGCGGTATTAGAGGCTAACTTATTACCGCCGGCCCATCCTAAAGATGAATGGCGAAAAATGATGTCGCAATTAGCCGCCGCGGGTGTTTCTTCTTATCGCGCTACGGTCAAGGATAATCCCGATTTTGTGCGTTACTTCCGTGCCGCAACGCCTGAGTCTGAATTGGGTAAATTGTCGTTGGGAAGTCGTCCTGCTCGTCGTCGTTCCGGTGGTGGTATCGAAACACTGCGCGCTATTCCTTGGATTTTTGCTTGGACGCAAATGCGTTTAATGTTGCCTGCTTGGTTGGGGGCCGACGAAGCGCTTAACGTTCAGTTTGATAGCGAGCAATTACCGCTACTTAAAGAAATGTACAAAGAGTGGCCATTTTTTCGAACCTATATTGATATGTTGGAGATGGTACTGTCTAAAGCGGATCCGGCAATCGCCCACTATTATGAAGAACGTTTGGTTGAACCAGAGTTGCAGCCAATTGGTAGTGTTTTACGTGAACGTCTGGCAAATATGTGCACGCTAGTGTTAGCGGTAAAAGAGCAAACAATCTTATTAGAAAATAATAAAGCGTTGCAATATTCCATGCAGGTACGTGATCCTTATACCGACCCATTGCATTATTTACAGGCCGAGCTTTTATACCGTGAACGTCAAGCCGCTGATATGGTCAGTAGTCAAGTCGAACGCGCTTTAATGGTGACGATGGCCGGTATTGCTGCAGGAATGCGTAATACAGGTTAGTTGTTGTCCAAGATAGGATAGTCCTACGTGCACGATTGTGCGTATTGCTCATATTCTGTAGCTCGGCTATTTAAGCCGAGGTTTTAGCTGAAGCTCAAGTAATATGCGGGTTGTAGCTCTAGTTATCTTCTGCAATACGACTCAATAATGACCAAAGTCGATACTTTTTAGCGGGTAAAATTCTCTACAATCACTTGAGACTAAAGCGCCTTCGGAGTAAGGTTAGGCCTATTTTTCGCTGGCCTGATCAAAATTTAAACAATATGTTCGGGCGGCCAATTTTTTTAATCTCGAGGAGTATGCGCATGCGCGTGATTCTATTGGGTGCGCCAGGTGCTGGTAAAGGTACTCAGGCCCAGTTTATATGTGAACAGTTTGCTATTCCGCAAATCTCCACTGGAGATATGTTGCGTGCTGCTGTTAAAGCCGGAAGCGAACTTGGTTTAAAGGTAAAAGAAATTATGGAAACCGGCGGTTTGGTTTCTGATCAGATCATTATTGACCTCGTTAAAGAACGTATTCAACAGGATGATTGTGTAAATGGTTTTCTATTTGATGGTTTCCCGCGCACGATTCCGCAAGCGGAAGCCTTATTAGAAGGCGGAGTGGAAATTGATCACGTGGTTGAAATTGACGTATCGGACGAAGAAATTGTTCAGCGTTTAAGTGGTCGTCGTGTGCACCCTGGCTCTGGACGTGTTTATCACCTTGTTTACAATCCACCAAAAGTGGATGGTAAAGATGATGAAACGGGTGAAGATCTGGTGCAGCGTCCGGATGATGAAGAAGAAACGGTGCGTAGGCGTTTAGCTATTTATCATGACCAAACAGCCCCTTTAGTTAGCTTCTATAAAAAGCTAGAAGCAGAAAATGGCGATAGTGCGCCAAAGTATAGCCACATTCCTGGTGTTGGTTCGTTAAAGGATATTACTTCTAAGGTTTTGGCCGCTTTGGCTTAATTCTAAATCGTTAGTGAAAAAAAAGAGGCCGTATGGCCTCTTTTTGTTATCTTTTTCTCTATGTGTATATTTTCTTCGCCAGTGTGCCCTGCTCAATAAAACCAGACATATATATTCCCCTTTGTATTGGCCACTCGTTGTCATTTTGTAGTTTTAGCATTGCCTTAGGTTATTTGAAAAAGGTGTTGTTGTCTTTTGTTAAGAGTCAGTCAAAAAGCATTAATATGAATATGTCGTTAGAGACGGGTGCTTATTTGAATAGAAAAAATTGGTTCATATGATTCAAATTAAGAACGTTTACTGCCAAAAACACATTAATAGTGTTAATTCGCATAATATTGCTAAACAACTTTTGGTTTTTTTAAATAAAAATACTATTATTGCTTCAGTTGGCTTATGCACACTATTAAGTTGTGCTAGCGTTAGCTTACCTGATCAGGCAAATATTAGAGGATTCACCTATGGCTAGACCTACAAAAGCTCCTGCCAAACGCGGACGTAAACCTGCTGTTAAAGCAGCATCTACTTCTGTTGTTCCAGTCGTAATTGCAAAAGCAACTGCAGCAGTAGAAAAAGCAGCTGTTGCAATTACTAAGCAACAAGAGCGCGTAGACGCAGCACTTAAAAAAGCAGCTGAAGCGAAAATTAAAGCCGCAGGCCCGCGTGCAACAGCAGCTGCTAAGCGTGCCGTTGTTTCCGCTGCAGCTAAAGTGAAAGCAGAAAAAGAAAAGTTGGCAATTCTTCGTACAGCACTTACTGCGGCAAAGGCCGATCTTAAGTCAGCACGAATTGACGTTCGTATCGCTGATGCAACTGAGCAGGCTAAAACTGCAATTGCAGCATTCGAAGCTTCTATTGCTGCAAAGGCAGATGCCGAATTAGCAAAAGCATTGGCAGCATTTGAAGTTAAATGGCGTAAAACTCGCGCCACCCAAGATGTTGCTAAAGTAAAAGCGCAAACTGCTCGTGAAGAAAAGAAAGTTGCCGCGTTGATTAAAAAGTTAGCAGGCACAACTACCACTGCTAGGCCAGTAACGACGACCGCTGCAGCGCCGAAAAAACGTGGTCGTCCAGCGAAAGCGACAACTACGGCCGCCGCACCCGCAGTAGCGCCGAAAAAACGTGGTCGTCCAGCGAAAGCGGCAGCGACAACTACGGCCGCCGCACCCGCGGCAGCACCAAAAAAACGTGGTCGTCCAGCGAAAGCGACAACTACGGCCGCAGCACCCGCGGCAGCGCCAAAAAAACGTGGTCGTCCAGCGAAAGCGACAACTACGGCCGCAGCACCCGCGGCAGCGCCAAAAAAACGTGGTCGTCCAGCGAAAGCGGCTGCTGCCGCGCCAGTTGTTGAAAAATCCGCAGAGCCAGTTGTTGCGTCAGTATTTGATGCTCCCGCAGAAGCACCGGTAGTTGAAACTCCAGCAGCAGAATAAAACCTTTAAGTTTTATTTGATGTAGTAATAAAAAATCCGGCTTGCCGGATTTTTTATTGTCTGTAATTTGGCTTTTATGTTGAAACGTAGCGGTTATTACGGGTGACGTTAGGTAAAATTCCTTGGTATACTTTTAACGCATTTTCAGTAGTATCTAATCATGGCCAGTTTATTAGTTATCGATGCATCGTCGTCGTTATGTTCTGTTGCAGTTTGGCATAAAGAAAAATTATTCGCGTTAACCGAAGAGCAGCCTCGCCGCCATGCTCAGCGCTTGCTGCCTATGATCGATGAAGCTCTTAGTGACTGCGGTTTAGTGGCTGCTCAGCTTGATGGCATCGCCTATGGTTGTGGTCCAGGTTCTTTTACCGGTATTCGCATTGCTGCTTCCGTCGTGCAAGGTATCGCTTTAGCTGTGGATTTACCGGTTAAGGGTATTTCATCGTTGCAAGCTGTTGCGCAGTCAGCTTTCAGTGCCAGCTCTGCAAATGAAGTGATCGCGATTATGGATGCTCACATGGGTGAGGTTTTCTGGGGACATTTTCAGCGCGATGGAAAATTAAGTCGTGCACTTGTCGCAGAGCAGGTTGGAAGACCTGACGTCTGTATCAATGCGATGGCCAATTTTGAAGGTATTCTTGCCGGTGATGGTTTACAGCTTCCGGTATTCGCCGAGCTGGAAGCTGAGCTGGCGTTGTTGCGTCCTGAAGCGCGCATGATGGTTCCCTTGGCGATTGATGCTTGGGAAAAAGGATTGTTTACTGATGCAGAGAACCAACAACCGGTTTATTTGCGTAATTCTGTCGCTTGGAAAAAACTGGACGAACAGCCCAGTCTCCTTCTTAAGCGCATCTAACTTATTGTCCATGTAAGGATATGCTGTGGATACTTTAGAAATTGTTGTATTAGCAATTCTGCAAGGTTTAACTGAATTTTTACCTATCTCCAGTTCAGCGCATCTTATTTTACCGTCACGGTTATTCGGCTGGGATGATCAGGGGCTAGCCTTTGATGTTGCTGTCCATATTGGTACGTTAGCAGCGGTTATTATTTATTTTCGCCAAGATATACAGCAACTGGTTACGCGTTGGTGTGTTACCGGTTGGAGCCGCCATCCAGATGCCGATGCGCGATTAGCTTGGTATGTCATATTAGCAACGATTCCGGCGGGGCTTGCAGGCTTGTTATTAGAGAGCTGGATTGAAGAGAATCTGCGCTCTACGTTAGTCATTGCAATTACCACCATAGGATTTGGTTTATTGTTAGGCTATTCCGATATTGTTCGCAAAGAGCGTTTAACTTTAGTCAATATGACGTTGACGATCGCGCTAGTGATTGGCTTTGCGCAAATGATTGCCTTAATTCCAGGCACATCGCGTTCTGGTATTACCATGACAGCAGCTTTATTGCTCGGATTACACCGCGTTGATGCTGCTCGTTTTTCATTTTTATTGTCCATACCGTTAATTCTCGCTGCTGGCGGCCTAAAAACGCTAGAGCTGTTGCAGTCAGTTGCGCCAGTTGATTGGCAAGCCTTGGGCTTTGGTGTATTAATTTCTGCGATCAGTGCTTGGGTATGTATTTATTACTTCCTCGCGTTTATTAGTCGCATTGGCATGTTGCCATTTGTCGTTTATCGCCTACTGCTCGGCGGTATCTTGCTACTGTTTTTTGTTTAGCGATTTATGCCGAGTTTGATTTGCCTCGTGCCTGAGTTAGCGCAGCGAGCTCGGGTTATTACGGCTCGTTTTGGTTTAACGCTAGCACCGCCTACTTTATTAGATTCTCCTGGGTTTCATTTGTGTCTTGATCAAACAGGCTTAAGTTTGCGTCAGGGTGAACAAATCCGTACTGCGGTTCAAGTTGATTTTAGTGCTGGAGCAGCCGCTCATCGTCGTCGGTTTGGTGGTGGCAAAGGGCAGGATATTGCTAAGGCCGTTGGTATTAGTGGTGCTTATCAACCGACGGTTGTCGACGCCACAGCCGGTCTTGGGCGCGATAGTTTTGTATTGGCGACCCTCGGGTGCCGAGTGCAGGCCTTTGAGCGTCAGCCTGTGGTGGCAGCCTTGCTGGAGGATGGTTTGCAACGCGCCGCACACGATGCAGAAATTGCCGATATTATCGAACGCATAGTGCTCTCATTTGGTAGCAGTCACGACTTGTTGCGAGTACCAAACAAGGGCTATTTAGCTGACGTCGTTTATCTTGATCCTATGTTTGATCATGATCCGAAAGCGACTGCGCAAGTGAAAAAAGATATGCAGGCGTTTCGCGACCTTGTTGGGCAAGATATGGATGCTGATGACTTGCTCGACCGTGCGCTTGCTTGTGCGCGTTGTCGTGTGGTGGTAAAGCGCAGCCGCAAGTCAACTCCCTTGGCTGGGCGTGCGCCGAGTTATGCCTTGACGGGTAAAGCCAATCGCTTTGATGTGTATGCTTTAGCTAAGGTGCTTCCACCGAGCGAAATTTAAGATTATTGGTGGAAGTTATGATCGAAAAAAGCGCAACTCTTTGATGGAGCTGCGCTTTTTTTATAGGCTGCGTAAGATGCTTTGGCGTAGAGCACCATCGAGTACTTGTTCTAATGCCTCCGATAGCGTGTTAATTGCAGGCTCTATAATTAAGGTTCCATTTTCATGGCGGCGTAGCATGTTATTGCTAATTAACTCCTGAATTAAAGTACGGAATAAGGCTTTATCGAAAAATTCCGGTGCATTAATTCCATAAAGTATACTGATGCGCTGTGCTACTTGGGTGCATTGATCTTCTAATTCGGTCGCGGTTAAGGCATTGGAGTCTTTGTTTATTAAGCGCGACAGTGTTAAGAAATAGCGCTCCAATGTTTGCATTACGTGTGTAGCTAAACCTTCTAGCAGGGCAAATTTATCACTGTTTGATGGTGTCGCATGGAAGCTTTGTTCGTGTTCGATTAAATAACCGGATGCGGTAAGGATGTTTAGCCAGCGATGAATATCACCCTCTAAATTCTCTGCTTTCCACTGCAAAAACAGTTCCGCTTGCAAGTAAGGGTAGAGGCAGCGAATCGTGCTAAGAACTTCTTCAGAAGTATATCGGCGATTATTCACAAATAAACAAGCGATTAAAGATGGAAGTGCTAGAAGGTGTAATACGTTATTGCGGTAGTAGGTTAGAGTCACCGCTTGGCGATCGTTCGTTTGGATGAGATCGCCCATCGGGTGATGTGAGCGCGAAACACTATCCAGTTTCTCGTTGTAGCGTAACCACTCCGTGCCAGTGTCTTCCGGTAATACCGTCAGGTGGCTATACGGAGCTTGCTTGAGTAGATCGCGATAGGCTTCCATCTGAATAATCAGTTGCTGCTCGTCCATTGCTTGGCGCGGAGCCGATAATATACTCAAGGCCATTAGGTTAACAGGGTTAACCGATGTTGCTCGGTTAATTTCGGTGGCTACTTGTAAGGCTAAATCATCCACTATTTTCGGTGCCCATTCTGGGCGATAATTACACTTAGTGTAATCTTCTTCGCGCCATTGAGGACGACGCTCATTTAAAAATTCAGTGAAGTAGATTGGATCACCAAAAGTTACGTTTACTTTGCCAAAAGAATTTTTGAAGGAGCGTAAAGTGCCGAGCACTCCAAGTAAGCTCTCTTTCTTCTTTTTCTGGCCACGTAACTCGCCTAGATAACTATTGGCTTCAAATACTTTTTCGTAACCCGTATAAACCGGCATAAAAATAATAGGCTTACGCGAATCGCGCAAATAGCTGCGCAGTGTCATGGCCAGCATACCTACTTTTGGCGTTAGGGTGCGTCCCGTGCGACTGCGCCCACCTTCTACAAAATATTCCACAGAATAACCGTGAGTGAAAATTGAATGCAGGTATTCATCAAATACTGCGGCGTATAATTTATTGTCGCGAAAGGTACGACGCATGAAGAAGGCACCGCCGCGTCTTAATATGGCACCAACAATCGGCATGTTTAAGTTGATGCCAGCGGCAACCTGAGGCATCTGTAAGCCTTTGTGGTAAAGCACATAAGACAGCAGTAAGTAATCTATGTGACTACGGTGGCAGGGAACATAAACAATAGTGTTGTCTTTGCTAATATCGCGTAGATGGCCAATATTATGCAGTTCTATACCCTTGTATATTTTATTCCATACCCAAGTCAGCATGACATCGAGGAAACGGATATTGGTATAGGAAATATTTGAAGCAATTTCGTCGGCATATTTAAGCGCTTGCGCCTGAAGCTTTGCTCTTGGTTTTCCTTGTTTTTCTATTTCATCGTCGATGGCTTTGCGCACGATAGGACGATTAGGTAGTTGATGAACTAGGGTGCGACGGTGCGATAGATCTGGTCCTAGAACGGAGGCCGATACTTGGCGGTTATGTACGCGCAGTACACGAGCGACTTTACGCGCTAATAACTCCGGAGATTTTTCACTGTCGTACAAGTCGCGTAATGAAATAGGACGACTAAAGTGAACGAAGGTATTTCGACCATTGAGCAAAATAGCCATTAGGGTTAAAACTCGACCGCCCAGTGCTCCGCTGCTTTGTAACCAGATGCGTAAAAAGGAGCGCTCTTTTTCTGGTGCGCGGCCCCAGAATACCCGTACGGGAACAATTTGAATGTCGCGCTGCTCGTCTGCTGATAGCCACTCTGCATGTTTAATTAATTGGCGTGGGACAATTGGCACCCCTTGCTTGCGGAATGGAACTGACGAGCGGCGATAAATGCTGAAATAGGGTTTGGCGGATAAATCGGCACTTTGTGCCTGACAGCGTGGGCTTGGCCAGTTGAAGTTATTGACCTCGCGATCTATAACGAGTTGTTCGCCATAGGATGGATAAAGAGTCGCATAGATAATTGGCTTATTTGGGTCGATATCGAATTCACTAACATCAGGCCCAATGATTTTGGTTTTGACAATGCTGTAAAGCAGTTTTTGCTGCCAGCGAAATATGCTTGAACGGATACTTTTAAACAAACTCATAAAAATTCTCTGGTGTCACTAATTCGCGGCGCTAGTGTAACCTTTGGTCGTTGCGGTTGAAATGTGGTATGAGGCATTCGCTCGTGAAATTACGCCGATATTTATCTTATTTACCGATTATCTTCTTGAATATAAGGAAGAACGACAACGAGAGAGAAGGCGCAGGTGTCACATCCTGCGCTAAGGCTGTCAATAATGTGGTGGTGGCGGTTCGTCGGCTAAGTCTCGCAGGCCCGAATCTAGATTTTGCATTTGTTCGAGGCGTTGGTTCATCATCTGCATGGCTTGACGCGCCATAAGAAAATCTTGGGTGACGGCTGATAGTTGATGGTTGAGGGTATCGACGACTTCTTCTAAAAACGCCATGCGCGTTTCGAGCTCTTCGATGCGTAATTGCTGTTTTTCAGCACTTATTTGTGCGTTATCACTGCTCATGGTTCAGGCACTCTAGCTATCGTGTTGATTTTTTTAATGAATTGGGCTTTCATAGCTCACTTGGCAATGGCTTTGTTGCCGACATATTTGTGACATCTGTGATAATAACGAGTGATACGAGATAACGCATGGGTAAATTGCTGGTACGTAAAATAATTGTGGCATTGGTGTTCGCCATTGTTTCTCCGTTTGTAGTGGCTGCTTTGTTAAGTGGTATGACGGAGGGACTCACTTTGGCGAATGGTGAACTTCTTAACTCAGACAACCTGATAAAGGTTGTTGGTATGACTGATTTTTTGATTGTAATCGGTGTTCTTACGTTTTTAATTAGCTTAGGGTCAGCCTTTTTGGTGCCTTCGCGTCGTCGTCGCCAGCGCAGTAGTGGCACGATTGTAGAGAGCGATGTGGAAGATGGTCGTGAACGCGGTGTTGTTAAATGGTTTAACGTGAAAAAAGGCTTTGGTTTTATTACTTGGGATGAAGGTGAGGATGTATTTGTGCATTTCCGCTCTATCCGTGGACAAGGTCACCGTTCATTAACGGAAGGTCAGCGCGTTAAGTTTAGTGTTGTGCGTGGCCAAAAAGGTCCACAGGCAGAGGATGTTTCTGCCGTTCGTTAAGCATTAAAGCGTCTGTTAAAAAAGCGACTCAATAAGTCGCTTTTTTAATGCCCGAATAGCCATGGTTACTTGTGGTGTTCGATAGTGTGCAGCTCCAGTTCGTCGCAGCACTGAGGTTCAGCAAGCCAGCCTAATATTAAAGTAATTTGATGCCAGATCATGACGGACTCCTTTAACGGTGTCTTTCGTCAGTATAGGTTGGCATCGGAGTTCAGCCAGCATCCGGCAACCATTAGGCATGATTGTCCGGTACTGGCTAATAGACAAGTAATGCTGATGTTAGTCGAGGGTTAGCAATGTCTTCAATAAGCGAGGATTGGTGACCACGATGTTTGCTGGAGCAAGGATGCGCGGTTGGCCCGTTACATCCGCCAATAAACAACCCGCTTCAGAAGCCAATAAGCTGCCTGCGGTGAGTGAGAAGGCATCAACATCTGACAATAAAGCGGCTTGGAAGCGATCCGCGGCAACATAGGCCATTGATAACGCGTTAGAGCCAATGTTGCGCAAATCGTAGTTCTTCAGTAGAAGTTGTTGGATTTTTGCACGTTGCTCATAGCCAGACTCGCTCAAACCTAACGGTTGAGTGAAGCCAATCATGGCATCGGTTAATGTGGTGAGGCCACCGCAACGGATGCGGCGATTGTTTAGTTGTGCGCCACGTCCGCGGGATGCTGTGAATTCGTCACCGTTCATAGGGTTCAGAATAACAGCGTGATCCGTTTTACCTTTGTTCACACAGGCGATGATGATAGCAAATGCAGGAATTCCTACGCGGAAGTTGGCAACATCGTCGATGACGCATACCTGCCATGTTGGTTGCTTAGTGTCGCCAGCATTGAGGCCGGTTTCGCGACCTTCAAAGTTGTTGTCTGGGAGCGCCTTCTTCAACTCGAAGATGATGCCTTTTTCCAAACCGATGGTGCAATCGGCGACAAATTTTGCTTTTTCTTGGTCCGTACTTTGGGACGAATCGAAGCGGTCAAGACGGCGGACAAGGTCCAGACCTGCGTTACGCGCAGCGCGCAACGCTAAGTTAACCATGGGCTGCATAGGGATTGCTATCTCTTAAAGAACAGTTGAAACAAATTCGGCCGCGCATTATAGCAGCCTGTGAGTGGTTGGCGAAGCCAATTTTGCGTTACACTTGCCGACCCTCGATTGGCAAGCACTTGCTTGTCGTCTTTGAATCTCGAAAAGGTCCGCAGAAGGTCCGCAAAAGGCAGGTTTAGATGCTCGACCAAATTCGCATAGTGATGGTAAATACAACGCACCCCGGCAACATAGGGGCGGCAGCACGAGCCATGAAAAACATGGGGCTGAGCCGTTTATACCTAGTTGATCCGCTTGCTAGTATTGATGAAGATGCCATCCAGCGATCGTCTCGTGCTGAGGATATCTTGCGTAATGCGGTCATATGCCCAACGTTAGACGACGCCATCGCAGATTGTGGCCTAGTAGTGGGCACAAGTGCTCGTAGTCGCCATATTCCGTGGCCGTTAATGAATCCTCGTCAATGCGCTGCCAAAGCGGCAGAAGTGGCTGGGAATAATCAGGTGGCCTTGGTCTTTGGGAGGGAGTCGCGTGGCTTGACGAATGAAGAGCTGCACAAATGCAACGCGCACGTTCATATTCCTACCGACGAGGAGTTCTCGTCACTGAATGTTGCCCAAGCCATTCAGGTGATGGCCTATGAACTGAGATTGGCGGCCATTGGCGACATACATGAAGATGCTCAGTGGGGGGTTCATTGGGATTATCCACTGGCGACTCATGCCGAGTTGAACGGTATGTTGCAACATATGGAGAAAACGCTTATTGAGATTGGCTTCCTCGACCCCAACACTCCTAAGCAGCTGATGACGCGTATTCAGCGCTTATTCCAGCGTGCAGTGCCGGACAAATTAGAAATCAATATAGTGCGCGGCATATTAGCGGCAGTTGATAAAAAAACTGCGCCAGTCTCCACTCAAGATACCTCGGCTGCGAACCAGTCAGAGACTCAGGATCAACAAGAGGATTCGCTGTGAGTTTTAAACAATTTCGTGAAGATATCGCTTGCGTTTTTGAGCGTGATCCTGCGGCAAGAAATACCTTCGAGGTGTTAACAACCTACCCAGGTGTTCACGCCATTTTGCATCATCGCATTGCTCACTGGTTATGGCGTAAAGGCCTTAAGTGGTTGGCGCGAGTGTTGTCGACGTTCAGTCGTTGGATGACCGGTATTGAAATTCACCCAGGGGCTACCATAGGCCGTCGCTTTTTTATTGATCACGGTATGGGCGTGGTGATTGGTGAGACCGCAGAAATTGGTGATGATTGCACCCTCTATCATGGGGTAACGCTGGGCGGTACAAGTTGGAAAAAAGGTAAACGCCATCCAACTTTGCTGGATGGCGTGGTCGTTGGTGCCGGTGCCAAAGTACTGGGGCCGATTACCGTGGGTAAAGAAGCTCGCATTGGATCGAATGCCGTGGTCACTAAAGATGTACCAGAAGGCGTCACAGTGGTGGGTATCCCTGGTCGCATCGTGCGTAAAACAGCCGCAAAAGCGTCGTCGGAAGTGGAAGATCGTCGTCGCGCAATGGCTGCGAAAATTGGCTTCGATGCCTACGGTATGGCTGATGAAATGCCTGATCCGATTGCTCGTTCGATCCATAATCTTATGGATCATATGCACGCCGTTGATGGCAAGATTGACAGCATGTGCAGGGCGTTGAATCGTCTTGGTGATCATACCTGTGACGAAGCATTGCCTGAGCTTGAAGAAGAAACGTTCGTTTGCCTGCAGGAGCGCTTAAAATATGATGAAGATGAGGTATTACCTGATGGCGCAGAGGATGCGGATAACAAGCCAAGCATTTAATTCATTGGAATTTTCAAGTAAACAAGATGGATGTCAGATCGGTTATAGTTGACTGAAATAGTAGGAAATCCGCATAATACTTCTTAACCAATGTTCTGAGGAGTCCCCTATGCGTTTGACGACCAAAGGCCGTTATGCGGTCACCGCGATGTTAGATTTGGCATTGCATGCCAGTCGCGGTCCGGTAAGCCTTAATGATATTTCTGGTCGTCAGGGGATTTCACTGTCTTATTTAGAGCAGTTGTTTGCTAAATTACGCCGCAGCGGTTTAGTGGCTAGCGTTCGAGGTCCGGGCGGCGGTTATCGTTTGAGCCGTGAAGATACCCGTATTAATGTTGCTGAAATTGTTGATGCCGTTAATGAATCAATGGATGCTACCCGTTGTAATCGCAAAGGTGATTGCCAAGAAGGCCTTGAGTGCTTAACCCATCATCTTTGGTTAGATTTGAGCGATCAAATTCATAATTTCTTGAGTGGTATCACTCTGAATGCTTTGATTGAGCGCCGTGAAATTAAAGCCACAGCGGCGCGCCAGGACGAACGCGCCAATAGCCGCATTGATCTTATGCTGAACTCTGAAGATTCTAACTGAGTGTTGCCTCAGCGGTTGGCTTAATGGCAACCGCACTCAGAATAAGGACTTGACCTTATAGGCGTCATCCGCACAATGCCACCCTAAACACCGCAATAGCCTTGTCGAACAGGTCAACCATGAAATCTTTCTATCTCGATTACGCTGCCACTACCCCTGTTGATCCTCTAGTTGCAGAACGCATGGGGCAATGCCTGACGCTCGACGGTAATTTCGCTAATCCGGCGTCTCGTTCGCATCGGTTTGGTTGGCAAGCTGAACAAGCAGTGGAGGTTGCGCGCCGTCAGATGGCGGATTTGCTGGGTGCCGATCCACGTGAAATTGTGTGGACGTCCGGTGCGACAGAAAGCAACAACTTGGCCATTAAGGGCGTGGTTGAATGGCTGCGCCGTGAGCAGCCGAGCCGGTCGTTGCATATCATTACTTCCGCGATTGAGCACAAAGCGGTGCTCGATACCTGCGCTTATTTACAGCAATACCATAATGTTGATGTGACTTGGTTGAATCCGGATGCTGATGGTTTGATTGATCCTCAGCAAGTCGTAGCTGCGTTGCGTGACGATACTTGCTTGGTAACGTTAATGGCGGTGAATAACGAACTGGGTACGATTACCGATATTGCCGCAATTGCAAAATTGTTAGCTAAGCACTCTGCGTTACTGCACGTCGACGCGGCACAGGCCGTCGGCAAGATGGCGGTGAATGTCAACGACTGGCAGGTTGATCTGCTGTCGATATCAGCGCATAAGTTTTACGGTCCCAAAGGTATTGGTGCTTTGTATGTGCGTCGTGATCCACAAGTGAAACTGGTCGCACAAATGCACGGCGGTGGCCATGAGCGTGGCATGCGCTCTGGCACCTTGCCAACGCATCAATTGGTGGGTATGGGGGAAGCTGCGCGTCTTTGCCAAGAGCAATTAGAGGCGGATGAAAATCGCATTCGTACATTGCGTGATCGCTTGTGGCAAGGTATTGAGGCCTTGGGCGATGTGTATATTAATGGTCATATTGAGCAACGCGTTGCCAATCATTTGAACGTGAGTTTCGGTGGATTGGAGGGGGAAATTTTACTGGCCTCCTTGGCAAAGGTTGCAGTGTCATCCGGTTCTGCCTGTACTTCAGCGAGTGTCGAGCCCTCTTATGTTTTAAAAGCCATAGGTCGCAGTGATGTGCTGGCTCATGCCGGTTTGCGCATGAGTGTTGGGCGTTTCACCACGGCTGACGATATTGATAATGCCCTACAAGAAATCACACGAGTCGTGACCTTGCTGCGCGGTCATTGAGTCAAGCAGGCGTCAATTGTTGCTAGCTTGGCGTCATGCGTACAACTTTCATGAAAACCTGCGTATAATCCGCGGGTTTCAACCTTATGACTTCTCATAAACACACAAATGGAGCTAAAAAATGGCTGTTGAACGTACTCTGTCGATCATCAAACCAGACGCTGTGGCAAAAAACGTAATCGGCGAGATCCAAACTCGTTTTGAAAAAGCTGGTCTACAGATCGTTGCTGCTAAGATGATGAAATTGGATGACGAAAAAGCGGGTGGTTTCTACGCAGAACACGCCGAGCGTCCTTTCTTCAAAGATTTGGTGAGTTTCATGACTTCTGGTCCTGTTGTTGTACAGGTTCTTGAGGGTGAAGGCGCAATCGCTAAAAACCGCGATCTAATGGGCGCGACTAACCCTAAAGAAGCTGCACCCGGCACTATCCGTGCTGACTTCGCCGAAAGTATTGATGCAAATGCTGCACACGGTTCTGATTCTGCTGAATCTGCGGCACGCGAAATTGCATACTTCTTCGCCGCTGACGAAATTTGCCCACGCTAAGTGGTCGTTAACGGAAGGGGCAGGAGCTCCTTCCGGTTCTTCCGTTCAGGATGCGCCACACCAGGTAAACACTAATGACTGATACCCCCGAAAAAATTAATCTGTTGGGCTTGTCGCCCGCTAAGATGGAAGCCTTCTTTACCGGTTTAGGTGAAAAGCGTTTTCGTGCTCAGCAAATGCTGAAATGGATTCATCAGTTAGGTGAGGCGGATTTCGAAAAAATGACCAACATGGGCAAGGGACTACGTGCCAAGCTTGCAGAGGTCAGCGAAATTCGATTGCCGGAAGTTGTGTATCACGATATTTCAAAAGACGGCACCCAAAAGTGGGTGATGCGTATGCCGGGTGGCAGTTCTATTGAAACTGTTTATATCCCTGAAAAAGAGCGTGGCACTTTATGTGTTAGCTCGCAAATTGGTTGTGCGCTGGATTGCAGTTTCTGCTCTACGGGCAAGCAAGGTTTTAATCGTGATTTATCGGTAGCCGAAATTATTGGTCAAGTATTTGTGGCGGCCATGAGTTTTGATAAGCCCGGTGAACGTCGCGAACGTAAAATTACCAACGTCGTCATGATGGGTATGGGTGAGCCCTTGTTGAACTTCGATAACGTGGTCGATTCAATGAACTTAATGATGGACGATAACGCCTACGGTTTGTCTAAACGTCGTGTGACGTTAAGTACCTCAGGTGTTGTTCCTATGATGGATAAACTCGGTGACGTTACCGACGTATCTTTGGCGGTATCCTTACACGCAGCAAATGATGAATTGCGTAACAAGCTCGTACCGATTAACAAGAAATATCCACTGAAAGAATTAATTGCAGCGACCAATCGTTATTTAAATAAGCTGCCAGATCGCCGTAAAGCCACCATCGAATATACTATGATGGACGGCGTTAATGATGAAATGGAACACGCGGTTGAACTGTCGGACTTAATGAAACAAGTACCGTGCAAGATCAATCTTATTCCGTTTAACCCATTCCCGAATTCGGGCTATAAACGCCCAAGTAATAATCGCCTTTATCGTTTCCGCGATTATTTAGTCAACCAAGGTCATATTGTGACTATTCGTTCGACTCGTGGTGATGATATCGACGCCGCGTGTGGACAGTTGGTTGGTCGTGTTGAAGATCGTACTCGCCGCAGTGAGCGTTATATCAATGCGATCCAATTAGACAATATCGATTCAGAACAAATCCCAAAAGGCCAATCGCTATGACAGGACGTATGTTAGCTCGTTGTCTCTTAATTTGCTTGTCTATGTTCGCTCTTGCAGGGTGCGTGACAGTGACTGAAAGCCGTTTTACCAAAAAAGAGTCTCCTGAAAAGTCGGTCGAGAACTATACTCAACTGGGCATAGGGTATTTGCAAAAAGGGCGCCCCGATTGGGCGCGACAGCGCTTGCAAAAAGCGTTAGCCATCAACCCCAACTATGCTCCAGCGAACGATGCTATGGGCATGGTTTGGCAAGCCGAAGGTGAGTTGGATTTAGCCGAAGAGTATTTTCTGAAAGCCATACATGAAGACAAGAACTACACCTTGGCGCGTCATCATCTTGGTCGTTTGTATTCGCAATTAAAGCAAGCAGGCAAGGCGCAAGAAAATCTGCAAAAAGCCGCTGATGACCGTTATTACGATAATCGTCCAGGTGCTTATAACGACTTGGCTTTAAATTTTTACCGCATGGGTAAAAATCAATTGGCTATTGATGCGTATTTACAAACCTTGCGTTTAGCGCCTTACAACGTTGATGCCCTCGTAAATGTTTCGACCTTGTTATTTGAGGCGCAAAATTACGAAGAATCATTGAAGTATTTCGACCGTTTTGATCGTTTAGTGCAGCGTAACCAAACCCGTCATACGGCGCATAGTTTGTGGCTTGGAATTAAGTTGGTCACTATTCAGCAAAATACGGCGCGAGCGATTGAGTTTGCCACGGAGTTGAAGCAAAACTTTGCAAGTTCAACCGAATATCGCTTGTACCAAGAATCATTGGCGGGGCACGGTGCATGAATAAAAATCAGCCAAATCCCATTAAACGTCGCGTCAGTCGTAAAATCTGGGTCGGTAATGTGCCTGTCGGCGGTGATGCGCCGATTGCAGTGCAAACTATGACGAATACTGAAACCACCGATGTTGCCGCAACGGTGGCGCAAATTAAACGTGCGCAAGACGCTGGAGTTGATATTGTACGTGTCTCGGTACCCACCATGGATGCCGCTGAAGCCTTTGGTAAGATTCGTCAGTTAGTCGACGTCCCCTTAATTGCTGATATCCATTTTGATTACCGTATTGCGTTGCGAGTTGCGGAATTGGGTGTGGATTGTTTGCGTATTAACCCCGGTAATATTGGTCGTGAAGATCGCGTGCGTGAAGTGATTGAAGCTGCACGTCATAACGGTATTCCGATTCGTATTGGGGTGAATGCTGGTTCATTAGAAAAAGATCTGCAAAAGAAATACGGTGAGCCGACTCCCGAAGCTTTGGTTGAGTCAGCCATGCGTCATATCGACATTTTAGATCGTTTGAATTTTCCTGATTTCAAATTGAGCTTAAAAGCATCGGATATTTTTATGACGGTAGCGGCTTATCGTCAGATCGCAGGCCAAATTGAACAACCATTGCATTTGGGGATTACCGAAGCAGGTGGTTTACGTGGCGGCACTGTGAAGTCGTCTATTGGTTTAGGTTTATTGTTGTGGGACGGTATTGGCGACACCATTCGCGTATCGCTAGCAGCAGACCCGATTGAAGAAGTGAAAGTCGGCTGGGATATGCTGAAATCGTTAAAACTGCGTTCGCGCGGTATTAATTTTATCGCTTGTCCTAGTTGTTCACGCCAGAACTTTGATGTGATTAAGACAATGAACGAGCTAGAAATACGTACCGAAGATATCCGTACCAGCATGGATGTCGCTGTGATTGGTTGTGTCGTTAACGGCCCAGGCGAAGCCAAAGAAGTCGATTTAGGGTTAACCGGTGGACAGCCTAATTTGGTGTATATCGATGGTAAGCCAGCGGAAAAACTCAGCAATGATAATTTAGTCGACGACCTCGAAGGCTTGATTCGTGCGCGTGCAGCTAAGCTCGCTGAAGAGCGCAAAGACATAATCGCGACCGACGTTTAATGTGGGTTGCACTAGGAATTTAGATCGAGTTTATGGCTAAAAATATTCAAGCAATTCGCGGTATGAACGACATTTTACCCGCGCAAAGCCCTGTGTGGCAGTACTTGGAAGGTACTGTAAAAGACATTCTTGCCGGTTACGGCTACGATGAAATTCGTATGCCTATTCTTGAGCAAACGGCGCTTTTCAAACGTTCTATTGGTGAAGTCACCGATATCGTTGAAAAAGAAATGTACACATTTGAAGATCGCAATGGCGATAGCTTGACCTTACGTCCAGAAGGCACGGCTAGCTGTGTACGCGCCTGTGAAGAGCATGGTTTGCTGTACAACCAAACTCAGCGTTTGTGGTACACAGGCCCTATGTTCCGCCACGAGCGCCCGCAAAAAGGTCGTTATCGCCAGTTCTTCCAAATTGGTGTTGAAACCTTTGGTATGGCGACACCGGATATCGACGCTGAAGTGATTTTGATGACCGCTCGTTTATGGCAGTTCTTAGGGTTAAGCGACTCAGTCACTTTGCAGCTAAATACTTTAGGCAGTAATGAAGCGCGTACCCGTTATCGTCATGCCTTGGTTGACTTTTTGAACGAGCGCAAAGAGCAGCTCGACGAAGACAGCTTACGCCGCCTAGAAACCAATCCATTACGGGTGTTAGATAGTAAGAATCCGCACACTCAGGCGGTATTGGTAGGCGCTCCGGAACTTCATGACTATCTGGATGACGAAAGTCGCGAGCACTTCGCCAGCTTGCGCGACATCCTCGATAGCGCTGGTGTGAAATACGAGATTAACCAGCGTTTAGTGCGCGGTCTTGATTACTACTGCAAAACCGTATTTGAGTGGGTAACGGATAAGCTTGGCGCACAAGGTACTGTGTGTGCTGGTGGTCGTTATGATGGCTTGGTCGAGCAGCTCGGTGGTAAATCAACCCCAGCCGTCGGCTTTGCCATGGGCGTTGAGCGTCTTATCTTGTTGCTCGAAACCTTAAAACTGATTCCACCTGACGTGTTACAAACAATCGACGTCTATGTTTGTGGTGTCGGGGTTGGGGCGGATAAAGCGGCGCTGCTGCTATCTGATCGAATTCGTGGTGAACAGCCTTGGCTGCGTATACAAACCCACTGTGGTGGTGGCAGCTTCAAGAGCCAGATGAAAAAAGCCGATAAGAGCGGTGCTCATTTTGCTTTATTGTTAGGCGAAAGCGAAATAGCCGAAGGCAAGGTAACGGTTAAAGACATGCGTGGCGGTGCTGAGCAGCAGACACTGGCCCAAGCCGAGGTGTCGGCTTGGCTGGCAGAACACGTAAACTGAACAACTAACATCATTAATAGAACAACAACGGATTCGTGTTGGGGGATCAATAAGCATGACAGAATTGCGTACGGATGAAGAACAAGCAGAAGCATTGAAAAAATGGTGGGCAGACAAGGGTGTCGGTGTCGTTACGAGCATCGCTGTGGTTGCTGCTGGCTGGTTTGGTTGGGGAGCCTGGCAAAATAATCAGCAGCAAACCGGTGAAGCCGCTTCTGCCGTGTATAGCCAATTAGTTGAGTTATCTGCGCAACCGATAGCAAGCCAAGATGCGGTGGCAAAAGCAGAGATGCAAGCGTTGGCTGAGCAATTAAAAAGCGAGTATAGCAGCACCACCTATGCCGATTTTGGCAGTTTGTTTATTGCCCGTTTCGCTGTTGATGCGGGCGATTACGACAGTGCTGTTACTGAGTTGAGCGCATTGATCGCTAGGGCTGACGAAGGGCCAATAAAATACACCGCCCAAGCACGCTTAGCGGCTATTTTAGTACAGCAAGAAAAACTGGATGATGCACTAGCGATTGTGGCAAATATCCCTGATCCGGCTTATGCACCACAATTTGAAGAAACCCGTGGTGATGCTTTATTTCTAAAAGGTGATAAAGCCGCGGCCCGAGAAGCGTATTTGCGTGCTTTGGCAGCAGCTCAAGAGCTGGGTATTAATCATCCAGCCTTGCAACGTAAGGCTGATAGCTTGGCCATCGCTGGAGACGCCTAATGCGTTTGCTTCTTGTCCTGATGATATCTGCCCTTATTGGGGCATGTTCAAGTCAGTCGGTTAAATCGCCGGCACTACCAAATACCGATGACAGTGTTGATTTATCGGTTATCTGGCGCGCTACGTTAGGGAGCGGGCCAGGAAGCAGTTATACACGGCTGAAAGCCGTGGCCCAAGACGACACTGTCTATGCAGCCGATACATCGGGTGTGGTAACGGCTTTGAATTTAGAAAACGGTCGTCAGCGTTGGAGTACGCAATTAGACTTCGCCATTTTAGGTGGCGTGAGTGTTGCTGGTGAGCAGTTATTTGTTAGCACTAATGACGGTAGTCTTACATGTCTTGATACGGCTACGGGTGACGTTATTTGGATCACGCAATTGAGCAGTGAAGCCGTGTCACCGGCATCCACTGATGATGCGCGCGTGTTTGTACAAACAGTAGATGGTCGTACTTCGGCATTTGAGCGTGCTGATGGTAAGCAAGCGTGGTCATATCAAACCGCTGCGCCGGTATTAACGGTGCGTGGTACGGGTGCGCCATTAGTTCTAGAGCAATTAGTCGTTACTGGTTTTGCTACCGGTAAAGTCGTAGCGTTGGATAAAGCACTGGGTATTCCTCGTTGGAATGTACGTTTGGCATCGCCGGATGGTCGCTCTGAATTAGAACGCCTAGTGGATGTTGATGGTGCGCCAATCTGGGATAACGGTATTCTCTATGCTGCTGCTTATCACGGTAAAATTGCCGCGATTTCACAGATGGGTGACACCATTTGGGAAGAAGATGGCTCTAGCTACACCAGCCCAGAGTTAGCACTTGGTAGTTTATATTTGACTTTAGAAGATGACAGCATTCAGTCATACGACATGATGAATGGTGCTAAGTCTTGGAAGCAAGCTGGGTTATCTGGTCGCGAGTTAGGTCAAGTTACCGCCATAGGTACACAACTGGCGGTCGCTGATACAGAAGGCTATGTGCATACCATGAGTCAGGTTGATGGCCATATGACGGGCCGTATTTTATTGCGTCCTCGTCCCCTTCATATGAGCTTACCCAATCAAGGTGAAGCCACGAACTGGCGTGCACTGCGCGGTAAACATTTTGGTATCCGTAGTACGCTGGTCGCAACGGATGCAGGCTTATTGGTATACACCAATACCGGTGAGCTATTGTTATTGAACGTTGAGTCTTAATTTCTGCCAATGCGCGGATGATCATTAGGCTTTATATAGGGGTGGCTAAAGCTGCCCGTCATTCGTGATATTTTTCTGAGGGTTCCTGAAGATGGTTCCTGTCATAGCGCTGGTCGGGCGTCCGAACGTCGGTAAATCGACATTATTTAACCGCTTAACTAAAACCCGAGATGCCCTAGTTGCTGAAATTGCTGGTTTAACGCGCGACCGTAAATACGGTGAAGGTAAAGTGGGTGACTATCCTTTTATTGTCATTGATACCGGTGGTATCAGTGGGCAAGAAGAGGGGATCGACGAGGCCATGGCCGCGCAGAGTTTTCAAGCGGTAAAAGAAGCCGACATCGTATTTTTTATGGTGGATGTGGGTGCGGGTATTACTCTGGGCGATCGTCTGATTGCCGATTATTTGCGCCGTAGCGGTAAGTCTGCGTATTTAATTGCGAATAAAATTGACGGTAAAAATCCAGATGTAGTGCTCGCCGAATTCTTCGAATTAGGTATGGGCGAAGCAATTCCGATTGCTGCGGCACATAATCGTGGTATCACCACATTAATCGACTACGTGATGGAAAAACTCCATCCTAAAGTCGAGCCAGAGGAAGAAACCGGCTATTTACCCGATGAAACTGAGCGTGCCATTGAACACGAACAGCTCAATATTAAAGGCACTAAAATTGCCGTCGTCGGGCGTCCGAACGTTGGTAAATCGACGCTGATCAACCGCTTTCTTGGTGACGATCGTGTTGTGGTATACGACGAAGCCGGTACAACCCGCGACAGTATTTATATTCCTTATGAGCGTCATGGTCAGGACTACACCCTGATTGATACCGCGGGTATTCGTCGTCGTAAAAACATTACCGAAGCGGCGGAAAAATTCTCGATTATTAAAACACTGCAAGCCATTCAAGATTGCCATGTCTGCATTTTAGTGTTGGATGCGCGCCAAGGTATTGTTGAACAAGATTTACACATGCTGAGCTTCGTTTTGAACTCAGGTCGTGCATTGGTTATCGCCATTAATAAATGGGACGGTATGGATGCCGATGATAAACAGCGGGTAAAAGATGAAATTGATCGTCGTTTTGGCTTTTTAACCTTTGCTGAAATGCATTTTATCTCTGCCTTGCACGGTACGGGTGTTGGCCATTTGTATGACTCTGTTGATCAGGCTTACGCATCGGCAATGGCCAAATGGCAAACCAATATGCTAACTCGCATTTTAGAAGATGCTGTTGGTAGCCATCAGCCACCGGTGGTTCGTGGGCGTCGACCTAAGTTGCGTTATGCTCACCAAGGTGGATCAAACCCACCGATTATCGTGGTACACGGTAACTTAGCTAATGACTTACCCGAAGATTATCGTCGTTACTTAGCCAATACATTCCGCCGCGTATTAGAGATTAAAGGTACGCCGATCCGTTTTGAATTCCGTCAAGGTGAAAATCCGTTTGCCGATAAAACCAAAGAAGTTAAGCACAGTAGTCGTCGTCGTGCAGAAGCGGTAGAACGCACAGCTAACGTGCGTAAGAACAAGATTGAGAAAGCGCGTAAGCAGCTAAAAAAGACCTATCAAAAACCAAAAGGTTGAGCTAGTGCTGTGTTTTTCACACCATCAGCTAGTGGTCAATATAGCCATAAATAAGGCCGTTAGTGACAGATTATGCAAAACATTGTCGTTGTAGGATTTCATAAAGCGCTGGCATCGGCCATTACCGGTGTCGCTGATTTATTGGCCTTGGCCGGTGTATCTTGGAATCGAATTCAAGGCGAAGAGCCTGAGCGCCTATTCAATGTGCGTATTGCCAGTCCTGATGGCGAGCCGATCCGCTGTATCAATGGCTTGCTGCTTGGCGCACACATGAGTTACGACCAGATTACCTCTGCGGACGCTTTGATTGTGCCCTCCATTGGTGGGGTATTTGAAGAAGTCTTGGCGAATGCTGCCCCTACCTTGGAATTACTGCGTCGCGCCGATCGCAATGGCTGGGTAATCGCAGGCAACTGCACGGGTAACTTTCTTTTGGCTGAAGCTGGAATTCTCGATGGTCGCAGTGCAACGACACATTGGGGCTTTAAAGAACAATTTGAGCAACGCTATCCTAAGGTTGATTTAAAAGCGGATCAGCTGATCACTCGTGATGCTCATATTTATTGTGCGGGTGGCGGCTTGGCGTGGTTCGATTTAAGTTTGCACATTATTGAGCGCACGGTTGGTTTTGAAGTGGCTATTCAAACCGCCAAAGCCTTTGTCATTGATTACCGTCGTGACAGTCAATTAGCCTATTCGTTAATGCGTTTAGCGAAACCACACAAAGACGATTTAGTGAAAGAGGTGCAGGCATGGTTGGACGAGCACTATTCTGAAACCGTGACAGTCGAGGTACTTGCCGACCGCTTTAATGTGTCCAAACGTACGATCATTCGTCGCTTTAACTCTGCCCTTGATATGCCACCAAATACCTATGTGCAGTCGATCCGTATCGAGGCCGCGCAAAAGCTATTAGAAGAAACTGAACGCACCGTTGATGTGGTGATGAATGACGTAGGCTACGATGATGCTAGTTCATTCAGGCGTTTGTTTCGCAAGAAAACTGGCCTTACCCCGACAGAGTATCGTCGCCGCTTTAGCCGCCGTTTTTAGTTTGAATAGTCATGAAAAGTATTCTTCAATGACCAATTAGGCGTAAAACGGTATGCTGCCTCTCGAATTATTATGAGGCTGTGTAATGAGTTTTTTACGACAGAATGCCGATTGGCTAAGCATGCTTTTTTTAGCTGTCATCTTTGTTGCTTTTCCGCAGATAGACCTCGCCGTTAGCGCTACTTTTTATGATCCAGTCAGCCATTCATGGCCATATGCGCATCATCCGATTGCCGATTCTATCTATGCCTTATTTCGTTATGCACCGCATATCATCGTACCGACACTGTTAATTGTTATCGGACTGACTTTTGTTAAGCCGGGAGTGGATGCTAGGCAGCGTAAGTCGTGGCTCTTTCTATTACTGGTTTTACTTATTGGCCCAGGGATTATTGTTCATGGTGTGTTTAAAGAGGGGTTTGATCGCAGTCGTCCTAAAAATGTCGAACAGTTCGACGGTCCTAATACCTTTACCCCAGCATTTGTGATTTCCAATCATTGCTCGAAAGGCTGCAACTCATTCGTCAGTGGACACGCAGCGATGGGCTTTTGGTTTATTGCGTTTGCTTGGGTGCTGCGTCGCCGCAGTTGGTTCTGGTTTGGGATAGCGGTTGGTGTCGTGGTAAGTTTGACGCGAATTGTTCAGGGAGGGCATTTCTTGAGTGATACGATATTTGCGGGGTATGTTTGTTACTTGACTTGTCGCCTGTTGGGAGGTTGGCTTCTAGGGCGCAGTACGCCAACATAAGATTACAAAATTCCAGACAAAAGTAACGTTTGGCGTAGAATGATACAATTGTGGCCGATAATAGCCTGTTTTAAGGTATTGAGTTGGTTAAAATAGATGGATAGGTTCTGACATAGGATCCTTATCTCCACTTTGCCCAGCGTTAGCTGGGTTTTTTATTTGTGACACAGATTTTGTGTTTATGGGTGGCCACGAGAATGTAGCCACCTTTTTTTTATTCTAATTACTGAGCTTCAATGCCGACCACCAACCAAGGTGAATCGTCACTGCTCAGATCTCGCTCTAAATGCCAAACATCGAAAATCCCATCTTCTGATTTTTCCAATTCGTCACGGCAGCGCCCTTTAAACAAGATACTGATATGACGAATACCGTCGCTTTCTTCTGCGCGCACAATCTCAGCTTCCAGATCAAGCACCTCGGTTTTCGGCGGCACCATCAAGCGATTACGCTGTGCAGCTAACGCGGCATACAGGTCGGCAGCCACGTATTCTCGGATCAAATCTAGATTGCCGTCATTCCATGCTTGTTGCACTAAGCGGTAGTGCTCCAGCGAGCCGTTGATAAAGCCGCGAACATCGAAGTTCTCTGGCAGATTGAGCGGAGCTTGGTGGTTACTATCTTGATGGTTATTGCCTTGAAAAGAAGACGCGCTGTTCATATCGGGTGTTTGATCAAAGCTTTGTCTTGCATGGCCAGCATGTGCTGGTTGCGGCCCACGCATGCCTTTTAATAAACGCATTATGATGAAGAAGGCACCCGCCAATAGCAAGATATCCATTAGTTGAATGCCTTCAAATGCGCCACTACCCAACAGATAAGCAAATAGGCCACCGGCAAGTAATCCGCCTAGCATACCGCCCATTAAGCCACTTTTTCGAACAGGCTGGTTTGATGCTGGCTGCGATGATGGTTTAGCCGGTTGAGCGCTTTTATAAGGCGTGCTGTATGTTTTGCCAAAGCTACCACCGCCAAAGCGTTTAGCTTGAGCTTCGCCGCTGATACTGATTAAAAAAACAAATGCCGAAAAAATGGTTAAAAAGGTCTTCATATTCGCCTCATCATTAAGCAGGGGGATAACCCTAGATCTTGTACGGATAAATTCATTGCTGCGGTTTTGCCGCATGACAGTGCCTTGATGTTAACGCAAAAAAAGAATGAGTGTGCACTTGTTAATGTGTTCGAGTGTTAAATAAACACGTTAGCTTCCCTCTGTTATTGATTGTCTGAGCTTGTTATGTCGAGCTGCCATTTCTCTATACCTGTTGATTTTTAATCAGTCGGTTTATCAATAACCTCGACGTATACTAGCGGTTTTATATTTAGGGTTTCTTATGCGCTTGCAGTGGCACATATTCTGTCGAGTTATCGATAATTTCGGCGATATTGGTGTGTGTTGGCGATTAGCTCAGCAGCTAGTAAATGAGCATCAGCAAGTGTTGACGTTATGGGTTGATGATCTCAATAGCTTTAACGCGATCTGCCCAAATGCTTCGATTATTGCAGCAGAGCAAACCGTGAGCGGAGTGCAGGTTAGGCATTGGCAAGAAAACTTAGATGTTAGCTTAGCTGCACATGCCGACGTGGTTGTCGAAACGTTTGCCTGTGATTTGCCAGAGGCTTGGTTGGCGAGCATGGCGCAACGACAAGTGCAGCCACAATGGCTGAATCTTGAATATCTCAGTGCCGAGCCTTGGATATTAGATTGTCATTTAGGGTGTTCGCCGTTAGCGGGTATGCAGCGTGTATTTTTCTTTCCTGGATTCGTCACCGGCAGTGGCGGCGTGTTAATGGATAAAGAATTACTAGCGACGGCCGAAACATTAAAATCCACAACAGCTCAGCAAGCTTTTCTCACCTCGTTGGGCATCAGCGAAGCACATCCATTCGAGCGTCGGATTTCTCTTTTTGCTTACGAAAATCCTGCCGTCAACTCGCTGTTGGTGGCGTTAGCTAACGATATAGATAGTAGCCACTTATTGGTGCCAACCGGTCGTGTGACCGCCGATGTGGAACGTTGGTTGGGCTGCGCATTGATAGAAGGAGTCTCAGTGCAGCGCGGATCATTGACCATTACCGCGTTGCCTTTTATGTCACAATTGGACTATGACAGCTTGTTGGCGATTTGTGATTTGAATTGTGTTCGTGGCGAAGAATCCTTTGTGCGCTCTCAGGTGCTCGGTAAGCCAACGCTTTGGCATATCTATCCCCAAGATGAAAACGCTCATATTGATAAGTTGAAGGCTTTTTTAGTTTTGTATTTGGCCCATGCCGATACCGAGTTAGTACGCCAGATATCTGCTTTAAGTTTGCACTGGAATCAAGTAAATAGTGCTGTTGGCAACTGGCCCACCGTGTTGCAACGGCTGTCAATTTGGCAGCAACATGCCAAGGGTTGGCAGCAATACCTTCTGTCTAACGGTGGTCTTGCATCAAATCTGGTGACGTACGTAAAAAACAGAGTATAGTGCTGGCGATTTTTCTTTAATCGGTAATCGCTATGAAAACTGCTCACGATTTTCGCATCGGACAAGTTCTGAGCCTGAATGGCCAAGCTTGGGTGATCTTGAAAACTGAATTCAATAAATCGGGTCGTAACTCGGCTGTTGTAAAAATGAAATTGAAGAACTTGATTACTGGTGCTTCTCAAGAACCTGTTTTCAAAGCCGATGATAAGTTAGAGCCTATCATTCTAGAACGCAGCAAGGTAACTTACTCGTATTTCGCTGATCCTCTTTACGTTTTTATGGACGAAGAGTACAACCAAGTCGAAATGGAAAAAGAAAACCTAGGCGAAGCCCTGCCATACATCATTGATGGTATGACCGAAGTGTGTGAAGTGACCTTTTACGAAGGTAAAGCCATCAGCATTGAATTGCCGACCACTATCGTGCGCAAAGTTTCCTACACTGAACCATCAGCGCGTGGTGACACCAGCGGCAAGGTCATGAAATTGGCAACACTCGAAAACGGTACTGAGATTCAAGTCGCATCTTTTATCGAAATTGATGAAGAGATCGAAATTGACACTCGTACGGGTGAATTCAAAGGCCGTGCTAAAAAATAAGTCTGCTTTTGTTTTGCCATAAAAACGCCAGATGATGCTGGCGTTTTTTTATGCGCGTTTACTTGTCGTTTTAACGCTTAGTTAAAATGCCGCGTCAGTCAGCTTAGGCAACGGCCAGCGCTAAGCCAGCAACAGCAATACCGGCACCGACGATGCGACGGCTCATATCGGCTGCTTTATTGTGGCCTAGCAGAGCCAAACCAAAACCCATGACATGGAGTAGGGCTGTCGCCAGAATAAAGCCAGCACCATAGGTGAATAGCGTGCTCATCATCGGCATTTCTGCACCGTGTGCTAAGCCATGAAATAGCGCGAATGTTCCTGCGACTGCTCCAGCAATAACAGCCGAGCTGCGTACTTTAAATGCGATCATTGCACCGAATGCTACGACTGAAGCAATAATCATAAACTCAGTAATTGCCAAGCTAGTACTCACACCAACAACGGCACCTATGGCCATTATGGCAACGAAGGTGACCGGCGTGATCCAACGAGCAGCACCGACTTGGCGTGCCGACCAAAGACCAACCGCGAGCATCGCTAGCAGGTGATCCAAGCCCATAAATGGATGGGCAATACCGGCGCTAAAGCCGCTTGTGCCATGACCTGTGTGAGCGAAAGTAGCGGCGGGTAGTAATAATGCCGCCGCGGTAATGATGATTTTTTTCATAAATTTCTCCATTAGAATTTTTACTAAATTCAAACTTGTTAAAATCAGCTTGGCGGTTAAACCACGGCTTTTGCGGGTGGTAAGGTTTTTTGCGTTAACATGCCTTCGGTAATAATAAATTGGATAATGTCATCCAATCCTTCTGCCTTTTTCAAGTTAGAGAAAACAAATGGACGCTCGCCGCGCATCTTTTTGGCATCACGATCCATCACTTCGAGTGACGCGCCAACCAAGGGCGCTAAATCGGTTTTATTAATCACCAATAAATCAGAACGGGTAATACCTGGGCCGCCTTTGCGCGGGATTTTATCGCCTGCGGATACGTCGATCACATAAATGGTGAGGTCGGATAATTCCGGGCTGAAAGTGGCACTGAGATTATCGCCTCCGCTTTCGATAAAGACTAAATCCAAGTTGTCATGGCGTTTCATTAATTCATCAATGGCAGCCAAATTCATTGAAGCATCTTCGCGAATGGCAGTATGCGGGCAACCACCGGTTTCCACGCCCATAATACGATCCGCCGACAGCGCTTCGTTGCGGGTTAAAAATTCGGCATCTTCTTTGGTGTAAATATCGTTCGTTACTACAGCAATGTTGTAGTGATCGCGTAAAGCGGTACAAAGTGAACGTAATAAGGCTGTTTTGCCTGAGCCAACAGGGCCGCCGACACCAATGCGTAATGTTTGTTTTTTCATTAAATAACTCTCCGTTGAATCTTACGCCCGCTCATGAACGGAACAAGCGTGTGTATTGGGTTTCATGTCGTGCGCTGGCAATGGCCAACGCAGCTAAGGAGCCGCCGATATCATTTTCATCTACCTGCATGGCAGTGGCTATCGTTGCGGGTATCAAACGTTGCAAATCACTTAATAATTGCTGTGCTTGAGTTTGCCCTAGTGGTACTAATTTAGTGGCCGCGGCAATTTGATTTTCTAACCAGCTCCATGCTAATCCAGTTGCCGCAGCATTAAATGGAATGCCCCATTGCACCGCGGGCAAGGCATAGAGGGCGACATAACTAATACCACTGTCGCCTTCTGTTATTACGGCTGGTAAGGTTACTTCGATAGACTTTAATACTCGCACTAAGGCTTCGCCCATGGCGGTGTCGGTAAGACGCAACTCGCGAGTTTCACGGCTGGCCAAAATTAAATCATTCCATTTTAGCCAGTCATTTTCATCGCCTGCGCTAATCGCCTGCATCGCACCGTGTAATACCGGCAAATCAATAAACGCGATGGTTTCTTGTAATTGAATCGACAACCAATCGCGCGTCGCTTGCATGGTGGTGACCCAGCCACATTCCACCGCGTATTCCAGACCTTGAGAAAACGCATAACCTCCGACCGGTAAGCTCACACTCGATAACTGTAATAAACGCAGCAAGGCAGGCGTACTCAGCTCCTCGGTAGGCTGGTTAATGGTGTTAGTGATCATGGTAATGGCCTCCATGGTCGTGACCACCATGATTATGCGAATAACCCGGTGCATAAGCGCCGGACTCAGGCACAAAGACGGCGTGTTCATGGCTGACCATCAGGCCAAGCAGATGCAGCATATCTTCCAGCACATGATCCGGTTTTATCCGTAACCAGCGTTCACCCACTTCCACTTTTACATGGCGGTTGCCGAGGTGATAACAGGCTTTGGCAAAGGTTTGCCAGTCGTCACAGCTGGCGTGGGCGACGTCTTCTTTCGCGCCTTCAATTTTTACGATTTTGCCATCGCTGGTGCGTAAAAATTCGCCGACCAGTAAGGGTTTGCCACGCTCCAGAAACAGGCGCACTTCTTCGCCATCGGTGCTGGTTAGGCGCAGACGACCACGGTCGCGCTGTTCGTAGTTCAGTACCACCGTGGCGCTGACCGGATCATGGCAATGGGTGCCAAGACGTTCGTAAACTTCCAACATAAACAGTCCTTAAAACAGTGCTTTTATATTGCACGGTTAAAATAAGTTATACAGTTGTGCCAGTGGCAGTTCGCTGGCCGGTTCGCAGGTCAGTAATTCACCGTCGGCACGCACTTCATAGGTTTGCGGATCAACGGTAACGTCCGGCATCCAGTCGTTCAGAATCATGTCTGATTTACGGATATTGCGGGTGTTTTTACAGGCCGCTAAGGTGCGTTTAACTCCCAGTTTTTCACCGACGTTATTATTTAATGCCGCTGCCGATACAAAGGTCAGGCTGGTGGCGGCGGCGGCTTTACCAAAGGCACCGAACATCATGCGGTAATGCACCGGCTGTGGGGTCGGAATCGACGCATTCGGATCACCCATCGGTGCTGCGGCAATCATGCCGCCTTTAATAATCATGCTCGGCTTGGTGGCAAAAAAAGCCGGTTTCCACAACACCAGATCAGCCAGTTTTCCTTTTTCGATGGAACCCACTTCGTGGGAAATACCATGAGCAATGGCCGGGTTAATGGTGTATTTGGCGATGTAGCGGCGCGCACGGAAATTATCGGCACCGATGTCCAGATCTTCTTTTAATAAACCGAACTGGGTTTTCATTTTATGCGCCGTCTGCCAGGTGCGGGTAATCACTTCGCCCACGCGGCCCATGGCCTGAGAGTCGGATGAGATCATGCTGAAGGCACCACGGTCGTGAAAAATATCTTCAGCGGCAATGGTTTCTTTGCGGATGCGCGAATCGGCAAAGGCAACGTCTTCAGGAATGCTGCTATCGAGGTGATGACAGACCATCAGCATATCCAGATGTTCATCCACCGTATTACGCGTATAAGGACGCGTTGGGTTGGTGGAAGAGGGCAGCACATTGGGGTAAGAGCAGGCGCGGATAATATCCGGCGCATGGCCACCACCGGCTCCTTCGGTATGGTAGGTGTGAATTACGCGGTCTTTAAAAGCACCAATGGTGTCATCGACAAAACCGGATTCGTTCAGGGTGTCGGTATGAATGGCAACCTGCACATCGTATTTTTCCGCCACACTGAGGCAGCAGTCGATGGACGCCGGTGTGGTACCCCAGTCTTCGTGTAATTTCAGACCGCAGGCGCCGGCTTCCAGTTGTTCTTCCAGTGCCTCTGGCAGGCTGGCGTTGCCTTTGCCTAAAAAGCCGAAATTCATCGGCATATCGTCGGTAGCTTGCAGCATTTTGCCAATATACCAAGGGCCAGGTGTACAGGTTGTAGCGTTGGTGCCAGTGGCTGGGCCAGTACCACCACCAATCATGGTGGTGACACCGCTCATCAGCGCTTCTTCGACCTGTTGCGGGCAGATAAAGTGAATATGGGCGTCGATACCGCCGGCGGTGAGAATGGAGCCTTCACCGGCAATCACTTCGGTGCCGGGGCCGATAATAATATCGACGTTATCTTGAATGTCTGGATTACCGGCTTTACCCACGGCAAAAATACGGCCATCTTTAATGCCAACATCGCCTTTCACAATGCCCCAGTGATCCAGTACCACGGCGTTGGTAATCACCAGATCGACGGTTTCTGCGCTGACCCGCTGACTCTGGCCCATGCCGTCACGGATCACTTTACCGCCGCCGAATTTCACTTCGTCGCCGTAGGTGGTGAAATCTTTTTCAATCTGAATCAATAATTCAGTATCACCGAGGCGCACTTTATCGCCAGTGGTGGGGCCGAACATCTGCGCGTAGGACGTGCGGTCCATGGTTTTATTACTCATGTGTTTCCCCTTAGGGCCTGTTAACACTAATTAAACAGGCCCGATTTACTTAGTGTTAACAGGCCCTAGCTTGCCCATTACCTCGCCGCGGAAGCCGTAAACAATACGGTCTCCGGCGTAGGCGACTAATTCCACTTCACGGCCCTGGCCCGGCTCAAAACGTACGGCAGTGCCGGAGGCAATATTCAGACGGAAACCTCTGGTTTTCTCGCGCTCAAACGACAACGCCGGATTGGTTTCGTAAAAATGATAATGGGAGCCGACCTGAATCGGGCGATCACCGATATTTTCAACGCGCAGACGCACCGTTTCACGGCCTGCGTTTAATTCGATATCGCCTTCGCCGACGATAATTTCACCTGGGATCATGTACTTTTCCTTTAAACGATGGGCTCATGAACCGTGACCAGCTTAGTGCCGTCCGGGAAGGTCGCTTCTACCTGTACTTCATGAATTAATTCCGGCACACCGGGCATGACCTGATCGGCGCTCAGCAGTGTTTTACCGTAACCCATCAGCTCGGCCACGGTTTTACCATCGCGTGCGCCTTCCATAATTTCCATGGTCAGGTAGGCCATGGCTTCTGGGTAATTTAATTTCAGACCACGGTTCAGGCGGCGCTCTGCCAGCAGGGCTGCGGTAAAAATCAGCAGCTTATCTTTTTCGCGCGGTAGCAGTTCCATCGTTCACCTCAGTTAATCAAGCAGTTCTTTAAATAGTCAGAAATCATCAGGTTGCCCAGATGCGCGGAGCGCAGGCCGGACGTTGCATTAATTGCGGGCGGATAATCGCCCAAGCGTCCGTCAGCAGCAGACGGGCTTGCTCGCTGCAGGTGCCGAGATAACGCACGCTTAAAAACGGGCCATTCAGGCTGACACCGGCCAGCTTCCCGGCGCACAGATCCTGAATTTTACCCAATGCCTGTTCACAAAAACCCTGAGTAAAAGGCCCGGCCATCAACAGACCGTGTACCGGCATGCCGCGAAAACCGGCAGCAGCATTTAATAATTCGCTGTTGCCCAGATGCAGGTTCAGACGCTCATTGAGCAATAGCTTTTGCTGGTGATAAATGCGCAGCCCTTGCTTGAGCGTGGTGTGCTGACCATGGTCATCCAGACGACTGCCGTTGGCGGGCAAACCTAGGCTGACAATATCCCAGCCGATGTAGCGGCTGTTGTCACCCAGATGCACTTCGGTTTCCAGTTGCGCGCGCGATGACGGAAATAAAATGGTTTCCAGTGGCATCCATTCCAGCGCCGCATGGTTATCAACCGTCAGCTGCACCTTTTGCTGTTGCAGCAGACCATCGGCACGGGCGCGGTAAACACGACCAGCTCCGGGCGTTGTGACCAGCACATGGCTGTTTTCCCCGGCATTGACATTAATGGTGAGAAAATCCCCCGACACCATGCCGCCGGGCGGATGCAGCAGATACAGGTGCGCACAGTCCGGCCCTTCCGGATAAAACGGCTTTTGCACATAAAGAGGACCGTTATGTTCGCATTGCACCAAGCGAGTGCCTCTTGGCGTCTGGCGCGTAGTCAGATGCAATTGCGCGTTCCAGTATGGTGCATCAGCCTGCGCGCTGAGCAGCGGCTGAACGGGGTGATTCAAGCCGTATCTCCTCTGTTCCGATAGAACCAGCCCAATAACAACAAGGCCGGAATGAGTTATTCGGCAGTTGTTAAGCAAGAGGGATACCATATTGACTAAGTGGTCAATTTTTAGACTGGCTGGTGGAATCAGAAATTCAGAGAATACGCAGCCCTGATCCAAACAGAAGCGAAAATATCAGCCGATCACGAGGGTTCATGCAATTAAGAATTTTACCAACGTCATTTGACGAAATGACCGTAGGTAAACGCTGGGGCTTGGTAGCATACGTAAAACCCAGATCCCCAAGCGGCTGATTAAGATACTTGTTGTACAGAAAAGCCAGTGAATTTAACGCAACCTTCTGAGTATTAACCGAGACATCACGCTGATTGGCTAGAAAGCTTAAGAACATCACCACATGTTCGGCACCAAACTCCGTTGGGTGTCGTATCCTATGAAAACGAATATAAAAACGAATCCAATAGATGTAGGTGTTTTCAGTACGAATACTGTACCCATTTAAACGCATAAACTGACGTATATCAGTGAGGAATTTGCTCTTGGCCATCCGTGACCTCCAATTGTAAAGACATACTGTTTATATATACAGTATATTTTTACAAAGGCAATCAATTGCGGCACACATTACAAATTTCGTTGCACGCTTTGTCAGTGGGTGATAGCTTAAACTGCACTTAAATCAGCAAGTTACAAACTTGGTTTACAAGTTAGTGTGCCAACAGTAACCGAAATAGTGTGCGCGCACACTTTCACAGAATGGATTAGCAGTGTAATGGAATATGCCCCTTTTAAAACAATGAGTTACGACCAAATCGGAGCTTTGTCAAAGCCGGCAAAGTGTGCCGGCACACTATTAAACTGTTAGGGCTCTAGTTTATGAGTCTCACCTAAGCTATAAAAATAGCTATTAAATAAAGGAAGTCTTTTGATGCATCAAGATGTTGCAAATTTTATCGCTAATGAATTTTTGGCGTGTGTACAGAACACTATTAGCAGAACACAACATGAAGATACTCATAGACCTTTTCATGCCGCTCTGCTCTCTGAACAAGCCTTATTTTGGAGTCGCTTTGAGCGTTCGTTTAGTACATCTTTTGGGCAAAGGGTGATTGAGCAGATTTCTCAGGCAGCAGCAATTAATGGCGGTGCTCAATTTGCAGAAACACAAAAAGTAACGCTCATTACTCTTCCGATCGACCAAATCAATGCAATTGAAGAGCATATTTCTGGCCTCAGAAACAGTAGAGCACGACGACCAGCAAACTGGAATATTGATGTATCTGAGTTATCTGCGGTTAGAGCAGTGCAAGGAACTCAACAGCTTAGAGTTATTTCTGATCTTTGGTGGCAAAAGGATGGCATAAATAACTACATGAGCATAAAGACCGTTAAGCCAAATATTGATCAAACTGCGGAAGCAAAGCGTGACTTGCTTAAATTAAAACTTGCCGACCCAAGTGCAAATGTATATTACGGTCTCTACTACAATCCATATGGCAATTTTAAGCAGGATTATGCTTGGAGTCCGCCTATGAGAATATTTAATTTCAATGCAGATCCATGTGTATTAATTGGTAAGGAATACTGGGATACCCTAGGAGGTAATGGATTTTATGAAGAGGTGTTGGCCATTGCTCAGCAAGTGGGAGAAACAACACGAAGACAAATACAGGACTTAAGATAGGAAAATTTCCTTATCCAACTTTAAAATCTAAAGATTGATAAATGCGCCAATCTTTGATCCGTGGAAATAAAATAACTGAGTCTGGGCTTTCAGCCCAGACTCAGTTCTTGCTGAGAGCATGAGTCATTGTGCTTCGAAATTTGCTGACGGAATTCACACATCCACTCTTCGTGAGACGTATTTCTATACCGGGAATAATTGAAATCTCTAAAATTTACCACTTTGTTGCCAGACAAAAGATTCATCACCAGGCTACCTACGGCCGCCCCCAAACTGAGCGGCACAGCATTACCAACCTGCTTGTATTGCTGAATGAGCGGGCCTGCTAATTGCCAACTATCTGGGAACTCCTGTATACGCTTATATTCCTCAATGGATAATGGTCTATCTTCTTCCGGGTGTGCCAAGTCAGTTGCGGGCATCGCTGGGTGCGTAACTAGCGTTGGAGATGGTTTTTTCCAATCTAATCGACGTAAAAACCCAGTTTTGCCACCGCCTGCGTAAAATGATTTCCCCAAAGCCTCTTTTTGCAAGTCTTCTGGAAGGTTTCTCCAGTTTTGGCCGGGTTTTAACAAGCGATAGTATTTTAATCTCTTCTCGGGAAAGTTTAGGTGATGATGCTTATCAATGTTGCCCAAACAGGATCTTAATGTTTTCCATTTTGGAAGATCAAAAGCTCCATCCTGAGAGCGAGTTGGAACAAGGTAAGGAGGTTTTTTACCATCTCGTGAACAGATAATGATGACCCGTTCTCTTACTTGAGGGGTACCAAAATTGGCAGAATTATACAAATTGAACGAGTAACCATAACCGGATTTGTCTAGCTTTCTGAGTATGAAGTTCAATGCCCCACCTTTTAGTTCATCTTCTGCTAAATCCGGGAACCCGTCCCCCCGTAAATGGTGGGGGCGGTGCTCCATTGGGCATGAAAGTAACCCCCGAACATTTTCGATGACTAGGTACTTTGGTTTAAGCTCCAAAGCCAGATCGAGATATTTTAGGAATACATTACCTCGCTCATCGCTCAAACCTTGTCGTTTCCCCGCAGTACTGAATGCCTGACAGGGTGGGCCGCCAACGATAAGATCAATATCGTCTTCAACAGAAAGACCAGCAGCCATTCGCACATCTTCCGCCGCATAATCGTTAATATCACCAAGTAGGGCGGTATCCGGACGGTTCAGTGCTATTGTCTGCCTACAGTATTTATCGACCTCACATGCCAGCCGAACGTGAAAACCAGCTTTTTCAATACCCAAGTCAAGGCCCATGGCCCCAGAGAAAAAGCTAAGGGCAATGGGTTTTCTGGCGGTGGCAGAAACGTTATAAGCTGGGTGATCCTCAGCGATTCTGTGCCCGCTAACGAGGCCGTAAGTATCAATGCTTTTTTGCAGAACTACCCAGCTATTTCCAATTTTTCTTGACTCCAGCTCCCCTTGACGGCACAGGGTTCTGGCTCGTTGCTCGCTAATCTTTAGTTGCGCAGCGGTATCTTTGATGCTAACTTCGGTACCCATTGTGAGTTTCCTTTGCGAAACCTGTGATGGGTACCTATTTTAGAGAGACACAAGCGTATGTCAAGCCCTAACAAGCAAATGCAGCCGACGCAAAATACGCGCGGCTGATTTGGGCGTTATGCAAATGAGCGAGCTGGGCCCCCGGTATTACTGCCGGCCCAGCTGCTCAATTTTGCCTAAGGAACCCCGCTTACAACCACCGCTTCGGATACCGTTGCCCAGAAATAAGCCGGTGGTATAGTACCCCAAACGCCACAATCAGAACGGCTCCTGCCGCCACCGGCATCATCAAAAAATCCCAGTGTTCACCTGCGAGCATGACGACCAGGGGATTGGCACCTGCCGGTGGGTGAGTGGTATTGGTTACCAGCATCAAGCCTACTGCTAGTCCTACTGCCAACCCCATAGACCAGGGTGAAACGCCCGCCAAGGCTGCCACAGAAAGGCCAATCGTTGTGGTTAACAAGTGACCCACGATTATATTTCTGGGCTGTGCTAGAGGGCTATCCGGCAATCCGAAAAGGATTACCATAGTCGCGCCAAAGGGAGCCATCAACCAGGTGGAGGACTGAGCTGGGCTACTCAGGCTGCTCAGAGCGGTAATACACAGCATTGCTCCCAGGCCCGCTAGCAAAGAGACAAAATGGCGTGAAGTGATCAGATGATAGTGCATAGGTAAAACCTCAAAAGTAGACAAGTTGGTCTACGTTAGGGTAGACAGTCTTGTCTACTAATGTCAAGATTCGAATATCTGGTCTGATGTGGGTATTGCAATGGATAAGCAAGAATTGCTAGTTCGTACCGCTTTTAAATTGTTCTACACTCGCGGTATCCACGCCGTGGGTGTGAATCTGGTGTTGGCAGAGTCCGGCATAGCTAAAAAAACGCTTTATCACCATTTCCCCAGTAAAGAGCATTTAGTAGAGGCGGCAATCCGTCATCGTGATCGTAGTTTCCGGGAATGGCTTATATCGAGACTGGAGCGTGTTCCTGCAGGCAAGCCCGCATTGCTAGAATTGTTTAATGCCTTAAATGACTGGTTTCATAGTCGGGTACCGGATATTGGCCCCTTCAATGGCTGCTTCTTCATCAATGCCAGCGCTGAATTCGGTGACCAAGACAATGCCATCCATCGAGCCTGCGCCGAGCACAAATCTGACATAATGGCATTAATTCGAAAGCATGTTGACGAACTGTCTCTTCCAGAGGGAAGAACAGAAGAGATCACAAGCCTGGTTGTTCTGCTTAAGGAGGGGGCAATCTCAATGGCTCATGTTCAGGGAAATCTTAATGCGGCGTTGGAAGCCAAAGGAATACTGGAGAGTGTTCTAAATAGTTATGCTGACAAATAAGATGGGAATTTGCGAAAGTCAAGAAAACACCTTCGAGGAGTACATACATGATCTTCGACCTACCTGCACCGGAATCGCAAGACTCTGAGTCATTGGTTAATTGTATTGAGGCTCGACGTAGCGTAAGGGAGTATACAAAGACACCGCTACCTATAGGTGTTTTATCCCAATTGCTTTGGTCGGCCCAAGGAGTAACAGGTCCAGACCAAAAAAGAGCAACTCCATCGGCGGGTGGATTATATCCGTTGCATCTACATATTGTGGTGCAGCGTGTATCAGGGCTTGAGCCCGGCACTTATGAGTATATGGCTGACAGCCATTCGCTGAAGCATGTCGGTGACCGTATTTTGGAGAACACCATGCAAGAGGTAGGCATTGGTGATCAGCCATGGTTGAAAGAGGCGGCTATCGTCATCGGAGTTACAGCGAAACTCGGAGATGCGGTCCGGCACTTTCAACGTCAGCCACCCCAAGGAGAGCGCGGTGCTCGCTATGTATATATGGAAACCGGTGCTTTAGCACAAAATGTCCATCTCCAGAGTACCGCTCTCGGAGTTGGTTGTGTTCTCGTGGCAGGGTTCGATGATTCAAGGGTGAAGGAAGCATTGAGGTTGCCTGCAGACTTAGAACCTACTGCACTGCTGTGTATCGGGCAACGGCGGGATGTCTAACAGTGCATAACAATACGCGTCACGCGGATGGCCTCTACGCCGCTTCGCTTTGTAAAGGCCACCGGTGCGCTCAGCGTTAGGGCTTAGTGCGTCCCAGCCAATAGCCAGGTTTTCGGG
>AZIK01011238.1_pt1 | contig 74254 bp, 63 predicted proteins | sample 359131 | NCBI WGS metagenome assembly AZIK01 (sample SAMN02429715, study PRJNA222663) | marine sediment metagenome | biome: Sediment sample; isolation source: enrichment culture of sample MGS-ANC(AMM) from oil contaminated site at the... | place: Italy: Ancona | collected 2012-02-14 | depth 6 m m | reverse complement strand
TTCTGGTTCTGGTTCTGGTTCTGGTTCTGGTTCTGGTTCTGGTATTGTGCTTAGGCTAGAATGACGCCCTTTTGTACGGTCAAACTGTCCCATGAGCGAACGCGACGATATTTATCAGGCACCCCACGGCAAAGTTGCGGACTTCGCCTTTGATGCCGCAGTAGCGCGCGTATTTCCCGATATGATTCGTCGCTCAGTGCCTGGCTACGCCGAAACGGTTGCCATGTCGGGCGTCATCGCTGGCCAATACGCGCAAGCGAATTCCAATTTGTACGACTTAGGCTGTTCTCTTGGTGCTGTCACCTTGGCGATGCGTCACGGTGTGCGAGTCGAAAATTGCCAGATCATAGGTATAGATAATTCAGCGTCTATGCTCGAACGGGCCGAACACTACTTAGCGTTGGATGACGCGCAAGTAGCGGTCAGTTTTGTTTGTGCGGATATTTGTAATTATTCACTAGAAAATGCTTCCGTTACCGCATTGAATTTTGTTTTACAATTTATTCCGTTAGAGCATCGCCTAGAATTATTGAAAGATATTGCCGCTGCAACCCTGCCGGGTGGCGCACTTATTTTGTCTGAAAAGCTGGCTTTTGATGACCATGAGCAACCGGTGCAGGACGCTCTGCATTTGGATTTCAAACGCGCCAATGGTTATTCCGATTTAGAAATTGCGCAGAAGCGCAGCGCCATTGATAACGTATTGATTCCTGAAACCGAAGAAACCCATGTTGAGCGTTTAAAAGCGGCCGGTTTTTCTCACGTCATTCGCTGGTATCAATGTTTTAACTTTGCCTCATTTTTAGCGATTAAATAATTTATTATGAACACCAATGTAAAGACAACTGATACTGAGAATGCTGAGTCTTTATTGCCTTGGTTTGATGAATTACGCTCTTTCTTAAATGAAGGAAAATTTGCGCCTTGGGGCGCGGTCATTGAACAACAATTACAGGAAGTTCTTCACGATAACGAGCATGGCGATCAGCGTCGCTGGCTCGATGCTTTGTATTCACTGCCAGATATAGCGCATGTGAATTGTGATTTAACGGCGCATGATTTAGCCTTGACCAGTGCGGATATCTCTAGTGAACAGCAAGCCGCTGTTCTAGCCGCCGTTAAAGGGTTAATTCCGTGGCGCAAAGGCCCGTTTCAATTTTTTGATACTCATATCGAAACGGAATGGCGTTCCGACTGGAAGTGGGAGCGGGTTGCACCGCATTTATCGCCATTGCATGGACGTGTAGTGCTGGATGTCGGCTGCGGCTCGGGTTATCACATGTGGCGCATGTTAGGTGACGGCGCTGCGCGTGTGATGGGTGTTGATCCATCGCGGTTGTTTTTAATGCAGTTCCAAGCGTTAAAAAAATACGCCGAGGCGGCATTGGGTAAACTTCCGGCGGACTTGTTACCACTGAAAATGGAAGATGTACCGCCACGATTAAAAGCCTTTGATACGGTATTTTCGATGGGTGTTTTATATCATCGTAAATCGCCGATTGATCATCTGCAGGAATTGCGTGATACCTTGCGGTCCGGTGGTGAATTGGTGTTGGAAACCTTAGTCATTGATGGGCTATTAGGTGAAGTGCTGATGCCCGAAGACCGTTACGCCATGATGCGTAATGTTTGGTTTTTACCCTCGCCTGAAACCTTATTATTGTGGTGTCGTCGAGTGGGATTTAAAAATGCGCGTATCGTTGATTTGAACCAAACATCGCTGCAAGAGCAACGCTCTACTGATTGGATGACGTTTAATTCGCTGAAGGATTTTCTTGATCCTAGTGATATCAACAAAACTGCTGAAGGCTATCCGGCACCGCTACGCGCCGTGGTGATTGCGGAAGCGTAATTAGCTATTGATTCTTTCCTGCAGAGCTGCAAAAAACGCAGCTCTGTCGCGTTCGCGTTTCACATCCTCAAACACTTGAGCCAGTTCCGCAGATTGAATAGAGAAGTAATGCAGCCATTGCTTCATGCGATCGACTAATTGCTTATCGGTAATATCGGCTAGCTTAGCTGCCAATATAGGTAGTAGTGCCAAATGCTGCTGCCAAGTCATAGGCACATGATCTGGTTGCTTAATACGCAGGGCTAAATCCGGTGTCGACACTAAGCCTCGGCCTATCATTAATATATCCGCCCCACTTTCTTGCTGACATTGAGTGGCTTGTGCCGGAGTCCAAATCTCCCCGTTGGCGAGTACAGGGATATTCACAACATCCTTTATTTGTTTAATCCAATCCCAGTAGGCCGGTGGTTTATAGCCTTCGGTTTTGGTGCGCGCATGCACGGTGAGCCATTGAATGCCACCGTCAGCAAGCGCCTGAGCATTTTCTATTGCTAAGGTTTTGTCGTTAAAGCCTAAGCGCATTTTGGCACTGACGGGGATGTGGCTAGGAACCGCCGCACGTACTTGGGTGGCAATACGATGCAAAAGATCCGGAAATTGCAGTAATACTGCGCCCCCCAAGTTGCGATTGACGGTTTTGGCGGGGCAGCCAAAATTAAGGTCGATAGCGGGCGCGCCTAGGCTCGCGGCAACGGCGGCATTAGCGGCCATTACTTCAGGATCACTACCCAATAACTGCACATGCACTGGCGTTCCCGCGAGGGTTTTACCACCGTTGTGTAGTTCAGGGCATAAACGGTAATAAACTTTTGCTGGCAGTACTTGGCTGGTAATGCGAATGAATTCAGTCACACAGTGATCTATGCCCCCAACGGCGGTTAATAATTCACGAAATTCGCCATCCATAAGACCTTCCATCGGCGCTAATGCAATGTAAGGTTGATCGTGTACGGAAAAAGGGAGTGAGCCAGTAAACATGGTGGTACGGATTGCCAGTGAAGGCGCGCGAGTATACGCATCTGAGCGTTTTATCGCTAGCCACTTACTCTTCCAAGCGGCATGGCCAAGCCTTTAGGCTTCTTTATGACAGTTGCTTTAAATTGGTCTTTTCAGTAATCTACGGCGGCTTGTCAGCCCTATTGGCAGGGCTTTTTGTGCCCTGATGAAAAGACTCGAACAAGTATAAACACGACATTATAAGGAGCCACCTGCATGTCTGAGCCTAGCCTCGTCTCACAGGGTTTGGAGCTGATGATCTTCGGTATGGGCGTGGTATTCGTCTTTTTGACGATGCTGGTGTTTGTAACCGGATTTATGTCCAAGCTGGTAACTAAACTGACGCCTGAGCCTGTCATCGTTCCTGCTAAAGTGGTAACTAAGAAGCAGTCAGGTGTAGATCCGCAATTGTTGAAAGTACTTTCAGCTGCGGTAAAAGAGCATCGCGCGCGCCAAAAGTAGCACGCGATATATAACAACCCATACGTTTACAACGTTAACGGAAGAAAAGGCCATCATCCATGTCCGATTCTAAGAAACCTTTAGGTATCACAGACGTCGTTCTTCGCGACGCACACCAGTCTATTCTGGCCACCCGCATGCGTATTGACGACATGCTTCCTATCGCTGCTAAACTCGATCAAGTGGGTTACTGGTCACTTGAGTCTTGGGGTGGTGCAACCTTTGATTCTTGCATTCGCTACCTCGGTGAAGATCCGTGGGATCGTATCCGTGAGTTCAAAAAGGCAATGCCAAAAACTAAGCAGCAAATGTTGCTTCGTGGCCAGAACCTGCTGGGCTATCGTCACTACGCTGACGATGTTGTGGAGAAGTTCGTAGAACGTGCTGCCACCAATGGTGTCGACGTATTTCGCGTGTTTGATGCCATGAACGATCCACGCAATCTTGCAACGGCTCTTAAAGCCGTTAAAAAGAATGGTGGTCATGCGCAAGCGACCTTGTCTTATACCACTAGCCCAGTGCATACGCTGGAAGCTTGGGTAAGCTTGGCCAAGCAAATTGAAGATATGGGTGCAGATTCCATTGCCATTAAAGACATGGCTGGCGTACTGACTCCATATAATGCCTACGAATTGGTTTCTCGCCTGAAAGGCCAGACCGACCTTGAAGTTCAGTTGCACGCTCACGCGACGGCTGGCTTGTCGGATATGACTATTCTGAAAGCCGTTGAAGCCGGTATTGACCGCGTTGATACTGCCATCTCCTCAATGTCGATGACTTATGGTCACACGGCAACGGAATCGGTTGTTGCTGCTTTGGCTGGTACTGATCGCGACACAGGTATCGACTTGTTGTTGCTGGAAGAGATTGCGGCTTACTTCCGCGAAGTGCGTAAGAAGTATTCTAAGTTTGAAGGTGCTCTACGCGGCACTGATTCTCGTATCTTGGTTGCTCAAGTACCGGGCGGTATGTTGACCAACATGGAAAACCAACTGCGCGAGCAGGGTGCTTCCGACAAGTTCGACGAAGTTCTGAAAGAAATCCCTCGGGTACGTGAAGATCTAGGCTTTATTCCTCTCGTAACGCCTACTTCTCAGATTGTTGGTACTCAAGCGGTACTAAACGTATTGACTGGCGAGCGCTACAAGTCGATCTCAAAAGAGACACAGGGCATTTTGAAAGGCGAATACGGTGCGGCGCCTGCGCCTATGAATGCTGAGCTACAAGCTCGCGTTCTGGATGGCAAAGAAGCCATTACCTGTCGTCCAGCCGATTTGATCGATGCTGAAATGGATCAAGTATTAGCGGATGTTAAGAAACTGGCTGAAGAGAAAGGCTTCAAGTTGGCTGAAAATGCCATCGATGACGCGCTGACTCTGGCTATGTTCCCGCAAGTTGCGCCTAAGTTCTTGGCCAATCGCGGTAACCCAGATGCGTTCGAACCAGCACCAAGTGCTGCCGGTGCTGATACCTACACGATCAACATTGATGGCAACGAGTACGTTGTTAAAGTTAATGAGGGTGGTGATGTTACAAATCTTGCTCCGGTGAATGGCGCACCTATGTCTATAGGTGGTGCTACTTCAACGGCGGCGCCTGTTGCTGCGGGTGGCGGTGAGCCAATCGTTTCGCCATTGGCAGGTAATATTTGGAAGGTCTTGGTTCAACTAGGTGATGAAGTTGCTGAAGGCGACGTCGTACTGATTCTGGAAGCCATGAAAATGGAAACTGAGATTCGCGCACCGAAAGACGGCACCGTTGGCAGTGTTTCTGCCAAAGAAGGTACGGCCGTTAAAGTGGGCGACACTCTGTATACCCTAGGTTAAGGAGCTGTCATGCATAGTTTGATTAACCTCTGGCACGACACTGGTTTATACCAGATGGAGCTAGGCCAGCTAGCAATGCTTTGCATTGGTTGTGTGTTGCTGTTTTTAGCGATCCATCCTAAGTTCCAGTTCGAGCCTTTGCTGTTGTTGCCGATTGCGATTGGTACCATTTTCGTAAACATCCCTGGTGCTGACTTTTATGCCGGCCCAGTGATCGCTGCGGACGGTCACCTCGATAGCCCTGCAGGCTTGCTGTATTACATTTACCACGCGGGTATTGAAACCGGCTTGTTCCCACTGCTCATTTTCATGGGTGTTGGTGCAATGACGGATTTTGGTCCTTTGCTGGCTAACCCAAAAACCTTATTGCTCGGCGCTGCTGCACAGTTTGGTATTTTCGGTACCTTGTTTGGTGCGGCCTTCTTCACTGATATTGGTGTGATGGACTTCTCCCTGCAGCAAGCGTCCGCGATCGGTATTATCGGTGGTGCTGACGGCCCAACCTCGATCTTTATTGCATCTAAGTTGGCGCCTGAGCTATTGGGTGCCATTGCGGTTGCTGCCTACTCTTACATGGCATTGGTGCCTATGATCCAGCCACCAATCATGAAAGCGTTGACGACCGAATCTGAACGTAAGATCAAAATGAGTCAGCTGCGCGAAGTGAGTAAGGGTGAGAAAATCATCTTCCCGATTACTTTGCTGGTACTAGTTGCCTTGTTGTTACCATCAGCTGCGCCCCTTTTGGGTATGTTCTGCTTTGGTAACTTGATGAAAGAGTCGGGTGTTGTGGATCGTTTGAGCGATACAGCGCAAAACGCCTTGATCAACATTGTGACTATTTTCTTAGGCTTGGGCGTTGGTTCTAAGATGAGTGCCGACAAGTTCTTAAATTTAGATACTTTAAGTATCCTGGTGTTAGGTATGGTCGCTTTCTGCATGGGTACTGCCGCAGGCGTTATCATGGCGAAGATCATGAACAAGGTCTCGAAAGATCCTATCAACCCCTTGATTGGTTCTGCGGGTGTATCGGCTGTGCCGATGGCGGCTCGTGTATCCAACAAAGTGGGCTTGGAAGCAAACCCTCAGAACTTCCTACTAATGCACGCTATGGGCCCTAACGTGGCGGGTGTGATTGGTTCGGCGGTTGCTGCGGGTGTGATGATTAGCTACTTCGGTTAATTGTTCGCGCGATGAAAAAACGGCTCACTTAGTGGGCCGTTTTTTTATCCGCCAATGATATCGCGAGCTTGGATTTTGATCGTAGGAGCGAAACTTTTTCGCGAACTAAGGCTTTCGCGGATAAGATCCGCTCCTACAAGGACAAGATCCGTTCCTACAAAAATAGCTGTCTCTTAAGGGGCGGGTGTAGTGAACAGAACCCGCGGCTAAGATCTAAACATAAATCAAAATCACTGACGATAAATCGTCTCAATTAAATGCCAACCAAACCGCGTTTTGATCGGTCCTTGTACTGTTAATACAGGCCCTTCAAATACGGCTTCATCAAACGCTCGTACCATATCACCACGGCTAAATTCGCCTAACGAGCCACCGTTTTTCTTCGAAGGGCAGGTCGAATATTTACGTGCTAGCTTGTCGAAGTCTTCGCCTTCTTGAAGTCGCTTGAGCAAGGCGTTTGCTTCATCTAGTGTTTTAACCAAAATGTGACGAGCACAAGCACGACGAACCATAGTAATCTCCGAGTCAGTTTAATTGAGGTATTATACCTGCCAATGGCTTATACCGTGTCTTGAAAATACGCCGCTTTATACCGCTATAGTCTTTACCCCTTGCAGGAGTTACTTCATGTTATTGCTAATCGCTGTGTGCGCAGTATTTACCCTTCTCTATTTCGCTTGGAGTAGGCAGCAGCGAGCACGTTCATTGGCGTTAAGTCGAGTAAAGCGTCAGTGCGAAACGGATGCTTTGCAGTTGCTGGATGACACGTTAATTTTAGAAAGTATGTGGTTTAAGTGGCGTAAAGATAATATCCCTGTGCTATGCCGCGGCTACGCTTTTGAATTTACCTCTACCGGTGATGAGCGTTACGCTGGTTATATACAGTTAGAAGGTTATCGAATTGCTTCGTTGCAGCTTATGCCGCACCGAGTTCAATAGAATATTAAATGATTATTGACAGGTGGTTATTATGGTGGTGCATCAGTCAGAGCAAGCTCGTTTTATTATTGAACAAGATGGACACACTTGTTTGCTTGAGTATGTGCTTGATGGTCAGAATGTTGATTTTACTCGCACGTATGTGCCCTTCCAGTTGCGCGGTAAAGGTTTGGCGGAGCAATTAGTTGGGGCTGGATTAGTTTGGGCTAAAGCCGAACAGTTAAGTGTTAACGCAAGTTGTTGGTACGTTGCTAAGTTTTTACCTCAAGCGAATTAACCGGCATGTCATCCGTATTGTTTATTTTATTCTGATATTGTGGAATATTTCATTTACTTGATCAATTATTCGCGACGTAGCTGAATAAATTCTAAAATCCAAGCCCCGATATCGTCAGCATCGGTTGGTTGATTTAAGCTCAAAAATCCAGCATTTAAAATCTCATCACCAATTATGGCACGGCGCCGTTCTAATAAGCGTAAACAATATTCAGTAGTAAATTCAGGATGACCTTGGAAGGTCAGAACTCGGTCATCAATAAAAAAAGAAGCATTGTCACAAAAACGACTGCCTGCTAAGCGTTTAGCTTTTGGGGGTAATTGTTCTACCTGATCTTGATGGCTATAAATTAAACGCATGTGAGTACGCTGGTCGTTTAGCCAAGCAGGGCGGTGTTCTATGGTTGTCATGTGCACTCCAACCCCCCATCCTTTGCTGCTTTTTTCAGCGTGACCGCCTAGGCTGTGAGCAATTATTTGATGGCCAAAGCATATACCGATTAAGGGTACACTCTTTTCGTGCGCTGCTTTGATCCATTGACTGAGTGGCTCAATCCAAGCTTCATGGTCGTATACGCCAGTTTTTGAACCAGTAATTAAGTAGGCATCGCATTCATCGAAGCTTTGTGGCAGCTCACCGTGTTTAACCCGATAGTGGCGATAATTAAGATCGGGCGTGTTCGATGGCAGGCGCTTAAACAAGCGTCGAAACATGGTACCGTAACTTTTATAGTCTTCTAATAGGTCAGAATATAAGTCGTCGGTTTCTAATAGGCCAAGGTATTTTATAGTCATTAATGCAGCGTATCGTCGGTAGGGTGTTGGTGGCGAGGAGGGTTATTCTGCCGTAGTGGAGTGAGGATATCCTCTAACCCATGAATCTTTAATTCTAGCGCAAGTGCGAGCAGTTGGCCCAGTTGTCCCTTAGGGAATCCCTTATTATTCATCCAAAGTAGATATTCTTCTGGAATGTCCATTAATACACGACCTTGGTATTTGCCAAACGGCATTATTGTTGTGATCAGCAATAGCAGGTCATTCTTATCAAACACGATTCATTACCCCTCGGTACTGGCCTTGTATGATGCGTTGGACGGGCGCTTCAAGCAAGCCCAAATTGGTCTTAAATATCAATCTGACAGGGTAATTTGTGTCGTAATTTGACATTCATCCTGACAAGGATATGCTTATTTTTATAATTATCATTACGGATGGTCTACACTGTTTTTCTACGACAATGAAACAGCGTGGTCGTTAGTCGTTTATGAGTCTGTCCTTGATACGGGAAGAGGATTTACGGCGTTGTGGATGAGTTCTTAATAGTGAGTGTAGGATCCGTGGAGTCGTTGCATGACTGCCGTAAAACCGGTTTTAGATTCCCTTTCCGTTAGTGAGGGGTGGTCTCGGATAGAGCGTGAAGCAGGAGAAGGAATCTCACTCAATGCCGTTCGTTCCGTCAGTGGCGAAATTCGTTTAGAAGCAATTCTAGAATGTTGCTTGCGCGTTTTTTTAACCACTAGAACAGACACTTTGTGTGCCGATATAGAAGGCGCACTACTGCATATCGCGCGTTATTTGAAAGCGCGAAGCGCATTGGTTTTTGTTGCTGAGGATGGCCATTTAATTTCTGAATTATTGGTTAGTATCGGAGCAAAATTACCTGAGGAATTACCTCATATAGTCAATGAATATTGGCGCAAAAATTTAAATACTGAGCGTCATTATGAATTGGGCGGCTCAAAAGTGCTTAGGCGCGCAGCTGCTATACCTGCGGATCTTGAGTTATTAAATGCTCTAGATTCTGACAATGCCATCTTACTTCCCGTGAGCAGTCAGGACGGGGCCGTTGGTTGTTTATTGATTGGCTTCGAGCAAAGTCAACCTCCGTTAAGCAACCGTCGACAAGCCCTACTTGCCACCTTCGCGCAACTCTGTTTTTTCTTGCAAGATCGTCTCACTATGATGAGTCAGATAGAGGATAGGGAGCAGTTATTACGACAAACCGAGCGCTTAGCGAATATTGGTAGTTGGCAAGATGATGTGATTAACGATGTGATTAAGATCACACCGCAAACGGCGGTGATTTTTGAGCAAGAAGAGAGTCTTACGACAGTTAGCTTATCTCGGTTTTTTGAATATGTGCATCCCGACGATAGTGAACGAGTGGCAAAAACTCTGACCGAGAGTATGCAGCAACGCAAACCGTCGGACATGATTTACCGCATCGTGACTGATTCTGGAGCCGTTAAAGTTGTTCACGGTCGAGCCGACGTCATCCTTGATCTTGATGGTCAGTTAATTGGTCGGGTTGGCTCTATCCAAGATATTACTGAACAGCAAGCGAAAGAACATTGTTTACGACAAGCCATGACGGTGTTTGAATCGACGATGGAAGGCGTGGTCATTACCGATTCGTGTAACCGCATTGAGGCGATAAACCCAGCATTTACTTCAATTACTGGCTTTGAAGAGGCCGATGTTCTTGGTCAGTCAATTTCATTATTAAATTCAGGTCGACATTCCAGAACCTTTTATGCAGGTATTTCTAAAGCCATACAGGAGCGTGGTTATTGGCGCGGCGAAATATGGAATCGGCGAAAAAATGGTCAGGTTTATCTGCAGTGGCTAACGATTACCGAAGTAAAAGATGCGCAAGGTCGGATCACTAACTATGTTGGGTTATTCTCCGACATGTCACGCATCAAAGAATCAGAAGAGCAATTAGAGCATTTATCTAATTATGACTCGCTGACGAATTTACCAAATCGAGTATTGTTGCAAAGTCGATTAGAAAGAGCCGTGAATGTAGCAACGCAGAAAGATCGGAAAGTCGCTGTTATTGCTATTGATCTTGATCATTTTAAGCATATTAATGACAGCCTTGGTCATCCTGCGGGTGATCGTTTATTGCAAGAATTTGCTCAACGTATGCGCCAGCGTTTACGTGATAGTGATATCGTCGCACGTCTAGGTGGCGATGATTTTGTTGTGGTGCTAGAGGATGTTATTTCTCTTGAGCAGGTGAGTAATGTGGCCGACATTATTTTGAATTTACTGCGAACTCCATTTGATGTCGGTATCGGTCAAGAGCTTTATATTGGCGCTAGTTTAGGTCTTACTTTGTTTCCAGATCATGGCTCAGATGTGACTCAATTATTGAGTAATGCTGATGTCGCTATGTATCAGGCGAAGCAGCATGGGCGTAATCATTATCAGTTTTATTCCAATGATATGACCCAAGCGGTATCGGATCGTCTAGAGCTTGGTAATCAATTGCATGTTGCATTGCAGCATGACAATGAATTACAGCTTTATTATCAACCCCAAGTGAGTTTAATTGATGGTCATATTGTCGGAGTTGAAGCCTTAATGCGTTGGCATCATCCGCAAGAAGGTATCATAGCGCCGGGACGATTTTTGCCGGTTGCTGAGGATAACGGCTTAATGCCAGAACTGGATGGTTGGGCTTTGCGTGTGGCATGCCATCAAATAGCGTTTTGGCAGCGTGAATATTTCAAACCTATGGTTGTGGCGGTGAATGTATCGCAACCGACATTTGTTGCTGGCGGCTTAGTCGAGCGCTTGCGACGTTTGTTGGATGAAACACAAATAGACCCTAGCTGGTTGGAGCTTGAAATTACCGAAGGCGCATTGTTAGAGCCAAGTACTCAAGTTCTTGACACTATTAATGGCTTAAAAGAGCTTGGAGTGATGTTGGCGGTTGATGATTTTGGTACTGGCTATTCTTCGTTAGCGTATCTGCATCGTTATCGGGTTGATAAATTAAAAATCGACCGCAGTTTTGTTCAAAGCGTTGAAGACCAAGAAGAAGGACGCGTGATTACCACCACCATTATTAATATGGCCAAAGGTTTGGGATTGCAGGTTTTAGCGGAGGGGGTGGAGACGGAAGCTCAACTAAACTTCTTGCGTGACAATGGCTGTGAAAGTTATCAAGGGTTTTATTTCAGTAAACCCGTGCCTGTGGCAGAGTTAACATTAGAAAAGCTAAAGGCTATTGAATAGCCTTTAGTTCGTTTAAAACGGCTTATTCGTAAGTGCAGAAGTAAGCTGTTTGACCAGCCATACGCACTTGGAATTTTACGTTGGCGGCCACTTCAAATGAGTCGCCTTGGTTGAAGGTTGCCCACTCGGTTGCACCTGGCAACAAAGCGTCCATTGAACCGGAAACAACGGTCATTACTTCTTTTTGGCTCGTGCCAAACTCATAATCACCGGCTTCCATCACGCCAATAGTGGCCGGCAGCGTCGCGGTTTGCAGAGCGATTGATTTCACTTTGCCACCAAAATATTCGTTAACTTTCAGCACCATACGTACTCCTATTCATTGAGGCCGCGATTATACGCATCCTGTGGTGCTTTGCAGAGAGGCGGAATAGGGTTATTACGTAAATATTTCGATTACATAAAAAAAATTGAGCAGTGGCGTAAAATTTCCTATATACTTTGCGCCCTTTTGAACAATGATGAGTCGGGCTCACCCGTGTCAGCAGCGTGTTAGCAGAGCTAACCAGTTAGCGGCAAAGCCCTTCCCCGTCTGCACACAGGTGACAATATGAGCGATACAATCAGCACAGGCTTCGCAAGCTTGGGCCTTCCTTTTCCTATTCTTCGCACTCTAGAAGAGTTGGGTTACGAAACTCCTTCTGCTATCCAAGAACACAGTATTCCGCCCTTGCTGGAAGGCAAAGACGTACTGGGTATGGCGCAAACCGGTACCGGTAAAACAGCGGCATTCGCACTGCCTATCTTGGCTCGCACTCAAGCCGACTTTAAAAGCCCGCAAGTATTGGTGTTAGCACCAACGCGTGAATTGGCGCAACAGGTGGCTGAAGCCGTTAAAACCTATAGCCGTCACATGCCGGGCATTGACGTAACGGCTATCTATGGTGGTGCCGATTACGGTAGCCAGTTACGCGATTTGAAGCGTGGCCCACAATGGGTGGTTGGTACTCCAGGCCGTGTTATGGATCACTTACGTCGCGGTACTCTGAGCTTGGCTGATATTAAAGCCGTTGTTCTCGACGAAGCGGACGAAATGTTGCGCATGGGTTTTATCGACGACGTAAACTGGATTCTGGAACAAACCCCAGCCAGCCGTCAGGTTGCTTTATTCTCTGCGACTATGCCGCGTGAAATTCAGCGTGTTGCTGAAACTCACCTGAATAATCCAGTACAAGTAAAAATCGAAACTAAAACCACAACCAACGATAAAATTCGTCAGCGTTATTGGTTTGTCGGTGGCGCGCATAAAAATGATGCGTTATTGCGCATTGCCGAAACCGAAGAATTTGACGCCATGATGGTGTTCGTACGTACCAAGCAAGCAACAGAAGAAGTTGCCGAGTTTATGGTAAGCAACGGCTTTAAATGTTCACCATTAAACGGTGATATTCCACAAGCCCAGCGCGAAAAAGCGGTAGAACGCTTAAAAGCGGGTCAGTTGGATATTATTATTGCAACTGACGTTGCCGCTCGTGGTTTGGACGTTGAGCGTATCAGCCACGTTATCAACTACGATATTCCACAAGATACCGAATCCTACGTTCACCGTATTGGCCGTACCGGTCGTGCGGGTCGTAATGGTGAAGCCATTGTCTTCGTACGTGGTCGTGAAAAGCGTATGTTGCGTGATATTGAACGTGCAACTCGTCAGCCAATCGAAGAAATGCCATTACCATCGGCAGAAATGGTTAACGAAAAGCGTCGCGTGATGTTCCAAGCGCGTGTTTTAGATAGCCTGCACCCAGAGAAAAACAAAGTGTATCGCGAAATGATCGAGAAGATTCTAAGCGAACACCCAGTGGATGCGATGGATGTTGCTGCCGCGATTGCTCGTATGGTGCAAGGCGACAAGCCATTGTTCATTGACGAACAAGAAGATGCACGCGCGCAAAAACGTGCGCAAGAACAAAACAGCCGTGAATCACGCGACCGCCCAGAGCGTGGAGAACGTCGTGAACGCAGCGGTGAACGTGAACGTGGTGCTCCACGTAGCAAAATGCCAGCCAGTGCTGCGCCTATGCCGTTAAAAGGCAACCCTGATATGGCGATGGCACGTTACATGGTTGGCATTGGCTACGACGATGGCTTGAAGCCAGGTAACCTAGTGGGGGCTATCGCAAACGAAGCGGATTTAGAAAGCCGTTTTATTGGTCACATTGAAATATTTGAAAATTACTCCGTGGTTGATCTACCTGCGGGTATGCCAGAACCAGTGATGAACACCCTGCGTAAAGCCCGTGTTTGTGGTCGTCCTTTGAGCATCAAAACCTACAAAGAAAGTGATATTCCTGAATCGACAGGTCGTTCTGCTCCACCGCGTCGTGCGGGTGGCCCAGGCAAACCTGGTGGTGCTGGCGGTCGTGGTAAGCCACGTAGCAGTAATGATTCGCGTGGTGATTCACGTCCTCCGCAGCGTAAGCGTCGCGAAGCGTAATTGTTAGTGAATTAAATTAAGCGGCCTGCGGGCCGCTTTTTTGTGGGTGGTGTTTACGTTTCTTTAGCTGCTGGCGCAGAGGCACGAGACGATATGCTTCCAATCGGATGGATCTTAAAAATCCGTAGGAGCAAAACTTTTTCCCGAAGGCTTTTATAGATAATTCGGCGCTCTATTTTGCAATACTTTCGCGAAAAAGTTTCGCTCCTACAATTTAAAATTCCAAGTAAAAAAAAGCCCCGGCGAACCGAGGCAAAGGGCATTGCGGGCTAGATCTAATTCTCAGATATTAATGACTTATCATCCACGGGCGCATGGCCGGAAACATTTTATTGCCGTCAGCTGTCCACAATAAATTGCTCGGACGTTTCGGCGCGCAGCCACAACCTTTGTGTTTGCCGTGTGCGGCACGCTCTTGCTTTTCTTTTTCCCGTTGATGAAATTGTGCCGTGGTCATGAAATCGGGTTCATGTTGCGCTTTTTCATTACGCTCCATGGCCTCTTTTTTCTCTTTAATCATGGCCGCAATATGAGCTGGGATTATCACGATGCGCGCAGATAGCTGCGCACACTGTGGGCATTTAGCCGGATGATCGTGGTGTTCCATTGATGCAAGTTCTTGGAAAACCCCATGTTGGGTACATTTATAATCGTATAAAGGCATATTAAATTCCCCTTATTAATCCAAATCAGGCGCTAGTGGAATGTCGACTGAACCATCAAGGAATTTGGTCGGGCCATTAGCGTTAGGTTTAATATCGAATTTAAAGATATCGGTTGGTAACCATAGAGTTGCGCAGGAGTTAGGTACGTCGACCACGCCACTAATATGACCTTGTATCGGCGCACAACCAATAATGGCGTAGGCCTGAGCACGTGAAAAACCGAATAGCTCCATGTAGTTAATGGCATTCAAACAGGCTTGGCGGTAGGCAACTGTGGTATCCAAGAAGTGCTGTTTGCCATTTTCATCCACAGAAATACCTTCGAAGATTAAGTAATCATCGTATTTAGGCACCATTGGGCTTGGTTTAAAGATAGGGTTTTTTATCTGATATTTTGCCATACCATCTTTGATTAAATTCACCCGCATGTGAATCCAGCCGGCCATTTCAATCGCGCCGCAGAAGGTGATTTCACCATCGCCTTGACTAAAGTGTAAATCACCAACGGATAGACCGGCTTCATCGACGTATACGGGGAAGTAGATTTTTGCACCACGGGTTAGGTCTTTAATATCACAGTTACCACCATGTTCGCGTGGTGGTACGGTGCGAGCGCCTTCAGCGGCTGCTGCGGCTTTTTCATCGCCTTGCATACGCCCCATATGAGCGGTCGGTGCATACGGTAAGCAAGCCAGTGTTGGGGTACGATCGGGATCGGTGTCGAACAATTCTTTTTCTCGCGTATTCCATTTATCCAACATGTCGCGTGATGGTAAACAGCCGATCAATCCGGGGTGTAAAATACCGGCAAATTCAACGCCAGGAACATGGCGTGAACTGGTATACATACCATTAAAATCCCAAATAGATTTTTGTGCCTCAGGAAAATGTTCGTCTAAGAAACCACCACCATTTTTCTTAGAAAAGAAGCCATTAAAACCCCATTGTTGTTCAGTAAATGCACCGATATCTAAAATATCGACTTCCAACAAATCGCCAGGCTGTGCGCCTTCAACAGCGATAGGACCCGATAAAAAGTGCACTTGAGATAAATCGACATCACGAACATCGGATGCGTCATCGTCGTTTTTAATCTGTCCACCGGTCCAGTCAAAGCATTCAACAATAAAGTCATCACCGGGCTTCACCTTTGCAACCATAGGAATATCAGGATGCCAGCGATTGTGAACATTATCGTGATCGTACGCTGATTTACTTAAATCGATTTTAATAATGGTATCAGTCATGGGTTTTCTCCTGTGATGGCCTAGAGGCCACTGGTTTGCTCGTACGTGAAAATTCGTTGAGCAAGGTCGGTTGAAATATAATTTTATTGGCGGTAGCAGTTCCGAAGAGGAATCGACATTGATTTTCGTCGGTACTGAGTAGAAATTGAGCGAGTGGTTCCAATACAAGCGCTTGGAATTGCCGTTGAATATCTCGTGCTCCATAGCGTTTGTTAAATCCAGCAGAGCACACCAATGTGCGCGCTGACGGGTCAAGCTCAAGCGCGATATTGCGCGATCTTAAGCGCTGATTAAGTTCGGCTTCTAAATTTTCAATGATATTCGGAATGGATGTCATGCTGAGATCGTTAAAGCAATTAACACTGCCAATGCGATTGATGAATTCAGGGTCAAAATGACGCTCTAACGCTTTAATAAAAGTCGCCTTTCTCGATCTTTGAGAAAATCTTTGTCGTGCTTTGGATACGAATGTTTTAGTTTTGGCCGCGCCAATATTACTGGTCATGAAAATCAACGTATTATTGAATTTCAGTGTTTTCTGACCTGACGCGAGAGTGAGCGAACCAGAATCTAGTATATTCATTAAACTACGAACCACTTCGGAACTTGCTTTCTCGATTTCATCGAACAGCACAATGCCCGGACGAGTACTTGTACCGGCTATATGGTCTTCATTAAATAATGAATAATTTTCTTTACTGCCAACGTAACCTGGAGGTGCACCAGTTATCGCTGCGCTGTAATGGCTTTGCGATAGGGTATTCATATCAATGCGACAAAAAGCCTCGCTATTACCATGAATGGCTTCGGCAACGGTGCGGACAAATTCCGTTTTCCCCACACCTGTCGAGCCTAGAAACAGGGTGCTTAATAGTGGCTTGCGATCGTCATGGAGTCCTGCTTTAACCACGTTAAGCTGACGTTTAAAACGAGCGACGGTGTCATCTTGGCCGATAATTTTTGCCTGCAGTGCGCCTTCGATTTCACTAGGATCGAACACAAAACGCGACGTACACAAAGGTTGTGCACGGCGATTTTGTTCAAGTTGATCGGTGATAAATACCACGGCGCTCGTCCGGCGATTACTCGCCAGCCTCCCGTTCGCGCTCGCTGACGGGTAAGTTCCCGACGGGACAGTCAGCTACACCAATGGTGTCACGGGTCATGGCTTCAACATCGCGTTGCGCTTTTTCCGCATCCATTACCCAAGTGCGGTAAAACTCAAATGGGCAATCGGCAATGCCTTTATCACCATCTCCGGAGGCGTGCACACCGCTATAACCGCGATGCAGTAATTTGAAAAGATGGTTTTGCGATTGGTCATTTTTACGCGCGTCGCGAATTTGTGAAACGGAAAGTTGGGCATATTGCACGCCCATATCTTCTTCACCGCATTCACCTAACGTGCGACCATCAAATCCTATTAAAGCAGAGTGGCCAAAGTAGCTGTAAACACCGTCAAAACCGGTGGCATTAGCAACGGCAACATAGCAGTTATTAGCCCAAGCCATCGTCTTGGCCATCATGACTTGCTGTTCTTTGGCTGGGTACATATAACCTTGGCAGCGGACAATTAATTCGGCACCACGCATCGCACAGTCGCGCCAAATTTCTGGATAGTTACCGTCGTCGCAAATAATGAGGCTGATTTTCATGCCCTTCGGGCCTTCGCTTACATAGGTGCGATCACCGGGATACCAACCTTCAATCGGGCACCAAGGAATACACTTACGATATTTTTGAACGATTTCACCTTCGTTGTTAATTAGAATCAGAGTGTTGTAGGGGGCTTTGTGAGGATGCTCTTCATGCCGTTCGCCCGTGAGTGAAAAAATTCCCCACGTATTGGCTTTTTTGCAAGCAGCAGAAAAAATAGCGGTTTCGTCACCGGGAATAGTGGCTGCGGTGGCCATCATTTCATCATGGTCATACATGATGCCCATGGTGCTGTATTCGGGAAATACAATTAGGTCCATGCCGGGCAAACCCTGCTTTATGCCAACAATCATGTCGGCAATATTGGCCGCGTTGGCTAATACTTCTTCCTTGCTATGTAGGCGTGGCATCTTGTAGTTAACAACTGCAACACCGACGGTATCTGGACTACTTGAAATATCACCGTGTCTCATGCTGGACTCCTAATATTTAAATATTAAACCGATAAATACTTAGCAATGCTGGCTTGGTCTGCTTCAGCGATTGGTACGTCGTGTACAATTTTTCCTTTTTCTATGACTAAAATTCGGTCGGCAATATCGAGGGCAAAACTCAATACTTGCTCTGAAACTAAAATGGACAGATTGCGTTGGTCGCGAATTTTTTTTAGGGTGCGCGCCATTTCTTTAATGATGGATGGCTGAATACCTTCCGTGGGTTCATCCAGTAGTAGCACGCTCGGATTGCTCGCAAGCGCGCGCGCGATAGCGAGCTGTTGCTGTTGACCGCCAGATAGGTTGCCGCCACGACGATCTTTCATTTCCAGCAGTACTGGAAATAGCTCATATAAGTCTGCAGGTACGGTTGATTTACCGGTAACGGTTAAACCTGTCTCGATATTTTCTTGTACCGTTAATGTCGAAAAAATCATTCGACCTTGTGGCACAAAGCCTAAACCTGCTGCCACACGTTGATGGCTCTGCAGCCCAGAAAGATCTTTTCCGTTTAGCTGAATTGAGCCAGCTTTACTTGGAATCATGCCAATCATTGATTTCATCAAGGTTGTTTTACCCATGCCGTTACGGCCAAGTACCGCGATGATTTCTTTTGGCTTTAACGTCAAGTTCATATCTTTGATGACGTCACTCTGGCCATAAGCCACACCATAATCTGCTAATTCAAACATACGGTTATCCTCAATGGCCGAGATAAACTTCAATGACTTTTGGATCGGCTTGTACGCGTTCCATCGAACCTTCTGATAGCACTTTGCCTTGATGCAAAACGGTTACACGGTCGGCGATATCGGCAACAAACTGCATGTCGTGTTCAATGACGAGTACCGAACGATCTTTGGTAATACGATGCAGTAGATCGGCTGTTTGTTTGCGTTCGGACACTGACATTCCAGCAACAGGTTCATCGAGCATGAGTAATTCAGGGTCTTGAATGAGTAACATACCGATTTCTAACCATTGTTTTTGCCCGTGACTGAGCAGGTCGGCTTGCATATTTAATTTGTCGCCGAGAAAAATCATCTCGGCAATTTCTTTTACTTTATCTTTTACTTCTTGGTCTCGTTTGAAGAACAAGGCTCCCCAAACATTGCGACCACGCGGAAATGACAACTCAAGATTTTCAAAGACGGTTAAATCTTCGTAAATTGAAGGGTTTTGGAATTTACGACCAACACCCGCATGAACAATTTGGTGTTCATTGAGCTTGGTTAATTCTTTGCCTTTGAATTTAATTGATCCTTCAGTCGCCTTAGTACGACCACAAATTAAATCGAGTACCGTGGTTTTACCGGCACCATTAGGGCCGATAATGACGCGAATTTCTTGTTCTTCGACGTAAAGCGATAAATCGTTAACTGCTTTGAATCCGTCAAACGAAACGGTTAGCCCTTCAATACTGAGCACGAAATCTTTTTGCTCTATATGCTTATTAGTTTCCAGCATGGCTAGGCTCCTTTACTTGGGCTTCATTGGATTCAACAGAGTTCTTATTAGTCGCCATAATTGGAGTTTCTTCATCTTTTGGCGTGCTACCAAACTTCTTTGCAAGCCATGGAGAAATATGGCTTTGATATACGCCAGCAATACCGTTCGGGAACGCCATTACTACACCAATGAAGAGTGCGCCCATAGCGAATAACCAAAGTTCTGGGAAACTTTCTGAGAAGGTTGTTTTGGCGAAGTTAACGATTAATGTTCCGTAAATAGCGCCTAATATTGATAGACGACCGCCGACAGCACAGAAAATCACCATCTCAATAGAGGGCACGATGCCGACGAAAGAAGGCGACATAAAGCCCACTTGTAAAGTGAACATTGCGCCGCCAACAGCCGAGATCGCTGCTGCTAAACAGAAGATGAAAATCTTAAAGTTAGATACGTCGTAGCCAGAGAAGCGCACACGGTCTTCACGTTCGCGCATAGCGACAAGTAAGCGACCTAATTTGCTTTTCACAACATAACGCGATGCGAAAATAGCGCCGAACAATAACAAGCCATTAATGAAGTACAAAACATACTTGGCTTCATCGGTACGAATATCCCAGCCATTTAATGTACGTAAGTCGGTAATACCGTTTACACCACCGGTGTAGCCCTGTTGACCAATAATAAGAATGGTCAAAATGGCGGCGACGGCTTGGGTAATAATGGCGAAGTAAACACCACCGACGCGACGCTTAAACATGGCGACACCAATGATGTAAGCGAATATGGCTGGAATAATAAATACCGCAAGTACCGTAAAGGCAAAGCTATGGAATGGTTCCCAAAACCAAGGTAGCTCGGTTATTTGGTTCCAATCCATAAAATCCGGAATACCAGGAGTTGATTGGATTGCGGTTAACTCAGGCGTGGATGCCTGAAGTTTTAAATACATGGCCATGCAATAGCCACCCAAGCCAAAAAATACCCCTTGGCCTAAACTTAATACGCCACCGTAACCCCAGCAAAGCACTAAACCTAACGCCACAAAGGCGTAGGTAAGATACTTACCCACTAGATTGAGGCGAAATATATCCATCGATAGCGGCATGATTACAAAAATAATCGCTGCCAGAATAATCAGGTGAGTGATGTCACCTTTCATTAGAAAATCGCGAGCTTTGGTTAACATGATTTACTACTCCTTAGCGGCGAATCTTGAGTGAGAATAGGCCTTCAGGGCGAAGCATAAGAATTATTACTACCGTCAGTAGTGTTAATACTTTGGCCATCGAACCACTTAAGAAGAATTCCATTGTTGATTGAGCTTGAGAGATGGTGAACGCTGAGGCGATGGTGCCGAGTAGGCTAGTCGCGCCGCCGAATACAACGACAAGGAAAGTATCAACAATATAAAGCTGGCCAGAGGTTGGGCCGGTTGAACCCACCATAGTGAACGCTGATCCGGCAATGCCGGCGATGCCACACCCTAAGGCGAAGGTCAGGCGGTCGACACGACCGGTATCAATACCAACAGCGGCAGCCATAGGACGATTTTGTACAACCGCACGAGTTTGTTTGCCTAAACGCGACTTTTGCATCATTAGCCACACGCCGGTGGAAATAATGAGGGTTAAAATCATCACGAAAATACCGTTAATAGGTACTTCGATCATATCGGTTACTTGGTAAGAGCCCATTAGCCAATCGGGTAGTACAACCCCAACTTCTCGCGCGCCGAAAATGGTGCGGTAAAGCTGTTGCATAATGAGGCTTAAGCCCCAAGTGGCTAATAAAGTATCTAAAGGACGCTTATACAAATGGCGAATCATTGCCCATTCGATAAAAGCTCCGAGTGCCCCCGTGATAAAAAATGCAATGATCATGGCGACAAAGAAATAGGCTTCGTAAATACTCGGTAGATAATCTGAAAATATATTCGAGGTTAGATAAGTAACGTAAGCTCCGAGAATCATAAACTCGCCGTGAGCCATATTTATTACACCCATTTGGCCGAAAATAATCGCCAGCCCGAGTGCCATCAAAACAAATACTGAGAATAAAATTAGACCGGCAAATCCTTGCATAGCAAAGATGGAGGTCAGTTCGGCTGCGCTATATTCAGCAAACATAGGTAATCTCCCGGTGAAAAAATAAAGCTAAGCAGTAAGTAGCGGCTCCACTAGAGGAGCCGCTGGGTTTACTTATTGGTAACCGGCAGGGAATGGATTGGGTTCAATCAGTTCAGGGCTTTCATAAACAACGTCGTACTGACCGTTTAACTTCGCATGACCAATACGGGTTTTTGACCACAAATGATGGTTTTCATGCACTTTAACGTAGCCTTCAGGAGCTGCTGTGATTTCTATACCGGGTAAGGTTTCTTTGATTTTATCAATGTCGAAGGAACCGGCTTTTTCGACAGCGGCTTTCCAAATCCAAGGGCCTAGGTAGGCGGCTTGAGTTACGTCACCGATAACAATGTTGTCACCGTATTTTTCTTTAAATGCCGCAACGAATTTTTTGTTGTTTTCGTTAGGCAAGCTTTGGAAGTATTTCATAGAGGCATAAATGCCTTCGATGTTTTCGCCGCCGATGCCTAAGATTTCATCTTCAGTAACGGAAATTGTTAGGAATAATGGCTTCTCTTTACCCATATCAATACCAGCGGCTTTTAGTTGCTTGTAAAACGCAACGTTAGAGCCACCAACCACTGAGATGAATACAACATCAGGCTTTTTGAGTTTAATTTTGTTGATGACCGAATTGAACTGAGTGTGGCCCAGTGGGTAGTACTCTTCGCCAACGGTTTTAAGGCCCAATTTTTCGATGTGCTTACGTGCGATTTTATTCGACGTGCGTGGCCAAATGTAATCTGAACCTAGTAGGTAGAATGATTTCGCACCTTTAACACGTGATGCCCAGTCGATGCCCTCAAGGATCTGCTGGGTCGCTTCTTGGCCAGTGTAAATAACGTTAGGAGACTGCTCTAAACCCTCATAAAAAGTCGGGTAGAACAGCATACCGTTGTACTGTTCCATTACCGGCAAAACCGCTTTACGGGAAGCGGATGTCCAGCAACCCATGATGGCGGCAACTTTATCGCTCACTAATAGTTTTTTCGCTTTTTCTGCGAACGTTGGCCAGTCGCTAGCACCATCTTCTTGGATGTATTTGATCTGACGACCCAGTACACCGCCAGATGCGTTAATCTGATCAATCGCAAGCTTTTCGGCTTGTACTGAGCCGGTTTCACTGATGGCCATCGTCCCTGTTACTGAGTGCAGAATACCCACAGTCACTGTATCGTCGGTAACGGCTAAGCCGGTAGTATTGGCCATATCAGCATTAGCAAGGTTGGCGTTTGCCAGCATCATGGCCGCAGGAATAGCCAGTAAACTTTTTAGCAGGTTACGGCGTCGAGCACCGCTAGTCGGGTTAAGCGTTTTTGAGCGCATGGTACAGCCTCTCTGACGTTTGTGGTTCGGAATGGGAACACCGTCAGAATGCAGAAAGTTATGAAAGCAAAGAATTCGCTATTTGCACCATAGGCATACGTCATTTGACGCATAGGAGTTGGCATGGGAGTTGATTACTGTCTTGACGCATGGGCGTGCGGTTGGTGGAGATTGTTTCGCCGGTCAAAACACTAAGGCATTGCAAGGACAGCATTCCAATAATGAATAATGGCTGTGAAGTAACCATTGCATTTGCAGTCAGGGGCATGTTCTACAATGAGTGATCAACAGGTTTTTAAGGCTCGACGAAGTTATAATCGTTGGGTTGCCAACCAGACTCTCGAAGATTTTGCCTTACGCTTTACCGCTAAAAGTGCGCGGCGCTGGTCGGCAGCAAGGGTATCGAACACCGCCTTGGGTGCAATCTCCTTTTTAGCGTTAGAAGCCATCGGCGCCACAGTAACCTTACTGTACGGTTTTGATAATGCCTTTTATGCCTTTATGGCCGTGTCGTTAGTTATCTTCTTAACAGCCATTCCTATCAGCTACTACGCGGCCAAATACGGCGTGGATATTGATTTGTTGAGCCGCGGAGCCGGTTTTGGTTATATCGGCTCGACCATTACCTCGCTGATTTATGCGTCGTTTACCTTCATTTTCTTCGCACTTGAATCGGCCATCATGGCCTCGGCACTGGATATTTTGTTTGGTTTGCCATTGCTGTTTGGCTATTTACTCAGTGCTGTTATTGTTATTCCTTTAGTTACTCACGGTATTACCTTAATCAGCCGTTTTCAATTGTGGACTCAGCCCATATGGCTGGTGTTACAACTGGCTCCATTTGTGTTTATTTTGTGGCACGAATGGTCGAGTACGCTGACATGGGTGCAATTTACTGGGATTGAGCGAGTCACTGAAAGCGCACCAATTGGTAGCGGTGGATTCAATTTGGTCTTTTTTGGTGCAGCGTCCGCTGTTATTTTTGCCTTAATCGCGCAAATCGGCGAGCAGGTTGATTTTTTACGTTTTTTACCTGAACCCGATGCAAAACATAAATTACGATGGTGGGCCGCGTTAATGGGGGCGGGGCCGGGTTGGATTCTTGTTGGTTTTGTTAAACTATTGGGCGGCTCTTTTCTAGCCGTGCTGGCGTTGAGCCACGGTTTGAATGTCGCTGAAGCGAGTGATCCCACGCAAATATATCGGGTTGCATTCGGTTATTTATTTGATTCGCCTATGGTGGTTATGGCGGTTACTGGTATTTTCGTAATCCTCTGTCAGGTTAAGATTAATGTGACCAATGCCTATGCGGGTTCTATTGCTTGGTCGAATTTCTTTTCGCGGTTAACGCACAGTCACCCTGGACGCGTGGTCTGGCTGGTGTTTAACGTCATGATTGCTTTGTTACTGATGGTTCTGGGGGTTTACGAATCGTTAGAGCATATTCTTGGTATCTACGCTAACGTTGCGGTGGCTTGGGTTGGAGCATTGGTTGCGGATTTGGTAATCAATAAACCACTTGGCTTGAGCCCAAAGCATATTGAGTTCAAACGCGCTTATTTATATGACGTGAACCCTGTGGGTTGTGGTGCCATGATCTTGGCTTCGTTATTTGGGATCATCTGTTATGTCGGAGTCGTCGGTCCTGTCATGCAGGCGATGGCTCCTTATGTTGCACTTTTTACTGCGTTTATAGCAGCTCCCATTATTGCAATAGTGACAAAAGGGCGCTTTTACCTAGCGCGTGAAATTATACCCATTACTGCGGTAAATCCACGGGCGATGTTGGCTGAGTGTGTGGTCTGTGAGAATACATTTGACTTTGAAGATATCGCACAGTGTCCTGCTTATGGCGGTCATATCTGCTCACTATGTTGTTCGTTAGAAGCTCGCTGTCATGATCAGTGCAAAGAGAAAGCACGTCTTGGCGATCAATTGCAATCGTTATTAGAAACGGTATTACCTGTGTGGCTAGTCCGGCGTATGAATCCGCGATTAATGCAGTTTAGTGGTTTTCTAAGCATTATTGCCTTTACCGTTGCGGTACTTTTTTGGCTGGTGTATCTCCAAGTTCCGGCTGCCGATGCGGCGCAATCTATGGTTGGAACAACACTCGTACAAGTGTACTTTCTGTTACTCATTATTATTGGCGTATTGATTTGGTTATTTGTATTAGCGAATGAAAGTCGGCAATTTGCGTTGGACGAATCCATGCGGCAAACCGAATTACTTATCCAAGAAATTAGTGCGCATGAAGCCACAGACCGTGCTTTGCAAGATGCTAAAGAATTAGCCGAGGCGGCTAATCGCGCTAAAAGCCGCTATTTGGGAGGGATTAGTCATGAATTACGTAGCCCATTGAATTCAATTTTAGGGTATGCACAGCTATTAGAAAAAGATAAAAGACTTGATTCATCTCAGCTCAGCAAGGTGAAACTCGTTCGTCGTAGTGGTGAGCACTTAGCCGATTTGATTGAAGGCTTGCTGGATATCTCTCGTATAGAAGCAGGACGCTTAGAAATCCGACGCGAAGAAGTAGCGATTCGTAGTATGTTGCAAGAACTGGTGGATATGTTTTCACTACAAGCCGAGAACAAAGGTATTGCTTTTTATTACCGCCCATCACCACATCTGCCTGCTGTGGTCACCACAGATGAAAAGCATTTGCGGCAAATTTTGATTAATTTATTATCCAATGCGGTTAAGTTTACCCATAGCGGATCGGTCACACTATCGGTACGTTATCGCAGCCAAGTCGCTGAATTTTTAGTTGAGGATACCGGTGTTGGCATTGATTCAAAAGAAATGGAACGCATCTTTCAGCCTTTTGAACGTATTCGTAAAGCGGGCCAGCCGCAAATGCCAGGCACAGGTTTAGGATTAACTATTAGTAAATTATTAACCGATATTATGGGTGGCGAAATTACACTTAAAAGTGATTCTGGGAAGGGCAGCCGCTTTAAGTTGTCGCTTATGTTATCGAGTGTTTCTATGCCTTTACAGCGTACGACACAGGTGCGAGAGATAGACTCGTATGACGGCCCGCAGCGTACCGTTATGGTAGTCGATGATGATGCATCGCATCGGGGCTTAATTAGTGAAATTTTATCTCCGCTCGGTTTTATAGTGCTCGAAGCAACGAATGCCTTCGCCTGTTTAGAAGCGATTGATGCTGTGCCAGTCGATTTATTTTTTCTCGATATTTCTATGCCCGAGATGACGGGCTGGGAACTGGTCAAAGAATTACGCCAGAGAAATATTACTGCACCGGTGATTATGGCTTCAGCCGATGCAGAAGAAACCCATGAGCATCATCAGCGACAGAATGGCACCGATAATGTCGAGCGTTTGAATGACGATTATTTAATTAAACCGATTCGTGATCAGGTATTGCTCGATAAATTAGCGGCGGTGTTATCCTTGCAGTGGATTTATCAAGACGATGTACCCGTTAACGAAGTAAAAACTACCGACGCCGAGACTATTGATATCAGTCATGCTGACGCACGCGAATTGATCGCGATGGCAGAATTGGGCTATGTCGATGGCGTGGAGAAAATTTTAGTGCGTATTGAAATCTCAGGGGGGCATCCGGTTTTCGTCCAGCAAATGAAACGCCACTTAGCGTCGTACCAGTTTGCGAGCATTATTTCTGCTAACCAAAAGGTATTGTCCCGTGACCGGTTCTGAATCTAAAGGAATCGTGATGGTTGCAGATGATGCAGCAGAATCCCTCGCGATGATGAACGAAGCGCTAACCTCGGCGGGATACACGGTATTGCTGGCGATGGATGGTACTCAGGTGCTGAGTATTACCGAGCATATGCTTCCCGACCTGATTTTGTTGGATGCCATTATGCCGACAATGGATGGCTTTACTGCTTGTGAAACATTAAAACAGCGTAATGAATTGCACGATATTCCAGTGATTTTCATGACGGGTTTGAGTGATAGCGAGCATGTTTTGCGCGGCTTAGAAGCAGGTGGTGTCGATTACATTACAAAACCCGTGAATATTGATGAGCTGTTAGCTCGTGTGCATGTGCATTTGAGCAATGCGCGTAAGACACGCAGTGCTCGCAGTGCCTTAGATGAAATGGGACAGGCTGCTTTTGCTTGTAATATTCATGGCGAATTACTCTGGAGCACGGTAAAAACCCAAGAGTTACTGCAAATGCTCGGGAGAACAGAGAGTGAACTAGCAAGGCTAATACGAAGTGATATTGCGCCTTGGTTAGCTAGGGCGCCTGAGCGCAACAGTCACAGTAAATTACAATTGGGCGTACATTCTCTGCAAGTGCGCTATTTAGGCAGGCCGTCGCCCATTGAATATTTATTACGATTAATGAACGACGATGACAATGTATTGCAAATTGAATTACGCCAGAAATTTTTATTAACCGAGCGCGAAGCCGAGGTACTGATGTGGTTATCTCGCGGTAAAACCAATCGTGACATTGCCCAGATTCTGGCGATGAGCCCACGCACGGTGAATAAGCATTTAGAGCAAATATTTCCTAAATTAGGGGTTGAGAACCGAGCCAGTGCGACAGCCGTTAGTTTAGGTTTTTTGAATTCGTTATAGTGCTGTGGTGATTGTTAACCCCCAGCACTCATATCGGCAATTAAATAAATCGTCAATGATGATCATAGCTTTTATACTGAGTTCGCCACGAGTTTTAAGCATTAGGTATGCTTGTGCGGCAATGAATGGCGCCGCTAGCTCAGGCTCGAAATGATATTCAACTCATGAATCCGCGCTCGTTAGGGCATGTAAAGGACGTTCTATGAAATTGTATGACAATAATCAAGCGCCAAACCCTCGTCGTGTACGTATGGTATTGGCAGAGAAGGGCATTAACGATATTGAAATGATGCAGATCGATTTGAGTGCTGGAGGCAACCTTACACCAGAATTTTGTGTAAAAAATCCATTTGCAAAAGTCCCAGTATTGGAACTGGATAATGGTTTTTGCCTAGCCGAAACCGGTGCTATCTGTCGTTATCTCGACGAACTCTATGAAGGGACATGTTTATACGGAAAGACACTGGAAGAGCGTGCCCGTATTGATATGTGGGACCACCGCATGGCATTAGGCCTAGTCATCAGTGTGGCTATGGGCTTCCAACATCTCAGTGGTTTCTTTAAAGATCGTATGACGCCAATTGAAGCTTGGGGTAAAGAGAGTGTGAGCAATGCATTAAAGGTATTGCCGATACTAGAAAAACAGCTTGCCGATAATACTTGGGTTGCCGGAAGTGAATTTTCGATTGCTGATATTACGGCTATCTGCGCCATTGATTTTGCTCGCGTGATCAAAATACGCATTGGTGATGAATATCCTTCGATTCAACGTTGGTATGCCGCGATGCAAGAGCGGCCCTCTTATAAAGCTTAATATTAGCAGGCATAGAGCGTTTCTACTGGAGTAGGTTGGCATGCACTTCTCCGGTGCGCTCATATATGCTTCCTGCTGCATGGGTGAGCGTTATTACCTCTATAGAATAACGTTGAAATAAGTTTACGGCCTTTGATATTTTCTAACTAATTGATTTTTATGTGAATAAAATATTTTCCAAAACGTAATAGTTGGTAGGAACACATATCGCATATTTCTCGGTATAGATAAGTGGACTCTGTTAAATAGCCCGCAAGTTTCGCTCCTGAGGTGAACACATGAGTCAGTCATATTGCTACACGCTGGGTAGCAAGACCTATCCATTTCGCAATCTTGCCGAGTTAATGGCAAAAGCTACGCCTGCACGCTCCGGTGATCGTTTAGCCGGAGTGATTGCTTTATCTGCAGAAGAGCGTGCCGTCGCGCAAATGACATTGGCGGACATTCCGTTAAAAACGTTTTTAAATGATGTACTTATCCCGTACGAAAGCGATGAAATTACCCGTCTTATTATTGATGAGCATGATGAAAAGGCTTTTGCTCCTATTGCCCACTTAACCGTGGGCGATTTCCGTAATTGGCTCCTCAGTGATCATGCAACACCCAGTGTTTTAGCCAGTATTCGCATGGGAGTTACGCCAGAGATGGCGGCTGCGGTCAGTAAAATTATGCGCAACCAAGATTTAATTCTCGTTGCTAAAAAATGCCATGTTACTACCGCCTTTCGCAACACCATAGGATTGCCGGGGCACTTATCAACTCGTCTGCAACCGAATCATCCAACCGACGATGTGAATGGTATCGCCGCCAGTATTTTAGATGGCTTGCTATACGGTAATGGTGATGCGGTTATTGGAATTAATCCAGCAACGGATAACGTATCGCAGGCCATTAAGCTTATGAATTTAATGAGCGATGTTATTGAAAAATATGAAATTCCCACTCAATCCTGTGTATTAACTCACGTAACCAATACCATTGAATGTATCGAAGCCGGTGCTCCTGTCGATTTAGTCTTTCAGTCTATCGGGGGCACAGAAGCAACGAACTCCAGCTTCGGGTTTAATTTAAATACCCTCGCAGAAGCGCAAGACGCGGCCTTAAGTTTACGGCGCGGTAATGTTGGCAATAACGTCATGTATTTTGAAACTGGGCAAGGTAGTGCACTCTCGGCCAATGCGCATTATGGTTTGGATCAACAAACCTGCGAAGTGCGCGCTTATGCTGTGGCGCGAAAATTTAAACCTTTATTAGTCAATACCGTTGTTGGCTTTATTGGTCCTGAATATTTATTCGATGGCAAAGAAATTACTCGTGCCGGATTAGAAGATCACTTCTGTGGGAAATTACTCGGTGTGCCAATGGGCTGCGATGTTTGTTACACCAACCATGCCGAAGCCGATCAAAATGATATGGACAACTTGCTCACTTTATTAGGTGTTGCTGGTTGTTCTTTTGTTATGGGTATTCCAGGTTCTGACGACATTATGCTGAATTATCAGACCACGTCATTTCATGATGCTCTTTATGTTCGGCGCGTGTTGGGCTCTCGTCCGGCTCCTGAGTTCGAACATTGGCTCACTAAAATGCAGATCATGAAAAACACCGATCAGCACATTTTGAGCGACTCGTTACCACCGTCGTTTATGCCATCACTAAAAATGTTACCCGGCGGTGGTGTATGAGCAATGACATACTGCACGAAGAAAACGGCAAAGTCGTCAATAATCCTTGGCGGCGCTTGCGCGAATTTACCGCTGCTCGCATTGGTTTAGGCCGTGCCGGTGTGAGTTTGCCTACCGCAGAGCTGCTGGCGTTTCAGCTATCTCATGCACAGGCGCGTGATGCGGTGCATTTTCCACTCGATACCGAGGCTGTGTGTGGTGATATCAGAAGCCTAGTAGGTTTAATTCCTCATCAAAAAACACTGCGTTTACACAGCCAAGCGGTAGACCGAATCACGTATTTGCAACGCCCCGATCAGGGCCGCGCACTGAGTGAAGAGTCGCGACAAAAATTAATACACTACATGGCTAATATCTCCGTTGATAGCACCACTAGGCATTACCCTGAGTCTGAATACGATCTCGCTATTGTTGTTGTCGATGGACTGTCGTCGCTGGCCGTACAACAAAATGCGGTGCCCTTCATTGAGCAGTTAACTGAACTGCTAATAGCCGAAGATCAGCCATGGTCGTTAGCACCCATTACCATCGTCGAACAGGGCCGAGTAGCGATAGGGGATGATATTGGCGAACTCCTCAATGCCCGCGCCGTATTGGTGTTAATTGGTGAGCGCCCGGGGCTAAGTTCGCCCGACAGTTTAGGTTTATACCTAACATGGAATCCCAAATCGGGCCTCAACGATGCCAGTCGTAACTGTATTTCTAATATTCGTCCTGCCGGACTGCAATATCCAGAAGCTGCTCGTCGTGCGTTGTATTTATTGCGTGAAGCGCGGCGTTTAAAAATGTCCGGCGTGAATTTAAAAGATCGCACTCAAGATAATGTCATTGAGCACCTTGTTGAACAGAGGAATTTTCTGCTTTCTGAATAGAACGGGATGATTTTTATCGATTTAAAAATTGACTTAATAACTGAAAAGACAAGAGGATTAATCATGTCAAACGATAATCAAGAATACCTTGCCAAACGGCAATTAAAACGGGGTACCGCCGGCTGGATTCTCCTAGCGGGTTTGGGCGTTTCTTATGTTATTTCCGGAGATTTCGCCGGTTGGAATTTTGGTATTGCTGAAGCGGGTTGGGGCGGTTTTGCCATTGCTGCAGTATTGATGGCGATTATGTATTTAACATTAGTACTTTCCTTGGCGGAAATGTCAGCAGCGATCCCTGCCGCAGGGGGTGGTTACAGCTTTGCTCGTCAAGCAATGGGACCCGCTGGTGGATATATAACGGGGTTAGCGGTTTTAATTGAATATGCCTTAGCACCTGCCGCTATCGTTATATTTATCGGGTCTGCGGTGGAGTCCTTGATTGGGGTAAATGGTCCTTGGGTATATGCTGCGTTTTATTTAGTATTCGTCGGTATTCATTTGGCGGGTGTGGGTGAAGCACTAAAAGTTATGATGGTGATCAGCGGCTTGGCTGTGTTTGCGATTATTGCCACGGGTGTTGCGCTTATTCCAAGTTTTGATTCTGCGTTGCTATTTGATATTGCTGCTACCGATGCGATTGGCGCAAGCGAGATGTTGCCACTCGGTTGGCACGGTGTTTGGGCAGCCTTACCGTTTGCTATGTGGTTATTCTTAGCCGTAGAAGGCGTACCTTTGGCTGCTGAAGAAGCGAAAGATCCAGGTAAAGATGTTCCAAAAGGTATTATCGGCGCCATGATTTTCTTGTTATTTAGCGCGCTGCTGGTAGTCGTGTTGGTTCCGGGGACTGCAGGTGCTACGGCAATGGGGGCAAGTGCAGTACCTTTAGTAGATGCATTGAATGCAACGGGTAATGCAAGTTTAGCGACCTTAGTAAACGTGCTTGGTCTTGCAGGCTTAGTTGCTTCGTTCTTCTCAATTATCTATGGCTATAGCCGTTTGGTGTTTGCACTTTCTCGTGCGGGATATTTGCCAAAAGCATTATCGGTAACGACTGCACGTAAAGTGCCGGCACGGGCCTTAATCGTACCGGGTATTTTCGGTTTCTTAGCTTCGCTAAGCGGCGAAGGTGATCTTATGTTGGCGATGGCAGTTGTTGGTGCAACGGTGTCTTATGCGTTAATGGCGCTTAGCCATATACTCTTACGTGTTAAACAGCCTGAGCTTGTTCGTCCGTATGAAACTCCCGGTGGTGTTGTCACTTCAGGTATTGCGTTGGTTTTGTCTTTGATTGCATTAACTGGCGTTTATGCTTTCGATCCGCGTGCCTTTTTCTTCACTATGGTATTGTTCGTTATTGGTGCTGCTTATTATTTTGGTTATAGCAATAAGCATTTAGTCGCGAAATCAGCGGATGAAGAGTTTGCTATGTTGGCAGCAGCGGAGTCTGATTTAGCCGTTGCCGGATAACTCAAAAATTTTAAATGATGTCTGTTTGAAGGCCGCTATTTAGCGGCCTTTTTTTGAATTTTAGTTAGGTCGGTAAACTGGTGTTATGCTAGTTGTAACTCAGCAAGTGTGAATGGATATTCAATGCCAGAACGTATATCGATTTTCGTAGATGTGCAAAATATTTACTACACCACTCGCCAAGCCTTCGGTCGACATTTCAACTATCAAGCATTTTGGGATGACATTACTCAAGGCCGAGAGGTGGTACGTGCCGTCGCTTATGCGATTGATCGTGGCGATGCTGCACAGATGAATTTTCAACGTATTTTGCATCAAATTGGTTTTGAAGTACGGTTAAAACCCTTTATTCAGCGTCGTGATGGTTCCGCTAAGGGCGATTGGGATGTGGGGATTACCATTGATTTGCTGGATGCAGCGCCTAAGTCGGATCTTGTTGTATTACTATCTGGTGATGGTGACTTCGATTTAGCACTTGAACGTGTGAAACAAGGGGGTGCTAAAACGATAGTGTATGGTGCGGCGGCGTTAACAGCTCAGTCGCTTATTAACGCTGCCGATGAATTTGTTTCGATTAATGAATCATTATTGTTGCAGAAAAAGTAAATTCTCTTAGCAGATGCGGCCAAGTTGGTATGCCTAATTATCGTTATGTGGCGAAAAAAGACCTTTTCAATTCCCGATATTGATGTAGGATTGTCCTACAATTTAAGGCCGGCAACGGTGTGATGTGCGGAGATATCAATGTTTGGTCTATTTAAACCTGCCAAACCTAGCAAGTTGACCATTGAAGGTATAGATGGCGAGTTTGAGGTTAAGCCAAAGGAAACTATTTTGGCGGCCGCTTTACGACAAGGGGTGCGTTTCCCTCATAGTTGTCGAGTGGGAGGATGTGCAACATGCAAATGCCAGTTAAAAACCGGCAAGGTTAAAGAGTTAACATCTGCGGCTTATATTCTTAGTAAAGAAGAATTAGATCAGTCGTATATTTTGGGTTGTCAGTCGATTCCTAAAGGGGATGTGACTATTCGAGTTGATGGCTTAGTTGACGGCGTAGGTGCGGTTCCAATAGCGACTGCTGGGAAAATTGTTAGCAAAGATAAATTAACGCATGACATCGCAAAAATTGATATTGAGTTAGATAATTCAATTACCTATCAAGCTGGGCAGTATGCTTTGTTGTCTGTGCCGGGAATAATTGAGGCACCACGCAGTTACTCATTTGCAAACCCTTCGGGTGATCAAGGTGGGCGACGGGTAACCTTCTTCGTGCGGGAAGTAAAGGGTGGTGAGATGTCTACATGGGTGAATAACAGCGCCGAGATTGGTCAAGCTGTCGCGGTCGAAGGGCCTTATGGCGATTTCTACCTGCGCAATAGCGATAAGCCATTAATTTTAATTGCCGGTGGTAGTGGTTTAGCCCCGATATTGGCCATTCTTGAAGATGCTTTACAGTTTAAAAATCCGCGTGATGTCACTTTCTTATTTGGGGCACGCACTCAGCAGGATTTGTATTGTTTAGAGCATATTAATCGTATTAAAAACAATTGGGCTGGTCATTTCGAATTCATTCCTGTTTTGTCGGAAGAAGCCGAAAACTCTCCTTGGCAAGGGGAACGTGGTTTTATAACTGAATCACTAAAACGTTTTGCTGGTCCTAACAAACAAGCGTACTTATGCGGTCCTCCACCTATGTTGGATGCTGCTGAAGTCGTTTTAAAAAGCGCTGGAATATCGTCCGATGATATTTTCAGTGATAAATTTCTAGACCGTTCGCATAGTTCTCACTAGGCAACAAAAACAATAAACAAGGGGATAAATATGTTCCATTATCTAAAGTACTTTTTATTTCACATTATCGGTTTGGCTTCTGCATCGGCTCTGTTTGCTGGTGAAGGTTGGATCGTCTATGGGATTATTGTGTTGTTTTCCGGCTATATTATTTTGGATGCTCTCTTGGGGGACGATTCGAGTACTCCAAGCTTCAAGCATCCAGGAATACTTACAGCGCAACTGTGGTTCGCTTTGCCGTTATTGTGCTTGATTGTTTTCGCATTCATTTGGCAGGTTAGTGACACGGATGTGTTGGGTGCTGGGGCGTTTATTCAATCGCAGACAGGCATTGATGTGCTGTCGGCTCGCGCGGCTGGCGGTATCGCCGAAATCGTAAGTGCCATTATTATGACGGGTTTGATGATAGGTATGATTGGAACCATTACTGGACATGAGTTAACTCATCGTACTTGGGATCCAGTCTCTATGTTCATCGGCCGTTGGTTGTTGGCATTTAGCTTTGACGTAGCGTTCGCGGTTGAGCATGTATATGGTCATCACCGTTATGTGAGTACCACTAAAGATCCTGCAACCGCACCACGTGGACGCAATGTTTATTACCATATATTAGTTTCTACTATCCGCGGTAATATCAGTGCCTTAGAGTTGGAAAAAGAACGTCTGAATAAATCAGGGAAATCGGTATTTTCATTTCATAACATGGTTCTACGTGGTTACTTAATGAGCGCGTTTATTGTTGCCTTAGCTTATCTTGCTGGTGGGATTGAAGCCATGTTGCTATATATTGCTGCGGGCTTAGTGGGTAAATCGCTATTAGAAATTGTGAACTATATGGAACACTACGGTATGGTGCGCAATCCTGATACAACACCGGTTCAGCCGCGTCATTCATGGAATACCAATAGACGTTTCAGTTCATGGTCAATGTTCAATTTAACTCGTCATTCGCATCATCATGCTCAAGGCGAAGTGCCATATCAAGATTTGCGCCCATATCCTGATGCACCGATGATGATCAATGGTTATTTGACGACTATTGTGGTGGCTTTGATTCCACCTTTATGGAATACCTTGATGATCCCAAAAGTGTTGGAATGGGATAAAAAATACGCTAGCGAAGAAGAGAAAGTACTGGCTAAAGAAGCCAATAAGAAGAGTGGTATGAGCCGTTTGATGAATGCGGCATAAGCCTCTCTTGCGATAGCATTAAAGCCTCGTCGATTGACGAGGCTTTTTTGTTTCTGGCCGGATCTACTAGCCCTTATTGGCCAAACCTCCTACCATTCGTGTTTTGTTCTCGGAAACCAGCACGTGTCTCAGCAATCGCTACCTAATAACGCCTCGAATGCAAGTGGTTTAACGCCGCAGCAACAGGCCGTTGTGGCTCATGTTCACGGCCACGCTCGGGTCGTGGCTGTCGCTGGAGCGGGTAAAACGACCACGCTAGCTCACTTTATTCAAGCTAGGGTCGCACAGGGTGTGCCATTGCGGCGTATTTTAGTGCTGATGTATAACAAGGCTGCGCAGGTTGAGTTTCAAGCTAAGCTTAAGCACGTCATGCCCAATCAGCCGATTCCCGATATCCGTACCTTCCATTCGCTGGGGTTGCGCTTGTATCAAAAATTGATCGAGCGCGGTGCCCTACCAGCATTTCAGGGTAAGCCGCTATCCGCTGGTGAAATGGAACCTATGGTTTGGCGGTTGTTGCAGCAACTGGCCGATGACGAGACAAAACAAGATATTCTGTCGCAGCGTAAAAAATGGGTAGAACCAGCGCTCAGTTTCATTGATTTAGTAAAATCAGGTTTCTTGCCGCCTGCCGATGTATTCGATAGTTTAGATTTACCGTGGCAGTGTCGTATTTTTGTCGAATTGTTTTATCAGTTTGAAGATTGGCGTAAACAGAATCGCCGTATTAGCTTCGCCGATATGATTTACGACCCGGTGATGTGCTTTCGTGCTCATCCTGAAATAGCCGATATTTTTGCCGGCCATATGCAGTGGATTTTGGTCGATGAGTATCAAGATATTAATGATATTCAGCAGAATTTATTACGGGTATTACATGGTGGATACGGTTCGCTGATGGTGATTGGCGATCCCGATCAAACCATTTATGAATTTCGTGGCTCTCGTCCTGAATTTATTGTTGAGCAGTTTGAGCGCGAAATGGGCGACGTAACTTGCTATCAGTTGCCGCATACCTTTCGTTATGGCCATCGCTTGAGCTTAATGGCGAATCACTTAATTCATCATAATCACCAACGTGAACCTGTTTTATGTTTGTCTCACCCGAGTACGCCGAATACGCGCGTACAGTTGCACCATGCGCGCTACGAACCGGCACTGACATTAACGCTGATTAAAGAAGAGGCCAAGCAACGGCCTTTGGAAGATATTGCCATTATCAATCGTCTTTGGGCTCTGTGTGCTCCGGTTGAGTTAACCTTATTAGCGGCGGGTGTTCCTTATCAGCTAGATAATGCCCAATCAGTATTAGAACGCTGGGAATTGCGTATCTTTTGGTTGTTGTTAGAAATTGCTTCTGGCGAATTTAATCGCCGAGATTATGCGGCGCGAGAAGAAGCGTGGTTGCATGTGCTCACCACGCCGTATCCTAAAATTAAGCGTCAGGTATTAGAAGATTTAGCGCGGCATTTAGCGCAGGTAGAAAATAACCTCGGTGAAGCTATGTTTCGTGCTATTCCCGAGTCACTAAGTCAATGGCAAAAGCAGCAATTGGAAGCGCGGGCGCAAGTATTGGCCAATGCTGAAGTCGGCAAGTTATCGGCTTATCGTTTGCTAAAAGATTACCTCGATTTAACGGAGTTTGAACAAGGTATTGAAGATAGCGCATTTTCGGCGCAGCAAATTGAAGATCGACTGCAAACTATTCGCGCATTTTTGCATTTTATTCGTGAGCTGAATAAAAGCAGCGAGGACACCTTGGCGTATTTACGTGAATTACGCCAACAGCGCCGCGAACAGCGTCAGGCAACAGGCGTACTGCTTACGTCCATTCATAAAAGCAAAGGCCGTGAATGGCCAGTGGTGATTATTCCGGGGTTAAATGCTCATTATTATCCCTATACGCCGGATGGCGAATTTACCACCGCCGCCAGTGAAGAAAGCGAACGTCGTTTATTATATGTGGCAATGACGCGTGCACGAGAACAACTGCATTTGCTCGCCCCAGCACCAACTGAACAATCCGCACGTGACACCACTCCTCGCGATTGGCCGAGTCGTTTTGATCGTGAAATGGCAGTGGAGCGCTGCTTAACCTTAATGAAAACCATAGAGCAGGGCGGTGGCGAGATCGAATTAAATCCACAATTCGGCGCGCTTCCCGATTGGCTACCTCAGTACCTAGAGCATTTATCAAACAACGGTATGGCGACAAGTGAGCTTAAATTCACGATGGCTACGTCTAAGCCTAGCGCCCAACGTGCAGCGGTTCGTCCGCCGGCTAATGGTGGCGTTGTCGATCAGAAGTTTCCTGGTAAACAAGGCGTGACCCGAGTCACCCACGACTCACTCGGCGCCGGCGTTCTAATTTCACAAGATGATCAGTATGTGAAAATTCGCTTCGATGGTGAGCAGGGGGTGCGCACCTTAAGTCGGGATATTGCTGCGGATTATTTGAAATTTCATTGTTAATATTTTTACGCCCTCTGCCATCTAGATACGCGTATTGGCTGATTTTGATCGGGCACACGGGGTGATACTCATCTATTCACTTGTTATACTCTACTACCTTCGTAGAGACCGGCCGCTGTTGGAAACCCCTCAAGTCGCCTTTGCGTAATGCAAATACACGCCCATCGGGGCCACGACAACGGACAAAAACGCTATGACAATTGCACAGCACAAGGTCGTCACCATTCATTACAAGGTCGTTGATGTCGCCAGTGGCGAAGTGATCGATTCTTCTGAAGGCGGTGCGCCAATGACTTATCTTCACGGCTTTCAAAACATCATTCCAGGCTTGGAACAGGCGTTGGAAGGCAAAGTCGTAGGCGATGAGTTCGAAGTACAAGTAGAGCCAGCGGACGCTTATGGCGAATACAGCGATGAGCGCATCCAGCAAGTACCCGTTGCGGCATTTGAAGGTGTTGAGCAAGTTGAGCCGGGTATGGCATTCACTGCACAAACTGAACACGGCCCAATCAACTTGATCGTTACTGCGGTTGAAGAAGACATAGTAACGGTTGATGCTAATCACCCGTTAGCGGGTAAAGCGTTGGCTTTTTCGGTTAAAGTGGAAAGCATCCGCGATGCCAGTGAAGAAGAACTGACCCATGGTCATGTTCATGGCGAAGGTGGTCATCACCACTAAGTTGCCGGTCATTTTGATGGCCACATAAGACCGGCAGCGACGCTTGCCGGTTTGCCCTCTACCCAACTCGTCTAGAATATCTTATTTTCGCTGTAATTTTTTTGCAAAGATGCCAATTGAGACAACTGGCCTTAGGCTCGTTCGTAAATCTTGATTAGCTGAAAGATTTTGATGCATGCGACTGATGATGCGCTACAAAAGACAGCACGATTAATCAGATTTAAGTCAGGAAATTGTCAAAAGTTATCTATATCGCCGAATGAAGCCGGTCTTCTTTACTCGGGTCGCATTGACCGCGTAAGAGTATTTGATGTAACTTTTTTGTGTGAGGTAACTCACATGACAGGACGTAAGCGGGACAACAATAGGCTCAGGGCAAAAGCACTGACCTAGGATGTCTTACAGAAACGGTCCGGAGGGTAGGCACATGAAAGATGAACGATTGGCTCGTTATCGTAATAAAGCGTTAGTAACCGGAGGGCTGGTTGGCGCTGGTCTAGGCATGATCATTGGTGCAACGACTGGAATGTCTCTTGAAGCGACGGCTACTGGCTTCATTGGTGGTTGGTTAGTTGGCGAGTTAGTGAGTTATGGCGCGACGCCGGTAGAACCACATCATCAGCCGAAGAAAAATAATTAATTAAACTGATAGGCCGTTGATTGCCTGGTATCGAGGATGCTCTTAAGTCTTCTTCGATACCCTTCTGCTTTCGCGTGGCGGCGTATCCGTATTCTACTGACCACATGTTGCCACTCGAAAGTGAGGCAGTGGACAACATGATGGTTAGCTCAGCAACACAAGCTTGATTTTGATCAGCACAGTTAAATGGCTTGTCTGTGGCGGCTTAATGCTTTGCTTGTGTACCTTTCAGGATGAATAAAATTAAAGCTAAGTTAACCTTCAGCAAATTCGACGCGCACACGCGTCCCCGCTTTTACTGACTTTAATTGGGTCACTTCATCTAAGGCATCGGCGCATATATTACAAGGATAAGATAAACGTATTTCATTGCCTTGTGACGTAGGAGTTTTGCCAAATGCGATAGCTAAACAGCTGCCATCCGACCAAAAAGCAACGTCTCCAGGCTGTACGATATTGGTCGCCTTATCTTCAGGGAGTACTCGTATTGGACAATCGAACAATACTTGAGCACCTCGAGTTTGGATTGTCGATTCAAAGGGTACGGCTTTAAGTAAGGCATGCGCTGTTGCTGTGCGACGCAAGGCAATGCGGATAGTAACTTCGTCAAAATGAAGGGCTAGCAGCGTCATGATGGGCGTCCTATTGCGGCTGACAACGGCAGTAACTCCCATATATGTACGAGAATTCCTGCCTCTGCCGTTAGTGTAATCCGTCAGTTAAATTTAAGCTGCTTTTTCATTGCCAATTAACGCGATATTTAATGCAGAAATAATGGCTTGTAGGCTCGCCGATAAGGTATCGGCATCCTGCGCAGCCGCACAATAGCGATGACCTGAGACGTTAACCTGAACCATGGCTATGGCTTGCGCATTTGAGCCTTCAGCCAGTGCTTGCTCTTCAAATTGGAGCACTTGCACATCGACGCCGGTGGTTTTGTGCAAGGCATCGGTAAAGGCGCTGATGCTTCCTAAGCCATGTCCATGCACGGTTAATAATTGGCTGCCATCGTGCAGGCAGGCTTGAATACGATGATGCTCATTATTTTCCAGATTGCCATGCTCGGTTTGATAGCTGGCTAACATATAGCGGCCATCACTTGGCATAAAGGCCTTACGGAATACCTGCACAATCGTTTGTGCTGATATTTCACCTTGCTCGGTTTCCGCTAAGGCTTGAATGTGTTGAGCCAATTCAATTTGCATCCAACGCGGTAAGCTAATCCCCAATTCTTGCTCCAACAAATATGAAGCGCCTCCTTTGCCCGATTGGCTATTGACTCGGATAACCGACTGATAGTTGCGTCCCAAGTCTTGCGGATCAATGGGCAAGTAGGCCACATCCCAGAAGGCGTCTTCTTTTTGCACGGCTAAGCATTTGCGAATCGCATCTTGATGACTGCCAGAAAAAGCGGTGTAAACCAATTCACCTAACCAAGGATGGCGCGGATGCGTGGGGATATTGGTGCACGCCTCGACGGTAGCAATAATGTCGTCAGCAGCGCTGATGTCTAATTCGGGATCAATGCCTTGGCTGTACAAGTTCATTGCCATAGTAATAATGTCCATATTTCCAGTGCGCTCGCCATTACCTAGCAACGTCCCTTCAATACGATCAGCTCCAGCCAATAAGGCTAATTCCGCTGCCGCAACTGCACAGCCACGATCATTATGGGTGTGGATACTAATGGTTAAACAATCGCGTTTATTCACGTGATCGCAAAACCACTCGACCTGATCGGCAAATACGTTAGGCATTGCTGATTCAATCGTTGCAGGCAAGTTAATAATGGTCTTGTTATCGGGGCTAGGTTGCCAGACATCAATGACGGCGTTGCAGACATCGACGGCAAATTCGACTTCGGTGCTAGAAAAGCTTTCTGGTGAATATTGAAACACCCATTCGCTTGCCGGATATTTCTGTGCTTCGCTTTTCACTTTTTTCGCGCCGTGACGCGCCATTGCGACGATACCGTCTTTATCTAACGAAAATACCTTCTCGCGTTGCACGGGAGACGTTGAGTTATAAACGTGGACTACCGCACGGCGAGCACCTTCAAGTGATTGATAGGTGCGTTCAATTAATTCATCACGAGCTTGGGTTAATACCTGAATCGTGACATCGCTGGGGATTTGATGTTCAGTAATTAACCAGCGCACAAAATCAAAATCTGGCTGAGATGCTGCTGGAAAGCCGACTTCGATTTCTTTAAAGCCCATGCGTACTAATAAGCCCCACATCTGCTGTTTTTGCTGCACAGACATAGGCTCAATCAAGGCTTGGTTACCATCACGTAAATCGACAGAACACCATTGCGGTGCATTCACGAGCGTGCGGTTTGGCCAACGGCGGTCGGGCATTTGTAACGCTGGGAATGGACGGTACTTGCGATGATTAAATCGTGGATTGCTTGATGTGCTCATGATAGTTCCTTGATGCAGCTTACCTTTTTGTGGCTTGAAGCTCGCGGTGTTCGATTTGGTTGATGGGTTGCTGCTGACAGATATTGGCTTAGCCTTGTGAGCGCTGCCATTCGTGACCCTTATAAGGACACTCCTACAGAGTCACCTGGTTGGGTTGCTCTGCTCTGCCTTAACAGTGTGAACACAGTATATGCGCAGTTTGAGCAAATATGATTGCGAACTCGCTTTGCTTTTACGGTATTTTTAGCATTAAAATTCGAATACTGGACAAAAGTTGGTTAAAAATAGCTTTGATGCTGAGAGGTGAGGGATTATGTCTTCAAATAATTATGACCGAGTGAAATTGGATCGCGCCGATCAACGCATTCTAGAGCTGCTGCAAATGGATAGTAGTCTTAGCAATATTGAACTCGCCGATAAAATCGGCTTGTCGCCATCACCATGCTCTCGTCGTGTTAAAGCGCTAGAGGATAGTGGCTTGATTCAGGGCTATCGAGCTCATTTAGATGCTCGTCGCTTAGGGTTAGATCTACTTGCTCTCATTCAAATCAGCATGGATCGTCATACCCCTGAGCGTTTCGACAACTTCGAAGCTCAGGTCACAGCATGCTCAGAAGTATTGGAGTGTTATTTAATCACGGGTCAATCGGCTGATTATGTGCTTAAAGTGCTGGTGGAAGACATGCAAGCCTATCAAGAGTTTTTATTGGGTAGATTAACGCGTATCGAGGGTGTGAGCGGTGTTCATTCCAGTTTTGTGATGCGTAAAGTGCTCGATCGAACTGCTGTTGCAATTCCAAGGTCTTCTCACAACTAATCGCTATTTTGCCGCTAGGGCATTATTTAAAGAAATTTACTAATCTGTTTCGTTGCTTCAACGGATGGTATCGGTTAGTTTTCCTCCATCAAATACAGTAGTAATAAGATATACCTATGTCGAAACAATCCTCTTCTGGCGGTTTAGTTTACTCAACTGAAATAGGTCGCACTTGCCCAGAATGTCGCGCGGCAATAGCAGACTGCCGATGTGATCAAGTTAAGGTGCCTCAAGGTGATGGCATAGTACGAGTTAGTCGTGAGACTAAAGGGCGCGGCGGTAAGGTAATGACATTAATTACAGGTATTCCTTTAGTGGGCGCGGAGTTAAAAACATTAGCCAAAGATTTAAAGAAAAAATGTGGTGTTGGTGGTTCTTTAAAAGACGGCGTCGTTGAAATTCAAGGGGATCAGAGGGATTTGCTGGTGGTTGAACTAACTAAGTGTGGTTTTACCGTTCGTAAATCTGGCGGCTGATAATATGTGTTTATATAAAATAAATTCGTGTTGGATTGCACATGTATTGTGCCATTCTGTGCGGTTGATACCAATTTCTTGCACGCTTATTCTTACACGCTTAACTAGGATGGCGTCGCGTCTTGTCCAAGCTGAATTTTATGTTGTCTCCTATTGGTTTATTGGTCGCCGATGATGAAAGCGCAATGCGTTTAGCCTTGCAGCAAGCTCAACAGGCATTTTCGGTTGGAGAGGTCCCTGTCGGCGCGGTTGTAGTGTTAGATGGTGTTGTCATCGGTGCTGGATTTAATTGTCCGATTACTTCGCTGGATCCTAGCGCCCATGCTGAAATGGTCGCTTTGCGCGATGCGGCTAAGCGTATCGGTAATTACCGTATTGCCGATGCTACTCTGTATGTCACGGTTGAACCCTGCACTATGTGTTCTGGTTTGCTGATACACAGCCGCATTAGCCGTCTTGTTTATGGTGCGACGGAGCCAAAAGCCGGAGCCGTTGAAAGCGCTAGCCAAGTATTTTCGCAGCCTTGGTTAAATCATAGATTAGACATAGAGGGTGGAGTGCTAGCCGCTGAATGCTCTGAGATCATGTCGGATTTTTTTCAATTACGCCGCGATGCCAAGAAGCGTTTAAAGCAAACGTCACCATCTAAAGATTGATGGTGGTTTAACCATTAAGGAAGAGGTGGTACGACAGTCACATTGAGAGAGGATACCTGAAAAACGTCACTATCTTCACCCAGCGTAGCGTACTGTTCGTCATTCCACACAAGGACATCGTAGTAGCGACGGATGTTTTGTACGTAGTTAACCGGTTCCTGACCACGAGCATAACCGTAGCGGGTGTTGCGGTAATAACGACGCTGGCTTAATAAAGGCAAGCTGTCTTTTACATCAATCCACAAGTTCGGATTTTTACCTAACTCGCTGGTTAGCTTACGTGCGTCACTAAGATGTCCATAGCCGACGTTGTAGGCTGCTAACGACATCCAAGTACGATCCGGTTCTTGGACTTCCTCATTAATACGACTGCGTAATTTTGCTAAATAACGACCACCGCCTTCGATGCTTTGCAGTGGATCCAAGCGGTTTTCTATGCCGAGTTCGCTGGCGGTATTTTGCGTTAGCATCATGATGCCACGCACGCCGGTGAAACTACGGGCTTTTGGGTTCCAGTGACTTTCTTGGTATCCCATTGCCGCGAGTAAGCGCCAGTCGAAGTTATTGTCGTCGGCCGCCTTTTGGAAGTGGGCCAAATAACGTGGAAGTGCGCGTTGCGAGTGACGTAAGAAACGTTGAGCACCGACATAATCAAATTGGCCTAGGTGTCCATAGAAGCGCTCAGATAACTCTGCTAATAGGGCCCCCGTTTGGGCTTGATAGAAAAAGTTGAACGCTTCCTGTACTAAGCCATCATCAGAATTTTGTGGAAAGCTCCAAGCGAGGTTCTGCAGATCGCCTAATGTGAATGCCACTTCTATATTTGGCAAATACGCTTGCATCACTTGAAATTCGTTAGAATTAACCACGGTGTAATCTAGATCGCCGTCCGACACCATTTGCAGTAAATCCGATGCTTCGAGATCCGTGCTTTCATGCCAAGTGAGACTGGGTAATTCATCGCGCTGCCATCGGCGTAGACTACTTGAGTGACGCGAGTGAGCGGTTACCATCAAGCTGCTTTGGGATATGTCATTCAGAGACGCAGGGCGCGCTCCGCCGCGGCGCATCACGATATACTCCGATACCGTCATATAGCTTGGCGAGTAATGTAACGAATGATTGGCTGTTTGCTCTGTGCTTAAACCGGCCGCTGCAAAATGGGCTTTGCCGCTTTCGAGTGCGGCGATGACGCCTTCGAGGTTATCGGCAACTAAAATTTCCAACTCTAAGCCGAGATAATGAGCAAACGCTTTGGCTAGCTCGTACTCGTAGCCGGTGGCGCCATCACGATCATCGAAATAAGTAGTAGGGCTGTTACGCGTCACCATGACGACTTTGCCGCTTTTGTGCAATTCGTTCATGATTTGCGGGCGCACGTTGCTAGACAGCGTAGTCACCGTAGTGAACGCTAGCAGGGCAATCGAAAAAAGACTTATTACGCCACGGAGCATGTACTTTCCTATAAATCGCACCAAGTTAGTGCATTATTTGTCTGGGGAGTCATTTTAGCGTGCGCACTGCTTAAAAAACAATCTATAACCAATGGGAACTTTTTCCGCACTTTCGAGTATAGCTTTACACTCTGCGCTAACATCTTGATATAACGTAATTTTTTTTGATCAGAGAGGTCGCGGAACAATCTGTTACCATTGGTTCATTGATTACAATCTCAATTATTAAAAGCAAAGTAAGCAAAATCTGGTGTGAAACTGCCCGATCCCGTACAATTCCGCCTCATTTTTGCTTTGATATGCTCCCAACCTTTTTGGAGTCGAACCACGATGCTTGAGCTGCGTGGCGCCCCGGCGCTGTCTGAATTCCGTCTGAACAAAACCTTAAATAAGCTACAACAGGTGCTGCCTCAAGTGAGCGCTGTGTATGCTGAATTTACCCATTTTGCAGACTTAAACGCTGAACTCAGCGCTAATGAATTGACGGTACTGCAACGCATTTTACGCTATGGCCCGAAAGCCGAAGTGTGCGCGCCTAGCGGTGAGTCGTTTCTCGTTATTCCTCGTTTTGGCACTATCTCGCCGTGGTCTTCAAAGGCAACCGACATCGCGCATAACTGTGGATTAAGCAATGTCCTGCGTTTGGAGCGCGGCATTACTTATTATGTAGAAGGCATCGGTGCAGCTGAGCGCGAAATGGCTGCTGCGGTGCTGCACGATCGTATGGTAGAAATTGTGTTGGCGAATAGTCACGCTGCGGGTGCTATGTTCTCGCATGCACAACCTGCGCCGTTAACTGAAATTGATTTGTTAGGTGGTGGTCGCGAAGCGTTAATAGCCGCGGATCAAAATCTCGGTTTAGCGTTAGCCGATGACGAAATTGACTACCTTGCCGACAGCTATCGTACGTTAGGTCGCAACCCAACCGATATTGAATTAATGATGTTCGCCCAAGCGAACTCAGAACATTGCCGCCACAAGATCTTCAACGCAACGTGGACGATCGACGGCAAAGAACAAGACAAATCCTTGTTCCAAATGATTAAAAACACCTACGAGTGCTACAGCGAAAACATCCTGTCGGCTTACAAAGACAACGCATCAGTGATTCGTGGTCACGTCAGTGGTCGTTTCTTCCCGAACCCAGATACGCGTGGCTATTCGTATCACGAAGAAGAAATGCACATATTAATGAAGGTGGAAACCCACAACCATCCAACCGCGATTGCACCGCACTCCGGTGCCGCAACCGGTTCGGGTGGTGAAATTCGTGACGAAGGTGCAACGGGCCGTGGTTCTAAACCCAAAGCGGGCTTAACCGGTTTTACCGTGTCGGATCTTAAAATTCCCGGCTTCGAACAGCCATGGGAAAGCCAATACGGCAAGCCAGACCGCATTGTCTCGGCACTCGATATTATGATCGACGGCCCTCTGGGTGGCGCGGCATTTAATAACGAATTTGGTCGTCCTGCTTTGTGCGGTTATTTTCGTACGTTCGAATTAGAACACGACGGTGAAGTGCGTGGTTATCATAAGCCCATCATGATTGCCGGTGGGTACGGTAACATCCGTGATGAGCATGTACAAAAAGGCGACATCCCAGTCGGTGCGCGTTTAATCGCACTCGGTGGCCCAGCGATGCAGATCGGTTTGGGTGGTGGCGCGGCTTCATCTATGGCGTCTGGCCAATCCAATGCCGATTTAGATTTTGCGTCGGTACAGCGCGAAAACCCAGAAATGGAACGTCGTTGCCAAGAAGTGATCGACCGTTGCTGGCAGATGGGCGCTGCCAACCCTATTGCTTTCATTCATGACGTGGGTGCCGGTGGTTTGTCTAACGCCTTCCCTGAATTGGTTTCTGACGGTGGTCGTGGCGGTAAGTTTGAACTGCGTAACGTACCCAACGACGAGCCAGGCATGAGCCCATTGGCGATTTGGTGTAACGAATCCCAAGAACGCTATGTCATGGCCGTGCCTGAATCAGAAATGGAGGTGTTCGACGCGATTTGTGCGCGCGAACGCTGCCCTTATGCCGTGGTCGGTATTGCCACAGAAGAAGCGCACCTAACCGTTACTGATAGCCATTTTGACAACAAGCCAGTCGATTTACCTTTGCAAGTATTGCTGGGTAAAGCGCCGCGTATGCATCGCGAAGCACGCACACGTAACGTTGCGGTTGATGCGTTTGATGCATCCAGTATCGATTTGGCCGAATCGGCAGAACGTATTCTTAAACTGCCAACCGTTGCTAGTAAATCCTTCTTGATCACCATTGGTGACCGCTCGATTACCGGCACGGTTGCTCGTGACCAGTTTGTTGGCCCCTGGCAGGTGCCGGTTGCCGATGTAGCGGTGACTACTTCGTCTTACGACGGTTATGTTGGTGAAGCCATGGCCATGGGTGAACGCACGCCGGTTGCCTTGTTGGATGGCCCAGCATCGGGTCGTTTATCAGTGGCAGAAGCAATTACCAACTTGGCGGCTGCGCCGATTGCTCAATTGGCTGATATCAAACTATCCGCTAACTGGATGTGTGCGGCGGGTCACGACGGCGAAGATGAAAAATTGTATGCCACGGTCAAGGCTGTGGGTATGGAATTGTGTCCGGATTTGCAGGTCACCATCCCGGTAGGTAAAGACTCCATGTCGATGAAAACGCGCTGGACCGAAGGTGCCGAAGAGAAGATGGTAACTTCGCCAATGTCGTTAGTCATTACCGGTTTTGCGCCCGTATCCGATGCGCGCAAGGTGATGACACCGCAATTAAAAACCGATGCCGGTGCAACCGACTTAGTGTTGGTGGATTTGGGTCGTGGTCAGAATCGTTTAGGTGCATCGTGTTTAGCCCAGGTATATCAGCACGTTGGCCAACAACCGGCCGATCTTGATGATGCTGAAGATTTAAAAGCCTTTTTCGCCGTGGTTCAGGGCTTAAATAGCGACGATAAATTGCTGGCTTACCACGACCGTTCTGATGGCGGTTTATTCGCCACATTAACTGAAATGGCGTTTGCCGGTCATTGCGGTATCGACGTTAAGCTCGATTTATTAGCCGACACAGAAGCGGATTTAGCCGCTGCCTTGTTCGCTGAAGAACTCGGTGCCGTGATGCAGGTTCGTCGTGATGACCTAGAAGAAGTGCTAGCGCAGTTCGAAGGCGCAGGCTTGGGTGAGTGCACTCAGGTGATCGGTTCTATTAATGAAGACGACCAAATTATCTTCAGCTTCCAAGACGAAGACGTACTGAGCGAAAGCCGTGTGACTTGGCAGCGTTTGTGGTCACAAACCAGCTACGAAATGCAGGCGCGCCGCGACAATGTAGAATGTGCCAAGCAAGAATTCGATGCTTTATTAGACGCGGAAAACCCAGGTATTAATGCCGAATTAACCTTCGACATTAACGACGACATTACCGCCGGTCTTGAAGGTCGCCCGTGCGTTGCCATTTTGCGTGAGCAAGGTGTTAACGGCCAAATCGAAATGGCCGCGGCGTTTGATCGTGCGGGTTTTGATACCGTCGACGTGCACATGAGCGACGTATTAAGCGGTGCAGTGACGTTTGAAAACTTCCGTGGCTTAGTGGCGTGTGGTGGTTTTTCATACGGTGACGTACTCGGTGCCGGTGAAGGTTGGGCCAAGTCTATTCTCTTCAACGAACAAGCACGCAGTCAGTTTAAAGCCTTCTTCGAACGCCAAGATACGTTCGCTCTTGGCGTCTGTAACGGCTGTCAGATGCTCTCCAACTTGCACGAGTTGATTCCGGGCGCAGAACACTGGCCGCACTTCGTACGTAACATGAGCGAGCAGTTTGAAGCCCGTGTCGCTATGGTTGAAGTACAAGAATCCGACTCCGTATTCCTCTCGGGTATGGCTGGTTCACGTATGCCGATAGCCGTTGCCCATGGTGAAGGTCGTGCTGAGTTTGGTTCCGAAGACGATATCAACGAACTAGTCGGTCAAATTGCCCTACGCTACGTTGATAACTATGGCCAAGTGACGCAGCAATACCCAGCCAACCCGAACGGCTCACCGCAAGGTATTACCGGTTTAACGGCAAACGAAGGTCGCGTTACTATTATGATGCCGCACCCAGAACGTGTATTCCGTGCTGTTCAGAACTCTTATATTCCTAGCGAAGATTGGAGCGAAGACGGTGCTTGGATGCGCATGTTCCGTAATGCGCGTGTCTGGTGTGAAGAGAATTGATAGTTAGTTAACATTCGTTTCTAATCTTTGAGAGGCGATAACGGATGGCACATTTAAGGTTTCACTAGAACCTAGAAATCGTTTGTATGGTATTTTTTTGTATGGTTTGGAGCGCTGCTAATTTTCAATGCCGTTTCCAGCTATCGCAGATATTCCCACCGGATATCGTCGGTGCGCCATTTATTGACCAGAACACCTCTAGAAATTCGCATGGAAAGTACGGCGTTAAATATTATCGCCTCTGCTCGATGATTGCTTGGTCTATGTCGCGCTAGGCAGTCTAGAGAGACATCAACTAGGCTTTCATGTAGTCAGCGCTGCTTGGTTTGTGTAGACTGCGCCGCGGAGTTGGCTAGACAGTCGCCGCCTGCGTAAGCAGGGGGAGGAAAGTCCGGGCTTCATAGGGCAGAGTGCCAGGTAACGCCTGGGGGGCGCGAGCCTACGACAAGTGCAGCAGAGAGCAAACCGCCGATGGCTATTTTCGGATAGCACAGGTAAGGGTGAAAGGGTGCGGTAAGAGCGCACCGCGCGACTGGCAACAGTTCGTGGCATGGTAAACTCCACTCGAAGCAAGACCAAATAGGTTCCCTATAGGCGCGGCCCGCGCTGGGAACGGGTAGGTTGCTTGAGCCTGTGAGTGATTGCAGGCCTAGACGAATGACTGTTCAAGACAGAACCCGGCTTATCGGTTGACTCCACTTGAATACTAAAAGCCCGATCAAAGAAATTTGATCGGGCTTTTTTATTGGGTGCTAGCCGGTTCTGGGAACAGTCACTGTTCACGACATCTCATGTTAAAACTTGGGCTTATCGGTTAGCTCCAAAAGGTGCTGGAAGCTCCTGAAATATGGAGTTCCCAGCCATCCTTTCGAACCTCAATTCTGAGGTGGTACAAAAAGTGGTACAAAAACGCCGTCAAATATACTGCTTATGAGGGGGCATGTTGATTTACGTCACTTTCCACGACAGCTCATTTTAAACCCCAGCTCGTCTTAATATTATTTAAACTGTCATAATTGATTCATCAAAGTCCCTTAATCTGCTTTACCTTATTAGGTGGGATGTAAAAAAAGGGACTTATTAGATGTTTCACAAGGTCGGTTTTTTCCTCGTTGTTGGGTTTGCTTTTATTGGTTCTGTACAGGCCAATCCTGATGTTACTTCGCGTGAATACAAGCTTATGCTTGATGCCTCTCTATTTAGCTATACGACAGAATACAGCGATGTTCAGGATTTAATGGCTGATGTCAGAACGGTTGTTGAGGCGGCCATTAATCGCAATGTTAGCGGTACAGCACAGCTAACACATGACCGTCAGGTTGAGTTTTTTGATACTCAAGGAAGCTGTGTACTCAATAACATTGATTATGCTTTTCGTGAGCGCATTGAAAGTGGTCAGTCAGAAGTTACGTTAAAGTTTCGTAGCCCTGATCGATATATTTCTGACTTTGAGGATTTATCGTCATCGACCAGTGGCGCACAGACTAAGTTGGAAGCTGACGTAGGTGTTAGCACAGATAATAACTTTAAGTTTCAGTACGGTCATTCCACTACAGCAGAAAACTCTCGCACGATTAACCGCATGGATGATATTCATGCGCATTTTCCTGCGTTTGCTAGCAATTATGGTTTTAGTGATAGCACAAGCCTCAGTGTTGTTAGCAATCTGATGATTAATGAGCGTGTTTATAAAAACGTATTTATTGATCTAGGCCAGTTTGATGCCGAGTTTAGTATTACGCTTTGGTATATAGGTTCGCCCTCTCAGAATACGACACCTGCCGTTGCTGAGATTTCATTTAAATACGCCGATAGCTCGGTAAATTATACAAAAAAAGTAGTTAATAGAGCTCGCGATGCATTTATTTCCATTCAAGGGCTTAGTCAATGGGTGGATGCCAATGCCCAGACTAAAACTCGTTTCGTTTACCAATATGATCCTTCTTTTTGCCAATAATTAAATATAGGAAAAACAATGAAATTTAATAAATCCTTACTGGCCACTGTGATTACGTCTATTGCATTAACCGGTTGCGGCGGCGATTCGTCCAACAATAATTCGTCTGCGGTGGTAGATGAAAGTCTTGTTGCCGAAGCTTTTACCGATAATTTCCCTACTGAAGGCGTGTTTCTTCCTTACAGCGTTTTACGCGCTGATTTAGTTGATGTCAGCACGGCTTTACCATTTGAAGTACGTAATGGTGGCTTTGGTTCGGCAATGACGAAAGATCCTGCCAGTGCAAATCGTTTTTATGCATTAACCGACCGTGGTCCGAATGCTACGTTTAATACGGGTTCATACGGTAAAGGAAAAAAATTCCCGACGCCAGATTACACGCCGCGTATCGGTTTGTTTGAAGTGAGCACCAGCGGTGAAATTTCATTAATTAAAACCGTATTATTAAAACGTCCAGATGGTACGTTAATTACCGGTTTACCGAATACTTCTGCCTTCGGCGGAACGGGTGAAACCCCTTACAACGCCGATGGCTCGCCGGTGTTGGTGGATGGCAGCAAGCCTTACGATGAAACCACAAATCCCGTTAAGCTAGATGATTACGGCTTAGACCCTGAAGGTCTTGTTGCATTAAAAGATGGCTCTTTCTGGGTGAGTGATGAGTACGGCCCGCACATGGTTCACTTTGATGCAGATGGCAAAGAAATTGATCGTATTAATGCGTTCGCCAGCGATACACGTGTAACCTATCATTTACCGGCTGAGTTTGCTTATCGCCGTGCTAATCGTGGTATGGAAGGCTTAGCCATTACCCCAGATGAAAAAACGTTAGTTGGTATTATGCAATCGACTATGCAATTGCCGGATAAGTCGGTACAGAATATTGATCTTACCCGTATTGTCACGGTTAACGTTGATAATGGCGAAGTTCATCAGTATTTGTATAAACAAGAAATCGGTGCTAATTCTAACTCAGAAATTGCAGCGCTTAGTGCCACCGAATTTTTGGTTATCGAACGTGATGGTAGTTTCCTTTATGGCGGCCCAGACGGCACCGAATCAGCCAACCCTTCTGCTATGAAGCATGTTTATCGTATTGATTTAAATACGGGTACCGACATCGAATCTATCGCTGTTTCAGGCGATTTAGTTCAAGACGAAGAGCTTGGATTAACGATTGCGGGCAATACGCTAGAGCAGCAAGTGCTAGCGGATGGCGACTGGTCGACGTTAAGCAGCAATAATATTGTACCGGTAGAAAAATCTTTGGTGGTGGATATGGTTGCTGAAGTGAACTATACCCACGATAAAATGGAAGGCCTATGGGTGATTAACGATAAGTACTTAGGCGTACTCAACGATGATGACTTTGCCACTTGGTCGACCGCTGAAGGTGATTTAGAGCAAAAGATGTTGGACACCAATACGATTGACGGTAACCAGCTATATCTCGTTCCGGTTGATTTGTCGGTTGCTCAGTAAAAAATCATAATTGTAATTCTCTGATAAACCAGCGCCAATATTCATTGGCGCTGGTGATGTGTTGTTTTCGTCAGTAAGGATTATTACGCTTAGGCTTGTTGCAATCGTACGAATTACAGCGTTTAAGATTAACGCTCGATAAACTGGATAAATCCGTCTAAATGTCGTTGTAGACGTTGGCGAGTTTGGTCATCGGTGAACTGCATCTCAGCATCAAATTTCTGATTTATTTCAGCAATCATCATCTCATGGCAGTTATGCAGTTTTGATAGGCAAGCATCGAATATTAACTTTAAATGCGCTTGCGCACGAGCACCGCCAACAGGACTAACGGCTTGGGTAATAAAGGTGATGGGCTTATCTTTTAAGCAAGAATTAAACGCCGGTCGCGATGCCCAGTCAATGGCATTTTTAAGTACTGCGGGAATGCTGTGATTGTATTCTGGGGTACACACAACAATGCCGTCGGCCGCTTCGATTTGGGCAATGAGAGCACTCATTGCCGTATCGTTAATGGCAATATCGTCGGAGTAGAAGGGTAGGATGTCCAGCTGTGGTCGTTCGGTTTGATGAGCGATTAATAGCTCGCTCACAACATCTAGCAATCCAAGACTATAGCTGTTTTTTCGAAAGCTACCTGATAACAATAAAAACTTCACAAGTTGATTCCGCGTATATTTAAAAAAATTCGGGGATGTCGAATACGCTCAGTTTCCGAAAGCTCGCAATGTGGTCGACACCGGCATTGGTGCGAGAATCCGAGCATAAAGCCAAACCTTCTCGAAGTTTGAGCGCAACACAATATGTCACAACTTAGCCTGCTAGATGATTAGCCGGTGTTCCTATCCGGTTTTGCGCTTATTCGGTATCGCAGAAAATGCCTCCGTGCTGTGGCCGGATTTTACACTGCGTAGCGGGCAGGCGTCGAGATGATCCAATCCCACGGCTAACTTTAGATGGCGGCTTGGAGTCGTCAAGCCTAGTTGCACATCAAATGTATGCCAACTGTCATCAAGCCATGCCTCTGCCCATTGGTGGCTTTTCATTTCTTTTGCGTCCGAGCTATATAAGTAGCCACTAACATAGCGAGCGGGTACACCGGTATAACGGCAGCATGATAGAAATACATGAGTGGCCGAGATGCTATCACCCCATAGGTGAGCAAAGGCGTCGGCTGCGCTGGAAGGATCAGTAGTAGGAGTTGATTCTTTGCGAAGACGCGTTTGTAGATCGTTGATGAGTCCGCACAGGCCGTCATGTGTACTGGTGAATTGCGGTCGCGTGGTCATGTAATCACGTAGTGCCCGATCAGGCTTGGTCAATGCACTTTGGCGTAGGTACACAAGTGGGGATAATTCATGATCATCGTCTTCAAGTAAGTCGTCCATAATTTCAATTTCTCCTGAAACGGTTATCTCAAAGTTGCTATGTGGTTCGTCGATGGTGAAAACATGCATGACATTGCCATACCCATCAGTAATTTCACTGGCGTCCGTCGGCAGAGACAAAGACCAGCTCAAAACTTTTTGTCGCTCACTATCGCAAGGTGTGAGGCGCAAATACTGCACACTGTGGCGAGTACTATCATCGAACTCGAAATGCGTGGTGTGTTCAATGGCGAGTTTCATAGGCTCTCTCTGTTTATACCGCTTCCATGTAAGCGGTATGGATGCTGTTAGCAATGGTTTCTATGCGGGCGAGAAAATCGGTTAGATAAGCGTGCAATCCTGTTTCACGGAAAATATAGTCACTGTCACCAAATTGAATGCGTGCATATTGCACGGCAACTAAGCGTTTGGCGGCTTGCCCTGATTTACCTTCGATGTCTTGTAAAATATCATTGGTGGCTTCTAAACATGCTCGAATAGATCGAGGTACTTCGGCGCGTAAAATAAGTAATTGTGCGACTTTTTCTGGCGTTATACGGTCGCCGAAAATATCTTGGTAGGCTTCGTAAGCTCCGAGCGATCGCAGCACGGCGACCCAACGGTAATATTCCAGCGAACCTTGGTCATCTTGTTGATTTTCGATTTGATATTTAACGTCGAGAATTCGGGCGGTGTTATCTGCGCGTTCTAAAAATGTTCCTAAGCGCAGAAAGCGAAAAGCATCGTTGCGTAAACTGGTGCCATAAACAGCGCCGCGATATAAATGGCTGCGTTCTTTTACCCAATCGAAAAAGTAACTGGCATCGCCGACGCTACCGGAGCGCTTCATGGCTTGAAGCTCAATCCACGTTGAATTAATGGCTTCCCAGCTTTCGCTACTGATTTTACCGCGCACCGATTTAGCGTTGTCGCGGGCACTATTGATACAGCTAATAACGCTACTTGAATTTAACGTGTCTAGTGCAAAAAATTGCAAAATAGTATCGCGATTGACGACGCCGTAGCGTTCCATAAAATCTTCATAGGTTGATGATATTTTCAGTGGCGCTATTAATTCTTGTTCGGCAATTTCTTTGTTTGGCATCATGGATACGGTGAAGCTAACGTCTAACATGCGTACCGTATTTTCCGCACGCTCTAAATAGCGTGATAACCAGTAAAGTTCACTCGCAGTGCGGCTCAGCATAATTCGTCCTCTAAAATCCAAGTGTCTTTGGTGCCACCGCCTTGGGAGGAGTTAACCACTAATGAACCTTCTGTTAATGCCACTCGAGTTAAACCACCGGGTACTAAATGAGTTTCTTTACCAGTAAGAAGGAAAGGGCGTAGGTCGACATGTCTAGGTGCCACCCCTTCATTAACAAATGTAGGACAAGACGACAAAGATAACGTTGGCTGAGAAATATAATTGGCCGGATTGCTTTTAAGCTGTGCACGAAATGCTTCGATTTCTTGCTTTGTTGCCTTAGGACCAATCAACATGCCGTAGCCACCAGCACCATGTACTTCTTTTACGACGAGTTTATCTAAATTATCGAGCGTATATTTTAGATCCTCGGCTTTGCGACATTGATAGGTTGGTACATTGTTTAGAATGGGTTCTTCACTGAGATAAAAGCGAATCATATCGGGAACAAATGGATAGATAGATTTATCATCAGCAACGCCGGTGCCGATGGCATTCGTTAAGACGATATTGCCAGCACGATACACGGATGTCAGCCCAGGCACACCGAGCATAGATCCGGCATTAAAGGTTAGCGGATCTAAAAATGCATCGTCTAAACGCCGATAAATCACGTCAATACGCTGCGGCCCCAGCGTGGTGCGCATGTATACGAAGCCATTTTTCACGAAAAGGTCTTGGCCTTCAACCAATTCTACGCCCATTTGTTGTGCTAAAAAGGCGTGTTCAAAATACGCACTGTTATATCGACCGGGTGTTAGTACGACAACACACGGATTATCGACTGCAGAACTTTCTCGCAGTGTTTTGAGTAATAATGCGGGGTAGTGTGATACCGGTGCTATGGCGTGACGACTGAATAGCTCGGGAAATAACCGCATCATCATTTTGCGATTTTCCATCATATAAGAAACACCCGATGGCGTTCTTAGATTGTCTTCTAAGACAAAATAGTCGCCAGCATCATTGCGGATTAAATCGACCCCGGTGATATGCGCATAGATATTGCCGGGTAAATTTAAACCTTGCATACAGGGCTGGAACTGATCGTTAGCAAAGACTTGTTCTGGAGGAATAATGCCTGCGCGAATAATATTTTGATCGTGATAAATGTCGTATAAAAACGCATTGAGTGCGGCGACACGTTGACGCATGCCACGTTCTAACATCGACCACTCGGAGGCTGGAATAATGCGTGGTACAGAGTCGAAAGGGATTAAGCGTTCGGTTCCCGCATCTTCACCGTAGACATTAAAGGTGATACCAACCCGGTGGAAGAGTAAATCAGCTTCTTGTTTTTTTTGTTGTAAATGTTCAGGCGTTATATCACTCAACCAATCAGCAAAGGCTTGATAGTGGGGGCGACAGCTACCGTCGCTGGAAAACATTTCGTCGTAGAGGTTTGGGGCAGAATATTGTTGGTGCATGATAGTGTCTGCGTAGTCTTGTTAGATAGGTTTTAGCAATGCATATGCCACTATTCAGAAGTACCCAAGAATTCTATTGATATTTAAATATTTTATGAGCTTATTAAGTCAGAGGAGTGCTGTGGTGCTCTTTTTAGTGCGATGCACGACCTAAAATAGGGCGGAATGAATCAAAATGAATCAAGATGACCTGATCAACAGGTTCGGATAAACTTAGACAAAACTGATACAGAAGCTATTTCTGCAAAGCGAGAGGAAATGCCCGTGAAGAAGCCCCCTTTTGGTGTATTGCTGGTCAATCTTGGAACACCGACAGCGCCAACCCCTAAAGCCGTGAGGGAGTACTTAGCGGAATTTTTGGGAGATCGTCGTGTGGTTGATGCCCCGCGTTGGTTGTGGTGGTTGGTGTTACACGGCGTTATTCTGCGTATTCGTCCTCGTCGCGTTGCTAGGGCCTACGCGAGTGTTTGGCGTGAAGATGGTTCACCCTTGATGTGTATTTCGAAAGACCAGCAAAAAGCGCTGGCTAAACACCTAAATGAACAATACGGACAAGACATTCCCGTGGCATTGGCAATGACCTATGGCGAGCCCACGATGGAACAAGCGGGACGGCAATTGCGTCAAGCTGGTGCGGAACGCTTAGTTATTTTGCCCTTGTACCCACAGAACTCCTCGTCAACAACGGCGGCAGTGCATGATCGTTATGCCAATGCGCTCGGCCTGTGCCCACATATTCCGGCTTCGCGCTGGATTACTGATTACCATGTATACCCCTTATATATTCAAGCCTTAGCGAATTCCGTGCGTGAGCATTGGCAAGCACATGGTCGCGGTGATCGCTTGATGATGTCCTTTCACGGTATTCCTGAGCGTTATGAAAAGAAGGGCGATCCTTACCCGCGCCAGTGTCGCGCAACGGCAGCAGCGCTGGCAGAAGAACTGGGTTTGCAAGACGGTGAGTGGATATGCAGTTTTCAATCGCGGTTTGGCCGTGAAGAGTGGGTGAAACCTTATACCGATCACACCTTGATGGCTTGGGGTAAAGAAGGCGTCGGGCGTGTTGATGTGATTAGCCCAGCGTTTGCGGCGGATTGTTTAGAAACCCTCGAAGAATTAGAAGTAGAAAACCGTGAAACCTTTATTCACGCCGGTGGTAAAGATTATCACTACATTCCTTGTTTAAATGATCGGCCTGACCATATTGCCATGATGGCCGCCTTGGTAAATGAAAACGCCGCGGGTTGGGCATCGAACTAACGTTTTCTAAATAACCGCGTGAATGATCTCAGGGCTATTTTCTAATCTTTCTAATTGAGCTGATTGAGTATTAAATCGTCTGTTTTAGTCATAGCCCGCTCTATGCGTGTGAAATTATGATCTCCTATTTTTATCAATGATAATCAGCAGGCCTATTTTATGACTTCAGCCAGCGCTCAGCAGTCACGCATTGAATGCGAGATTCGTGGACACATAGCTTATGTGTATCTTAATCGTCCCGATAAGCTTAACGGCCTAGATATGGCGATGTTTCACGACATGGTCGCCACTGCAAAAAAACTGCGTAAAAATCGTTCTGTGCGAGCGGTGATTTTGGCTGCGCGCGGAGAATCATTCTGTGCTGGCTTAGATTTTAAATCCGTCAGTAAAAATCCAAGCATGCTGCCCAAGCTATTTTTACGCTGGCCGTGGCGTAAGCAAAACCTAGCGCAAGAGATTGCCCATTGCTGGCGCGACTTACCTGTGCCGGTTATTTCGGTGATTCACGGCAACTGCTTTGGCGGTGGTATGCAGATTATCCTGGCAACGGATTATCGTATCGCTCGTCCGGATGCCAACCTGTGCATTATGGAAATGAAATGGGGCTTAATCCCCGACATGAGCGGTATGGTGACCTTGTCACGGTTAACGCGTGTTGATATTGCTCAAGAACTCACCATGACGGGCCGTCAGTTTAGCGCTGTGGAAGGTCACGAGTACGGTCTTATCAGCAAGTTAGCCGACGATCCTATGGCCGAAGCAGAAGCACTGGCGAAGATTATCTGCGAAAAATCCCCAGATGCCATTGCCGCAACCAAATATCTATTTAAGAAAACATGGAAAGCTGATACCAACAAAGCATTGCGCTGGGAACGTTGGGTACAAGGTCGGTTGTTAATGCGCAAAAACAACAAAATAGCGATAGCAAATGGGTTACGAGCGAGGGGGACAGAACCTAAGCCGTTTATTGATCGTAGCAGTTTTAAGTAATATTTTTTAATGCATCTAAAAGCTGCCCCTGTGTATGAATGCAGGGGCAGTTTAGCTTCTTCTGATTATCCGCTTGCAGTGATTATTTGCTTAACGGTAACTCGTGGCTAGCGAAAGCGTTACCTTGTTCGTCTCTCAGAGTCATGGTGACTAAGTGATTATCCCAGTCGACTAAAATGTCACCGAAGTTGACCGAACTGTAGTCTTTTCCAATGCGATTTTGGTTCGGACTCACTTGCTTCCATTCCATATCCAAACCTGAGCTGGTCAGTTCCCATAGTGGTATGCCATTCACGTCTACTTTGCTAAATTCGCCCCAGTGCGTATCGCCACTGATAAGAATTAGGTTATGCAGATTTTTTTCTTCCACCAAGGTTAACAAGCGATTGCGGTCATCAGGGAAATTGGCCCAAGACTCCCAACCAGTAAAGTCTGAAAGTGCTTGAATGCTAGAGCCCATAATCGTTAGGTCAGCAGGCTTTTGTAGCTCAGCTTCGAGCCATTGCCATTGATGTTCACCCAGCATGGAACGGCCAACTGCGGGAAGGTAAGGCCCCAGATTTTTCGGTGCTTTCTCTTTATCGTAGGTTGCACGATCGACAGACGTTAATGCCTCACGATTCCAGCGTAAATCGGGAAGAATAACGTGAATGCGTTTCCCATCTTTCTCTAGCCAATAACTGGTGTATATGCCATCCGCTTGAGTGCGGCGAATATCGTCTGCTTCAGCGCCCCAAAAATCGAGCATGATTTGGCGCGATTCTTCTTTCTTCGGATATTCTTTGCCAGCGTCGTTTTCACCAAAATCATGGTCATCCCAGATGGCGATAACAGGCATACGTTCACGCAGTTTTACGAGTTCTGGCTTGCTACCTAGTTTGGTGTATTTTTTCTTTAAAATAGCCATGTCTTCTGTATCGCCGTAAATATTGTCTCCTAAAAAAACAAATAGATCGGCATCCACTTTATTGATGGCTGTTAAAATGGTGGTGGGCTTGTCTTGATGCATGCAAGAACCAAACAAAATTCGTGTTGGTGCTTGCGCCCATGCGGAAATACTGGATAAAGCCGCCATTAATACAATTGAGCGTAACAACATAATAAATTCCTTATTTAAGTACTTCGGTGATGGCTGGTGCCGCAGCCGAGCTAAAATCTTCTGGGTTAATACCTAAAGTACGCAGCGCAGTAGCCGTTACTTGTTGTAAGTGAATGGTATTTTTTGGTTTTATTTCACCGGTAGTACGAATGTCCGGCCCCATGGCAGCAAACCAAGTACTTTGCGCACCTTCAATGCCGTTTGGATACGTTTCGGACAGATCCTTCATATAAACTTCAACCGCGCGCTTAGAAGCATGATGCTGCCAATCGGCTGCGGTTTTACCGCGACCATGGTCCGAGGTAATGAGTAAATTGGTGTTGTTTTTATACTGAGGCATGGACTGTAGTAGCGCCCATAGCTTGCCAATAAAGGCATCGTCTCTTTGCGCTGAATATAGGTAATGGTCGTAATCGCCATCGTGCGCAAAATCGTCGGTTTCTCCTAGGCTGATATAAATAATGTTGGGCTGTTCACGTTTGATGTATTCCGCCGCGAAGCCATACGTGAAGGCATCTAACCGCACGTTATCCCACGGGCTAGGAACTTCTACTTGTAATTCATTCAAAAATTGTTCTTTAGGCGTTAGATTGTTTGCTTCTGCAGGCATAAAACCGGCATTGACCGGTAATTGGCTGCGCTCAGTATTGAGAATATAAGGGAATACATCCCAGCTACCAAAGGCTGCAACCTTGCCTTTGTATTGTGATTGATTATTCGCCCACTCTAAGAAAGTAACATTCTTGTTAGGTACTTTTTTATTCGAATTAATTTCAGGATCAGCGGCACCGGTAAGCATCTCGTTGTAGCCAGGATAAGAAAAATACCAAGGATTCGCGACGTCCATAAGGCTGCCATTGGCACGGTTACCTATGATGACGCCATTAGGAATGATGGTATTCCATAAAAAGGGCATCAGTGTTTTGCGGCGTTCTTTCGCGCTATTGCGCCATAAATTAGTTTTTAATGTCTCACTGTCTTTTACAAAGTCTTTATTTTCAATGAGGTCTTTATCTGCGCCAGTAAAGGTTTCTTGCCAGCGCAAACCATCGACAGATATGAGTATTAAATTTTCAGCGGCATAGCTCGATTGAGCACAGAGTAAAAATATCAAAGTAGAGAATATTGTTTTCATAACTAAAATCTCGTGATAATTAACAACAAAAAAAGCCGGTTATAAAACCGGCTTTTTTGATGGTTTAAATTAGAAATCCAGCGCTAAAGTTGCTGATGCAGTACGGCCTGCACCAATGAAGTAGTAACCTTCAACGCCACCACCTAGATAATTTTCGTCTAGGAGGTTGTTAATGACTAAATCGATGGCTGCGCGTTTGAATAAACCACCATCAACTTTTTTCGCATAACCTAGGCTAAAATCAACCACTGTGTATGCGTCTAGTTGGTCGGCGTTGGCGAAGTCACCGTAACGAGAGCCTGTGTATTTAGTGCTTAGTGAAGAGTGATAACGTTCATTGCTATAGTTCAAACTGAATACCGCTAGGTCTTTAACTGACGCGGCGACCTTGTTGCCGCCAACAACATCCAAATTGCCATCACCATTGGTGTCGACGTCTTTTTTGTATTCTGAGTTGTTGTAAGTGTACGATGCATAAACATCCCAATTAGTCGTCAGCATTTGACGCACGCTGGTTTCAATACCGTATGAGTCGATACCACCGACGTTGAGATAAGCACCGCTGGCTTCATTAAGGTAGTCAATTTCTTCGGCCGCAGCACCGTCAATAAAGGTAATGCGGTTAGCAAAATCGACCTGATAAATCGCCACCGTGGCTTGAGTTGCGCCCGTGTTATAACGCAAACCTAAATCGATGTTGGTCGATTTTTCGGGTTCTACTTCTTGCAGCGATTCCTTACTACCCGTCAACATTTCATCGCGGAAGGCAGCGAAGTTATCGGCGTAGCTACCATGCAGTTCCAATTCAGGGGTGAGGTTATAAATAAAACCCGCTTGTGGCAGAATATCCGAATTGCTGTCGGTTGAGACTTTATCGCCAGTAAATTCGTTTTTATATTCCATGTCGACAAAGTATTTTTTCACACCTAGGGTTATTTCCAAGTCACCTAATGTCATAGTGTCTTGGATGTATGGCATGACAGTAAATGTATCGAATGTGTTCTTATACTGAACCCAGTAAGGCTCGAAATCGTAGTAGTGATAAACGCGTGAGTCGATTACTTCATGCCAGTCGCGGCCTTCGGGGCGGTGGCTATTTTCAATCCAAATACCGGCTTTCGCCTTGTTTGCATCGCTGATGATTAAGTCGGCATCGGTTAATAAACCAAAGCGCTCTTTGTCATAGTGTGTATGGCGATACGAAGAAATACGTGTTTCGGCAGTTGGGTAGCAAGAAATCGAACTTTTTATGACACATGCTTCATCTGCGCTTTCATCAATAAGATCACCGTCTTTGTCTGTATAGTAAGCTTTCTGACCGGTTGCAGTATTCACTTGGTAAGGCGGTAACCAATCCCCACGACCTTTCATCCAGTGATAATAAGGCTTAACGGTTACGGTTAAGTTTTCAGTTGCGAAAAATTCAACAGAACCATAGGCCATTAAGTTTTTACGCAGGGTTGACCAAGCTTCAGCATAATTTTGATCAATATCTGGGTCGCCAGTCCACTGCCAAGTTAAGCGATCCCATTCTGGGTTTTCTTCAAACTGGGCAATAGAAACACCGTTGTAGTTATCTTCTTCGGCATTATCAAAAACGATGCGGCCCATCATATTCATGCTTTTTTGTTCTGAAACGATTTTGGCTTCGATGTGCTGACGGCGTGTGTTGCCGTTAGAACCGTCACCAATCCAACGATTGTTGTAGGAGTCAGACATCGACACATAACCGAAGGTATTTGCCATCAGTTCGCCACTGTCGGCACGAACAAAATAACGACGAGCGTTATAGTCGCCGTTGGTCATAGATACGCGGACATTTTCTTCGCGCATAGGATCGTTAGATACAAAGTTAAATACGCCGCCAAGTGCGTCTAATGATGCAGAAGAGATGGCACCGGAGCCTTGATATACTTCGATACTCTGCATGTTTTCACCGTCTAATAAACGGTTAGCTTTGGTGCCGCCGCCATAGCTAGAACCACCATTTGGGATACCATCAACGGTAATCCCTAATTGTTGTTCGTTTAAGTTGATACTGTAACCACGCATAGAGACAGTGGTTGACCAATCGTCAGAACCGAAAGTGTCACCTTCTGAAATTGAGATACCAGGTAAGTTATCGACACTGGCAAATACGCTGGTAATGGCCGACTGCTGCTCTTTCATGCTGTCGTCGGTGACGTTGTTGGCTTGAGCAATCGGTTGCCCTACGGCAATGATTTCTTCAGTGACGTTTTCAGCAGCGAAAGTAGATACAGCAAAGACGGCTGAAGCTAGTGCTGTGAGTTGAAATACAGCTTTGATTTTCATGTCGTTCCCCAAAATGAAAGTTGTGTTTTGGGGAACATGTGCGCATAAAGCCGCGCTTATAAAGTTATTGGAGTCCCCAATCGGGGTGTATAGTCAATAGTTAAGGTGACAAGTTGGTGAATTAAATTTTACATTTCCGTGTGAAATTAATGACAAAAAACAAGAAGTTACGCATCACCAATAAACCCACCGGTTTGGTGCGCCCATAATTGCGCGTATATGCCGCCTTGTTTAATTAATTCTTGGTGGCTGCCTTGCTCTACTATTTTGCCTTTATCCATAACGATTAAACGATCCATTGCGGCAATGGTGGATAAACGGTGTGCAATGGCGATTACCGTTTTATTTTCCATCAGGCGATAGAGGCTGGTTTGAATAGCGGCTTCTACTTCCGAATCTAACGCCGATGTCGCTTCATCTAAAATAAGAATCGGTGCATCTTTTAATAACACGCGAGCAATGGCAACCCGTTGGCGTTGGCCGCCAGATAATTTAACGCCTCGCTCGCCGACTTGTGCGTCGTAGCCGCTATTGCCGTGCGGATCATGCAGGTCAGCAATAAATTCGTGTGCTTCGGCTTTTTTGGTTGCGTCTAATAATTCTGCTTCGGTTGCATTCGGGCGACCATACAAGATATTTTCGCGGATACTGCGATGTAATAAAGAAGTATCTTGAGTTACCATGCCGATTTGCGCGCGTAGGCTTTCTTGTTCAACGTTACGAATATTCTGGCCGTCGATAAGAATTTCTCCTTTATTGATATCGTAAAAGCGCAGCAACAAATTAACGAGGGTCGATTTACCGGCACCCGAGCGTCCAACTAAACCGATTTTTTCACCGGCTTTAATATCCAGATTCAAGTGCTCAAATACAGGATGAATTTGGTCGTCGTTGCCTTGATAGGAAAAACACACATCGCGTAATTCGATTCGACCTTTTTCCGCTGATAATTTAGGAGCATCCGTGTCGTCGCTAATTTGTTGTGGTTTAGACAATGTGTTCATGCCGTCGACAACCGTGCCTATGTTTTCAAATAGGGCGCCGATTTCCCACATAATCCATTGCGCCATGCCGTTGATACGTAAGGCGAGACTGATGGCGATGGCGATAGCCCCGACACTGATAGCACCTTGCATCCATAACGCAATCGAGAGTGCGGCAATCGTGAATGTTAGCAGATAGTTAATTAGGTTAACGCTAAAGTTAAGCCCTGTGGCTAAACGCATTTGGCGATAAACCGTATTCAAGAAGCCATCCATGCTTTGGCGGGCATAGTCGGTTTCAAGTTCGGTATGCGAGAAAAGCTTTACCGTTTGGATGTTGGTGTAACTGTCGACAATTCGTCCGGTCATGGTGGAGCGCGCGTCGGCTTGTTCGGTAGCGACCTGTTTCATCCGTGGCACAAAGTAAAATTGGATAGCAATATATAGTCCTAGCCAAACCAGCATAGGTAGGATTAAACGAATATCGGCTATGGCAATAATGACGAGTACCGAGGTGAAGTAAACCAAGATGTAAACTAATACATCGAGTAGTTTCATCACGGTTTCACGCACGGATAAAGAGGTTTGCATCACCTTTTGTGCAAGGCGGCCGGCAAAATCATCTTGATAAAATCCTAGGCTCTGCTTGAGTAAATAGCGGTGAGCTTGCCAGCGGATGCGCATTGGGTAATTGCCGAGTAACGTTTGATGCACCAGAAGTGCATGCAGAAGCACCACAGCGGGCAGGGCGATGAGTACCATCATCGCCATGAATATCAGCTGTTTACCTTCTGCTTGCAGCAAACTTTCTGGTGTGTGTACTGTCAGCCAATCAACCAAATCGCCCATAAAGCTGAATAGGGTGACTTCTAATGTGGCAAGCATGGCAGTAAAAAATGACATTAAAAACAAGGGTATTTCTAACCCTCGCGTGTAATGTCGACAAAATGCATAAAGCCCTTTGGGCGGTTGCTCTGGCTGGGTTTCCGGGTAGGGTTTTATGATTTTTTCGAAGAACTTAAACATGAAGTTGTAACTATATTCCGGTAGGATGCGCGTAACGATAACGGACTGATGATGAAATTGTAAGGTTGTGACTTGCACCTCAGTGTTGCGGCCATGGACGCTTACGAAACTTTCATTATGTTTTGTTATCGTAATGGCAAATATTTATCACTGTACTCGTCAGAAAAACGGCCTATCTTTGCGCCTTTCTTTGACCCACTCTACCTCAGGAGGTAGCGAGACCGATGTTGAGCAAACCCCAGGATTACTACGACGCCGAGACCTTTGCACGCATTAAGAATTTTGCGGATCAACAAGAGACACCGTGTTTGGTGTTTGATACCGCCACATTTACTCGTCAATTAGATAATTTGATGGGCTGTTTTCCGTATGCGAAAACGTATTATGCAATTAAAGCGAATCCAGCGGACGAGTTGCTGGCAATTCTGCGTGATCGTGGGTGTAACTTCGACGTGGCATCTCGCTACGAGTTAGACAAAGTATTGGCGATGGGGGTAACTGGCGATCGCGTTAGTTATGGCAATACCATTAAAAAGTCTAAAGATATTCGTTATTTTTTTGAGAAGGGTGTCAATTTATTTGCGACAGATTCGGAAGCGGACTTACGCAATATTGCTAAAGCAGCACCCGGCTCTCGTGTATTTGTGCGTATTTTAACGGAAGGATCACAAACTGCAGATTGGCCATTATCGCGCAAGTTTGGTTGCCAAGTAGATATGGCATTGGATCTTTGCATCATGGCGCGCGATTTAGGTTTAATACCTTACGGTGTCTCTTTCCATGTAGGCTCTCAGCAACGCGATATCGGCGTTTGGGATTCGGCAATTGCGAAAGTTAAGTGGATTTTTGAGCGTCTTAAAGAAGAAGACGGTATTACTCTGAAGATGGTTAACTTAGGTGGTGGTTTCCCTGCTAACTATATTAGCCGTACTAATACACTCGAAGTGTACGCAGAAGAGATCACCCGTTTCTTGAAAGAAGACTTTGGCGACGATATGCCAGAAATTATTCTAGAACCGGGCCGTTCACTAGCGGCTAACGCGGGTATTTTGGTCAGCGAAGTGGTGTTAGTTAGCCGTAAAAATCGTACGGGTTTACATCGTTGGGTATATACCGATATTGGTAAGTTCGGTGGTTTTATCGAAACGATGGACGAAGCCATTAAGTATCCGCTGTATGTTGAAAAACAAGGCGAGTGCGAAGAAGTGGTGATCGCTGGCCCAACGTGTGACAGCGCTGATATTTTGTACGAACAATATAAGTATGAGTTGCCATTAAACTTGGCCAGTGGTGATCGTATGTATTGGTTCTCTACCGGCGCTTACACCACGACATACAGCGCCGTGGAATTTAACGGCTTCCCGCCGTTGAAGATTTACTGCATCTAAGCATTTCTGCTTAATTATTAGTGCTCTCCTCACTTAGTTAGGTGAGGAGGGTACTTCTATGCTCTGATCAAACTCCTCTTTTCGCATTCGCTTCAATATTCCATTGCGTTGCATCTTGGTAAGTTCTTCAGTTATTTGAGGAATAAGCTCCGCACGTTGTTTGTGAATGTGACGAAGGATGATCGTTTGACCATTAGGCCATACGAGTCATTTTAGCCACGAACATGCAGTCGGCGTCTTGTTGTGGTGCACCGACCATTTGTTGCGACTCTAAAGTGAACTCAGGATGATTTGCTAGGAAGGTAGCTACCGCATCTTCGTTCTCGCTGAGTTGCCAGCTACACGTTGCGTACACCATGTGTCCGCCTTTACGAACCGCGGCACAGGCGTTGTTTAAGATTTTTTGTTGAAGAGCTTCCATCTCCGCACTATCGGCGGCATCAAAACGCCAACGCGCATCGGCATTGCGACGCCATGTGCCTGATGCCGTGCAAGGTGCGTCAATGAGTACCCAATCGAACCCTTGTTGACGAGCAACTTCTGCAGGTAAGCGCAGCGGCGCTTCGGCATCCCAAGTGAAAGTACGGATATTTAGATAGCTGGCGCGCTTCGCTCGACGTTTCAGTTCATCCAGCTTGAATTGGTGTAAGTCCGTCGCAACAACCACGCCTTTTTGTTCCATGTGGCTAGCAATCGCTAAGGTTTTACCACCGGCTCCGGCACAGCAATCCCAGACTTTATCGCCTTTACGGGCAGCAACTATGTTGGATAATTGCTGGCTGGCGAGATCTTGAATCTCTACCTTGCCCGCTTTGTAGGGTTCGCTTTGTTGTAAACCGTTGCCGCCTTGAGCACACAAGGTGCCGTTACGAATATCAGCTTGGATTCCGGCATCCAGCAATTGCGGCAAAATAGTTTCTGGTGATTCGTTGGTGTTAATGCGCAGCCAGAGCGGTGGGCGCGCGCTTTGTTGTTCAACAAAGCGTTGCAGATCCATGTCGCTCCAGCGGCTGCGTTCTGCGCGTTGCTGTAATAATGGTAACCACTGTGGACGCAAACCGTGCCATAACATCCATTCCGGCGAGAGCGGGTTGCTCATCGCGCGTTGTTGGAAGTCGATAAAGCATTGCTTGCGCGATCCGCTATTCCAGTCTTGTGGCACCCGCCAGCGACCTTCGCAGCGTTGATGAATCCAGTACCAGAAGTTATTGCGGCTCAATTGATCACTGTCGTCTGGCTGCCAAGCATTGTCCCAAGCCATCCAATTAATGTTAGCGCCTTGGCGTTGCACGGCTTCTAATGCACAGGCTAGCTGCATGTAACGTACACCTTGGATCATGGCGTCACTAACGGCCATTGGCATTGGCTCACCCTGATGACGCCGCCAGCCTGCGGCATGTTGCTTTAGCCAACGATCCAGCGGTGGGCGTGGTGACATGGCCTGCCAACGCAACCACAGGGAATGCAGTTGTTCGTAAGTGATGAACTGGCGGGCAGAAGACATGCGAAACTCCGAATCAGGCGATTAACAGCAGAAAACCGCGCAGCATAACCATTTCACCGTGCAGTGAAAAGGTGAACTGTGTTTCTGCAGTGAATCAGTTGGTTTTATGCTGTTCTTGGCGCTGCTCTTGCCTATACAGGGAAGGCGATTGTCCCGACCAGCCTTTGAAGGCCTTAGCGAAATTGCTGGCATCACTATAGCCTAATTGCTCGGCAATGATGTCGATGGAAAGTACACCGTCTTTAAGTAAGCGTTGTGCTTGGGTATAGCGCACGCTGTCTTTGATTTGTTGAAAGCTGCGCTGCTCCGCCTTGAGTTTCCGATTAAGTGTGGCTGCAGACATGCACAGGGTTGAGGCAATCTTGTCTACAGTTGGCATCTCGGCAATGTGTTCGAGTAATATTTCCCGCACTCGGGCCGATAGCGTGGCACTTTCGGCAACCAAATGAAGGGCCTGTTTGAGTTCGTTCTCAGCAAGATTCTCTAAATTTGGGTTGAAAAAGGATAGTTGCCCCTCAATCGCAGCTCTTGGCCAAGTTAAACGGTTTAGATTTGATCCCGATTTAATCGTGCAGTTGGCAAGAATAGTTTGGTTGCTTAGGTCGGTGTTGTCTTGAATATAGAGGGTGCTTTGCGCTGTTTTACTGCTTGGTGCGATCAGTGTGCGACAAATGGTTTCGATACTCGATAGAAACGCGAGCACTAAAAACTGCCCCGCAGGATGGTCGAATTTGGGGGTGATGGAGAGATGACGATATTGATCATCGAGTTCTCTTTTCATATCGAATAACTGGATTCGGGTTTCAATATAGAGAGCGACTTTTTGCGCGGCATCGACCATGGTCTCACTGTATTGCGCGGCAAACCCGAGTGCTCCATGCTTGGACAAGGTCATACGCTTGCCATATTCCAAGGCTATTGACAGGTCGTTAGTGAGATCACAAAAATGCTGCAACATTTTTAGCGCTGATTCGTGGCCTACGGATACGTCGGGATGAAATAACAGGGTTTCAGGTAGGCCGGTATCCTTTAATAGTTCCGATGCGGATATGCCGCGTTCGAATCCGAGTTCGGTCAAAAGAATCAAGTAATCGGACGATATTCGGTAATCGCCTAAACCGACGGTTTTTATAGTCATACGACTCACATTGCTAGTTTAGAACCACAAGCTGCAAGCTTAGCACCCGCTTGCTGATAGGGCAGTATGTCATAGTGATGACACGTCAGGTATGCTCTACCTGGCTATGATGAGTGACAAAATATAACAAAGAGTCTGCATTGTTATTGCGGACCGATTTGCCCGATGGCCCTCTGAGGGAGGTTATTATGACCAATGCGAACAGTAATTCTCAGCCGATACATATCAAGCCTCGTCGTATGGCGTTTGATACCGAAACCCCAATGAATAAATACACGTTTAACAATAATTCACTTGTTAGTACGTTTTTTTATGCATTGTCGGCGTTATTTCCTGATGGTGAACGCTTTTTTATTCATTCAGTGCGTAATTTTAAAGATGACATTAGCGATGAAAAAATGAAGGCGGAGATTAAAGGTTTTATTAGCCAAGAAGCGCATCATGGAATCTCTCACGAGGCTTTAAATAAAGCTATTGAAAATATGGGCTTTCCAATGCAGGCGATTACCAATCGGTTACACAAGCGAGTCGCGTTTCTAAAAACACTAAGCCGCGAGCGTCAATTAGCGTTAACGGTTGCTATGGAGCATTTTACGGCATCGCTAGCTGAGTTTTTATTAAAGAATCCAGAAGTAATGGAGACTGTTGATCCAACGGTGCGAAAAATGCTGCTTTGGCACGCGGTCGAGGAAATAGAACATAAGGCGGTCGCTTTTGATGTTTATCGCGCTTTCGTCAATAAAGAGTTTATGCGCAAGCGTATTATGGTCGTCGCGGTTGGCGGTTTATTTAGTCGTTTGGCCTATTACCAATTTCTATTATTAATATCTGATCGTCATTTTCCGAGCTGGCGTGAATGGAAAGAGGCGACGCAGTTTTTTTGGGGTAAAAAAGGTATTTTGCGTGATAACATAAAAGGCCTACGCGAGTTTTTCCATACCGGTTTTCATCCATCGGATATTGACCAAAATTATCTGATTAACGACTGGGAAAAACGTCATCCGGACGTAGCAGAGCTACAAGTCGGTTAAAACTGCGGATCTTTTGAAATCTATAAAAGCGCCGATGCTAAGCATAAGCATCGGCGCTTTGCTATCTTCGTTTAAGCCCCAGACCTCCCATGGTTCAAAACACAGTAATAGTGCATAATAGCCCACAAATTTTTATGGGTATTGATCATGTCTCTTGAAGAAACGTTAAGCCAACGTAGCAATGGTAGGTGCGAATTGTGCGCCTCGACTAACTCTTTGACGGCCTACCAAGTGCCCCCTGAGTCAGCGCTGGCAAGTATGGATAATAATATTTTGCTGTGTGATACCTGCGCAGGTCAGATCGCTTCCGGTGACTTAGATGCGAATCACTGGCGTTGTTTGAACGACAGCATGTGGAGTCAAGTGCCTGCGGTACAGGTTGCCGCTTTTCGTTTGTTGACCAAATTATCGACTGAGTCCTGGGCGCAAGATGCGCTAGAGATGATGTACCTAGATGAAGAAACGCGTAAGTGGGCTGAAACCAGCCTTGCGGCAGAACATCGTGAAGTGACACTGGATTCCAACGGCACTGCCCTAGCGGCTGGTGATAACGTGACCTTGATTAAAGACTTAGATGTAAAAGGCGCTAACTTTACCGCTAAACGCGGTACGGTTGTGCGTGGTATATCGCTATCGGATAATCCTTTGCACATTGAAGGACGTGTGAATGGTAGTCGCATTGTGATTATTGCGGCCTACTGCAAGAAAGCATAACCGCGTTTTTCGTCTTTTTTACGGCTGAGGAGCTTTGATGCAAACAGATTTTTGGCTTGAGCGCTGGCAGCGTAATGAAATTGGCTTTCACAAAGACAGAGCTAATCCAGCACTGGTGAATCATTGGCATACCGTGCCTGTTGATATCGGCAGTCGTGTATTCGTACCTTTGTGTGGCAAATCAGTTGATATTGTTTGGATATTACGTGAGGGATATCAGATTGTTGCTGCTGAATTAAGTGAAGTGGCACTGGATGCCTTGGCAGGTCAGATTGAAAGCGAATTTGGTTTGGCAGTGGATAAGCAAACGGTGGATGGTTTGATCCTGTATCGTGCCGCTGGAATTCTATTGATCGGTGGCGACTTCTTTACGTTGACGGCACGCGATATTGGCCCTGTGGATGTGATTTATGACCGTGCCGCATTAATTGCTTTACCTCCTGAGATGCGCAAAGACTATGCTCAACATTTGATGGCGATCACGCATTCTGCACCTCAGTTGTTAGTCACGGTTGACTATGAGCGCGACGTTATGGATGGCCCGCCATTCGCGATTTCGACCGATGAAGTAAATGATCACTACGGTGCTAGCTATCAGATTGATGAAATGGAATGTCGTGAGCAGATTAATGAAGAGGTACGTTTTCGAGATCGAGGTTTGACCTCCATAAGGCAAACCGTGCATCGCATGGTCGCTAAAAAATAGCAACAGAAGAAGCCCACTAGCGGTGGGCGTGTTACTAGGTGTTATCGACGAGAGTCACATTGATTACTTCAATGCTGGTGGTGGTTGGGTAACGCCAGCGCACATTGATATCCCAAAACTGTGCGCCGTATTCACGTTCTGGTTGGTGCTGTTGATAAGCTGGACGCGGGTCTTGGGCTAAACATTGCTCGATTAATGCAATCACATCTTGCTGTAAACGCTGAGCTTGTTGTTTTGCGGCGCACAAGGCGGTTTCGCACCAATCTACTTGTAGACGTTCTGGGGCGTTTGGCGCGATATGGTTGTATGCGCTAGTTAGACAGTCGGCGTAGGGAACATAGGGCTTGATATCGATAATGGGAGTGCCGTTCAGTAGATCAACACCACTTACCCATAAACAGCTACCTTCGATTCGTTCTACCTTCACTAAGGATTGACCAATGCCATTCGGCCTATGCGTGCTTCGGCTAGCGAATACCCCGATTTTTTCATTTCCGCCTAAGCGTGGTGGGCGCACACGCAATCGAGTATCGCTGTGATCGCAGGGTACGCCATGAAAATGGAATAACAACCAGACATGAGAAACCTGCTCTAAACCGTCCAGTGCTAGTGGGTTGTTGAAAGGCGCAATCAGTTCAATTTTAGCGATCGCGGCAGGCGCTAATCCTGGTTGGCGCGGAATGGAAAACTTCTCGCTAAAAGGCGTGTGAGCGAAAGCGATAGGGTGAAAGGCGAACTCAGGGGATTGCATAGGAAAGTCCAATATTGAGTGCAGGCAGTATAAAACCCGTGATTGTCGGCGTCTTGTATCTCTGTCGATGGCTATCGTTTATAAGCCACAATGCGCTTGTTGTATTTGGAGCGCCAAGGTCATGGTTGTACTAAAATGCCTGTGTGGCAATACTGTCATTGCATGTCTGGCATGTTATCACCCAGCTCAGTTCTGTGATTTCGAGTATCGTCTTGTGCCAACAGAGCAAGGCGTTTAGGCTTGCATCCCAATACGTTGGTTAAGTTATCTCAGGCATTAAGGAATAAAAGGGTATGAGTGGTCAATTTCAGGATCGAATCCAAGATACGAAAGAGCGCTTGCAAGATTGGTGGGCCGATCGCAGCGGCGGTAGCTCAACAGGTCGTTTAATTGTTGCTTTGGTAGTGATTTATTTACTCGTTGCCTTAGTCGTTGGTTATTTTTGGAGTACAGAACCCGAGCCGTTTTCTGTTACCGAACTAGCCCAAAAGCGTGCTGAAGAGATGGGAGTGGAAGTCGTTACGGGGTTCACTACCACCTCGACTCTGATTAAAGTCACAGAGACTCTACTGCATAAGCCGGGTGGCTATCTTAGCAACGATGTTACACCTCCTGGCGTTTGGTTAGATAACATTCCTAATTGGGAATTTGGCGTGTTGGTTCAAGTGCGCGACTTTGCCCGAGCATTGCGTAAGGATTTCAGCCGCTCGCAAAGCCAATCAACAGAAGACAAAGATTTAGCCATAGCTGAGCCGCAACTGCATTTTGATGCGAATAGTACCTTTATTCCAGACACTGAAGGTGAATATGAACGCGGCATTGCAGCGCTTAACAGTTACCTAGCTCGTTTATCCAATCCGCAAGAGCCAACCGCTCAGTTCTATGCGCGAGCTGATAACTTGCGCCAATGGTTGTTTGATGTGGAAACTCGCTTAGGAAGCCTTTCCCAGCGTTTAAGTGCCTCTGTTGCGCGACGTCGTTTGAATACCGATGTTGGTGTTCAGCAGTCGACACCGACCCCTAACGAAGAAGAGGTGAAGACGCCTTGGAATGAAGTTGATGATATTTTCTATGAAGCTCGCGGCACCTCTTGGGCTTTACTGCAAATATTGCATGCGATTGAAGTAGACTTTAGAGAAGTGCTAGAGAAGAAGAACGCTTTAGTCGGTGTTCGTCAGATCATTCGCGAACTGGAAGGCACTCAAGAGCCTCTGGGTTCACCAGTAATATTGAGTGGTAGCGGTTTTGGCTTATTTGCCAACCATTCCTTGGTTATGGCCTCGTACATCTCTCGTGCGAACGCCGCCATTATTGATTTACGCGAGCTTCTGTCTCAAGGCTAATCAGTAATTCAGCGACAGGAATTAACGCCGATTTACTCGATGAGTGCTGTCAAAAGGTGATGTAGGTGATGTGCTTCGCGGTATATCACCTTTTTCCTCTAATCTGACTCTCAGTGTCCTTGTCATATACATTATACTTGGCAATCTACGTATCTTAGATCAACGTCTATTAATTCAGAGATCAAAATGAAGGCGTACTTAATTATACTAGCGTCCTCTATTCTCCTTGCTTGTGGCGGTGGTGGT
>AZIK01008534.1_pt1 | contig 77072 bp, 88 predicted proteins | sample 359131 | NCBI WGS metagenome assembly AZIK01 (sample SAMN02429715, study PRJNA222663) | marine sediment metagenome | biome: Sediment sample; isolation source: enrichment culture of sample MGS-ANC(AMM) from oil contaminated site at the... | place: Italy: Ancona | collected 2012-02-14 | depth 6 m m | reverse complement strand
GTACCGTTGGTGCCGGCGTGGTAGCAAAAGTTATCGCTTAATCGCGAATAACGGTAAAAAACACAAAAGCCCCGCTTTAATAGCGGGGCTTTTGTATTTGTGTGGTTGACACTTTTTGTACAGCCGCATACAATTCGCGTCCCCTAGAATCTGGGGGAAGCAAGCTGAAGCACTCTAACTTGGAGTTTGGTATGCAAAACCAACGAATCCGTATCCGTTTAAAGGCGTTCGACCATCGCCTGATCGACACATCGACTCAGGAAATCGTCGATACGGCTAAACGTACGGGCGCTCAGGTACGCGGTCCTATTCCGTTACCTACACGTAAAGAGCGTTTTACCGTTCTGGTTTCACCGCACGTTAACAAAGACGCGCGCGACCAGTACGAAATCCGTACGCATAAACGCATGCTTGACATTGTTGAGCCAACTGAGAAAACAGTTGATGCGTTGATGAAACTAGATCTGGCTGCCGGTGTGGAAGTACAGATCAGCCTAGGTTAATCCGTAAGGATTAATATGTAGGCTCTGTGTAACGCTCATGTTGAGCGGCCATAGCGGGTTAAAGCCCCGTACACTAGAGGAAATTAAAATGGCAATTGGTATTGTCGGTAAGAAAGCGGGTATGACCCGTGTGTTTACCGAAGAAGGTCAATCTGTTGCTGTCACTGTTCTGCATGTGACGCCTAATCGCGTTGCTCAAGTTAAAACCGCCGAAGCTGACGGTTACAGTGCTCTGCAGATTACATATGGTGCGAAGAAAGCTTCTCGCGTTTCAAAGTCTGAGGCTGGGCATTTTGCGAAAGCAAATGTTGAAGCTGGTCGTGGTGTTTTAGAATTCCGCACTGACGAAACTTTCGCTGCGGGCGATGAGTTGACTGTTGCGCAATTTGAAGCAGGCCAAAAAGTTGATGTTACGGGTATGTCTAAAGGTAAGGGATTCCAAGGCGGTATTAAACGCTGGAACTTCCGTATGCAAGATGCTACTCACGGTAACTCATTGTCTCACCGCGCTCCTGGCTCTATTGGTCAGTGTCAGACTCCTGGTCGCGTATGGAAAGGCAAAAAAATGGCCGGTCACATGGGGGCAGAGCAGGTAACTACTCAAAGCCTAGTGATCGTTCGTGTAGACGCAGAAAATAATCTGCTGTTGATTAAAGGTGCTGTTCCAGGTGCGACTGGTTCCGACGTTATTGTTAAACCAGCTGTAAAGGCTAAGGGGTAAACAATGGAACTTAAAACAAACACTGGCGCAGCTGTAGCGGTTTCTGATGCTACCTTTGGTCGTGAATTCAATGAAGCTTTAGTACACCAAATCGTTACTGCCTATATGGCGGGTGGCCGTCAAGGTACTAAAGCTCAAAAAACCCGTTCTGAAGTTTCTGGTGGTGGTATTAAGCCATGGCGTCAGAAAGGGACTGGTCGTGCGCGTGCGGGTACATCAAGCAGCCCTATCTGGCGTTCAGGTGGTGTTACGTTTGCTGCTAAGCCACGCAACTACGAACAGAAAGTAAACAAGAAGATGTATCGCGCAGCGATGCAGTCAATTCTGTCTGAACTGGTTCGTCAGGATCGTTTGGTTGTTGCTGACTCCTTCTCTGTTGAGTCGCACAAGACTAAAGCATTCATTGCTAAGTTAAACGAAATGGATCTGAAGAATGTTCTGATCATTGCTGATGATATTGATGAAAATCTGTATCTAGCGGCTCGTAACGTGCCACACGTTGGTGTTACCGAAGCCTCGGCAATTGATCCGGTTAGCTTGATCGCGTTCGAGAAAATCCTAGTGACTGTGTCTGCTCTGAAGAAACTTGAGGAGACCTACGCATGAATCGTGAACGTATCTTTAAAGTGTTAGTAGCGCCTCATATTTCTGAGAAGGCGACTATCCTAGCTGATAAGAATGATCAATATGTTTTCCGTGTTGCGCCTGATGCGACTAAACCGGAAATCAAAAAAGCGGTTGAAGCTCTGTTTGACGTTAAAGTTCAGTCAGTACAGACCGTCAACATTAAAGGCAAAACAAAGCGTACTGCTCGCGGCATTGGCAAGCGTAACGATGTGCGTAAAGCATACGTTCGTTTGGTAGCGGGTCAGGACATCGACTTCGCAGACGCGAACTAAGGGAGGCTTAAGTCATGGCATTGGTGAAAACTAAACCGACTTCTGCTGGCCGTCGCCATCTGGTAAAAGTCGTAAACACGGAACTGCACACGGGTAAACCGCATGCAGCTTTACTTGAGAAGAAGTCTAAGAGCGGTGGTCGTAACAACAACGGCCGTATTACCACTCGTCACATTGGTGGTGGTCATAAGCAACACTACCGTTTGGTTGACTTCAAACGTAACAAAGATGGTATCCCAGCCGTTGTAGAACGCTTGGAATACGATCCGAACCGTAGCGCCAACATCGCTCTGTTGAAGTATGCAGACGGCGAGCGCAGCTACATCTTGGCACCAAAAGGCTTGTCTGCTGGTGATCAAGTGATTTCAGGTGAAGATGCTCCTATCAAGGTTGGTAGCTCTATGTCGCTACGCAGCGTACCGGTAGGTAGCGTAATTCATAACGTTGAGCTGAAGCCTGGTAAGGGTGGTCAGATTGCTCGTTCTGCGGGTACATCTGCTCAGCTGGTTGCTCGTGATGGTGCTTACTGCACGCTGCGTCTTCGTTCAGGCGAAATGCGCAAAGTGCTGTCAGACTGCCGCGCTACTCTAGGTGAAGTTGGTAACGCTGAGCATGCTCTGCGTGAACTGGGTAAAGCTGGTGCATCGCGCTGGCGTGGTGTTCGTCCTACCGTTCGCGGTGTGGTAATGAACCCTGTTGACCACCCACACGGTGGTGGTGAGGGTCGTACTTCTGGTGGTCGCCATCCAGTAACTCCTTGGGGTGTTCCTACCAAAGGTTATAAGACTCGTAAGAATAAGCGTACCGATAAGCTCATCGTACGTCGTCGTTCTGCGAAATAATTAGAGAGGATTGAACTGTGCCACGTTCATTGAAAAAAGGTCCATTCATAGACCATCACTTAATGAAGAAGGTAGAGACCGCTCTTGAGAAGAACGACAAACGTCCGATCAAGACTTGGTCTCGCCGCTCCACAATCTTTCCAGATTTCGTGGGGCTGACTCTTGCTGTTCATAACGGCAAGCAACACGTGCCTGTTTTCGTAACCGAAGACATGGTTGGTCATAAACTCGGTGAATTCGCCTTGACTCGTACCTACAAGGGTCATGTTGCGGATAAGAAAGCCAAACGTTAAGGAGGGGTGAAATATGTCTGAAGTAGCCGCTGTATTGCGTGGAGCTCGCTTGTCTGCACAAAAGGGTCGCCTAGTTGCAGATCAGATTCGCGGCAGAAATGTTGCTGAAGCTCTAAATATTTTGACGTTCAGCACCAAGAAAGGCGCTGATCTGATGAGGAAAGTGCTGGAATCTGCTATCGCCAATGCTGAGCACAATAACGGTGCTGATGTTGATGAACTTAGTGTTTCTACTGTGTTCGTTGATGAAGGTACGACTTTGAAGCGCATTCGCCCTCGTGCGAAAGGCCGCGCAGATCGTATCTGTAAGCGTACTTGTCACATCACTGTGAAAGTTTCAGAAAAATAGGAGTTGGTCAGATGGGTCAGAAAGTTCATCCAACCGGTATCCGCTTGGGTATCACCAAAGATCATAATTCGATCTGGTATGCTGGGAAGGATAAATACGCCGACAACCTGCTGACTGACATTGCTGTTCGATCTTTGATCGAAAAGCGCCTTGAAAAGGCTTCAGTGAGCAAGGTCGTTATTGAGCGTCCAGCGCAAAACGCCAAAGTAACCATCCACACTGCCCGTCCAGGCATCGTGATTGGTAAAAAAGGCGAAGACGTAGAAGTATTACGTAAAGATGTAAGCGATTTGATGGGTATTCCAGTACACATCAATATCGAAGAAGTTCGTAAACCAGATTTAGATGCTCGTTTGGTAGCGCAAAGCGTTGCTAACCAGCTCGAACGCCGCGTTATGTTCCGTCGTGCTATGAAGCGCGCCGTTCAAAACGCCATGCGTGGCGGTGCTGAAGGCATCAAAATCCAGGTTGGCGGTCGTTTAGGTGGTGCTGAAATCGCTCGTTCAGAGTGGTATCGCGAAGGTCGTGTTCCGTTGCATACATTGCGCGCTGACATCGATTATTCGACGTATGAAGCACACACTACCTATGGTGTTATTGGCGTTAAGGTTTGGATCTTCAAAGGCGAGATCCTAGGCGGAATAGAAGAAGTCCGTGACCGAGCCAAAAACCAAGGTAAAAAGAAAACCGGCCGTTCGTAAGGGGATTGAGTTATGTTATTACCAAAACGTACGAAGTTCCGTAAAGTCCAGACCGGCCGTAACCGTGGTTTGGCCATCCGTGGCTCCAAGGTTAGCTTTGGTGAGTACGCACTGAAAGCAACAGGTCGTGGTCGTTTGACTTCACGGCAGATCGAATCGGCGCGTCGTGCGTTGACTCGTAAAGTGAAGCGTGGGGGCAAAATCTGGATCCGCGTTTTCCCTGATAAGCCCATTACCGAGAAGCCTCTTGAGGTGCGTATGGGTAAAGGTAAGGGTAACGTTGAATACTGGGTTTGTCAGATTCAACCAGGCCGCGTTCTCTATGAGATTGAAGGCGTTCCAGAAGAGTTAGCGCGTGAAGCTTTCGCTCTGGCCGCTGCTAAGCTGCCTTTTGAAACCGCATTTGTTAAACGGACGGTGCTGTGATGAACGCAACTGAACTGAAACAAAAATCAGTAGCTGAGCTGCAAGCTCAGCTAGAAGAACTGTTGAGCGATCAATTCAAACTGCGTATGCAGAAGGCGACTGGCCAGTTAGGTCAAACGCATCTGGTACGTCAGACACGTCGTGATATCGCTCGCGTTAAAACCGTGCTTGCAAGCAAGGCAGGGGAATGATCATGAGTGAGAACACAACTATTGCACGCACTATGAGTGGTCGCGTTGTGAGCAACAAAATGGATAAGTCAGTAACTGTACTTATTGAGCGTTTTGTTAAGCACCCGATTTACAAGAAGTTCGTGAAGCGCTCTACGAAAGTAATGGCGCATGATGAAAATAACGAATGTCAGATTGGTGACACCGTTACGCTAAAAGAGTCGCGTCCTTTGTCTAAAAACAAGACATGGGCGCTGGTAAGTATCGACGAGCGCGGCGCCAAGGTTTAATACCTGGCGAAGCTAGTTAAGGAGCGAGCAGCATGATTCAAACTCAATCAATGCTTGACGTTGCCGACAACAGCGGCGCGAAGCGCGTACAGTGCATCAAAGTACTGGGCGGTTCACATCGTCGCTATGCCGGCATCGGTGATTTGATTAAGGTGTCCGTGAAGGAAGCGATTCCACGCGGTAAAGTTAAAAAAGGTCAAGTAATGAACGCAGTAGTAGTACGTACCCGTAAAGGTGTACGTCGTCCAGACGGCTCTATCATCCGTTTCGACACCAACTCTGCGGTACTGTTGAACGCGTCTCTTGCGCCGATCGGTACACGTATCTTTGGCCCTGTGACTCGTGAGCTGCGCTCTGAACAGTTCATGAAAATCATTTCCCTAGCACCTGAAGTGCTGTAGGGGAGGGGACGATATGTTAAAGATTCGCAAAAATGACGAAGTAGTTGTTATTGCCGGTAAAGACAAAGGCAAGCGTGGCAAAGTACAAAAAGTACTAGCGACTGGTGGCTTAGTTGTGTCTGGCATTAACCTGGTGAAGAAACATCAGAAACCAAACCCGTACCTGCAGCAGCCAGGTGGTATCGTTGAAAAAGAAGCGAGTATTCAAGCTTCCAACGTTGCTATCTGGAACCCGAAAACTGAAAAAGCTGATCGTGTTGGCTTTAAAGTTGAAGGCGAAAGCAAGGTACGTATCTTCAAATCCACTGGCGATCAAGTTGACGCCTAATCGGACTGGGTACTGCTATGTCACGTTTAGAACAACTGTACAAAACTGAAGTAGTAGCCAAGCTGAAAGAAGAGTTTGGTTACAAAAATATTATGGAAGTGCCGCGCGTTACTAAAATTACTCTGAATATGGGTGTTGGTGAAGCGCTAGGCGACAAGAAGTTGATGGACAGCGCCGTTGCCGATATGGAAGCGATTGCTGGTCAGAAAGCGATTGTCACTAAGGCACGTAAGTCAGTCGCGGGCTTCAAGGTTCGTGAAGGCTGGCCAATTGGCTGTAAAGTAACCCTGCGTCGTGCTCGCATGTGGGAATTCATGGATCGTTTGGTAGATGTATCTCTACCTCGTGTACGCGATTTCCGTGGTATCAACCCAAAGTCGTTCGACGGTCGTGGTAACTACAGCATGGGGGTGAAGGAACAGATCATCTTCCCGGAAATTGAATACGATAAAGTAGACAAGATCCGCGGTATGGATGTGACCATCACAACAACTGCGAAAACAAACGATGAAGGCCGCGCTTTACTGAAAGCGCTGCAGTTCCCGTTCCGTAACTAAGGAGTTAACCATGGCTAAGATTAGCATGAAGAATCGTGAACTGAAGCGTGAGAAGTTGGTAGCAAAGTTCGCCGCGAAACGCGCTGAACTTAAAGCAATCATCATCAACGTAGATTCATCTGATGAAGCTCGTTGGAACGCACAACAAGCATTGCAAAAGCTGCCGCGTGATTCGTCACCAAGCCGCCTGCGTGCACGTTGTCAAATGACAGGCCGCCCACACGGTGTATACCGTAAATTCAAGCTTTCACGTATTAAGTTGCGCGAAGAAGGCATGAAGGGTAATGTGCCTGGCCTTAAAAAAGCTAGTTGGTAAGCAATTCCCCCTTCCTCTAATCCGGAAGGGGGGCGCTGTACAACAGAGGTAATATTAAATGAGTATGCAAGATACGTTGGCGGATATGTTCACTCGCATTCGTAATGCCCAGCAAGCTGGTCATTCGAATGTCAACATGCCGTCTTCAAAAATTAAGAAATCCGTGGCCGAGGTTTTAGAATCTGAAGGCTATATCGCAGGTTTTTCAGTTGAGTCAGGCGTTAAGCCGACGATGACGATTGACTTGAAATACTACGAAGGCAAGCCAGTTATTGAACGCATCCAGCGCGTAAGTCGTCCTGGTCTACGTCAGTACCGTGGAACAACCGAACTGCCGAAAGTTGAAGCAGGTTTGGGTGTTGCTATCGTTTCCACTTCTAAAGGCGTTATGACTGATCGCGCTGCTCGTGCTGCGGGCGTGGGCGGTGAAGTTATAGCGACCGTATTCTAAGGGGAATAACGATGTCTCGCGTAGCAAAAGCTCCTGTACAAATCCCAGCTGGCGTTGAAGTTACTGTCGCCGCTGACAAGCTTTCGATCAAAGGTAAGCAGGGACAACTAGAGTTAAACGTTCATTCTTCTGTAAATATTCAGAAAGAAGAAAACGTATTAACATTCGCCCCAAAATCGAACGACAAGCAAGCTAATGCTTTGGCTGGTACGTTCCGCGCTCTAGTAAATAATATGGTTACTGGTGTAAGCGTAGGTTTTGAGAAGAAGTTGATCCTGCAAGGTGTTGGTTATCGTGCTAAAACCTCGGGCAACACACTGAATTTAACACTGGGCTTCTCTCACCCTGTCGACTATGAGCTGCCAGCAGGTGTTACTGCTGAAACTCCTAGCCAAACTGAAGTGGTTATCAAAGGTATTGATAAGCAGCAAGTGGGCCAAGTAGCAGCTGAAATCCGTGGCTATCGTCCACCAGAGCCTTATAAAGGCAAGGGTGTCCGCTATGCTGATGAAAACGTGCGTCGTAAAGAAGCCAAGAAAAAGTAAGGTCTAGGCCATGAATGAGAAGAAAAAAGCTCGTTTACGCCGCGCCCAGAAAACACGGATAAATATCCGTGAGAAAAGCGCGGTACGTCTGTGCGTATACCGTACGCCCAGACACATCTATGCTCAGATCATCTCGGCCAACGGCGCTAACGTCTTGGCTACTGCTTCTACTGTAGAAGCTGATCTGCGTACTGAACTGACTGGTAATGTTAACGCTGCCACTAAAGTTGGCCAGCTGATTGCCGAGCGCGCGAAAGCCGCTGGCGTCACTAAAGTAGCGTTCGATCGTTCTGGTTTTAAATACCATGGTCGTGTTAAAGCTCTGGCTGACGCGGCTCGTGAAAGCGGCCTGGAATTCTAAGGGTAAAGATCATGGCAAATAATGAACGAAATAACGATCGTAATAACGACCGTAACGAAAGCGAACTCCAGGAAAAACTGGTACAAGTTAACCGTGTAGCCAAGGTTGTAAAAGGTGGTCGTATTTTCGCCTTTACCGCTTTGACAGTTGTCGGTGACGGCAATGGTCGTGTGGGCTTCGGTCGTGGTAAATCACGCGAAGTACCACTGGCTATCCAGAAGGCAATGGAACAGGCTAAACGCAACATGGTTACCGTGCAATTGGATGGTAATACGTTGCAGTATCCTATTCGCGCCCGTCATTCTGGCGCTCAGGTATACATGCAGCCTGCTTCTGAAGGTACGGGTATTATCGCCGGTGGTGCGATGCGTGCTGTTCTGGAAATGGTTGGCGTTAAAAACGTATTGGCTAAGTGCTACGGTTCAACTAACCCGGTGAACGTCGTGCGCGCAACCTTTAATGGTTTAGCGCAAATGAAGTCTCCGGAACAAGTTGCAGCTAAGCGCGGCAAGTCTGTTGAAGACATCCTAGGGTAATCTGTTATGGCTAATAAAACCGTAAAAGTGACCCAAACACGAAGCACTATTGGCAAATTGCCAAAGCATCGTGAAACCATGAAAGGTTTGGGTCTGCGTCGCATTGGTCATACCGTTGAGTTGGAAGATACTCCATCTGTACGCGGTATGATCAACCAAGTTCAATACATGATTAAGGTTGAAGGGGAGTAATATGCGTCTCAATGAATTGAGCCCAGCTCCTGGTTCTAAACCTGCTGCTAAGCGTGTAGGCCGTGGTATCGGTTCTGGTCTGGGTAAGACTGGTGGTCGTGGTCACAAAGGTCAAAAATCGCGCTCTGGTGGTAAAGTGGCTCCAGGCTTCGAAGGCGGTCAGATGCCGATTCACCGCCGTTTGCCAAAATTCGGCTTCGTTTCTCGTCAAGCACAATATGTTGCTGAGATTCGTCTGAACGAATTGGCATTGGTTGAAGGTGATGTGGTCGATCTTGCAGCACTTAAAGCAGCAGACGTTGTTGGCGAGAAGATTAAATCTGCTCGTGTGATTCTGTCTGGTGAAGTTAAGAAGGCTGTGACTGTTAAAGGTTTAAAAGTCACTAAAGGCGCTAAAGCTGCTATCGAAGCAGCGGGTGGAAAGGTCGAAGACTAATGGCTAGGCAAGGCTCACTACCGCAGGGCATGCAATCCGGATTAGGCGAGCTTTGGGCTCGCATCCGCTTCGTCCTGCTGGCAATTGTTGTATATCGTGTGGGTACCCATATACCGGTACCAGGCATTAATCCAGACGCATTGGCGCGCCTGTTTGAGCAGAACCAAGGCACTATCTTGGAAATGTTCAACATGTTCTCCGGCGGTGCACTGGAGCGTATGAGTATTCTCGCGCTGGGCATCATGCCTTACATTTCTGCGTCGATTATCATGCAATTGTTGACGGCAGTGAGTCCTCAGCTTGAGCAATTGAAGAAAGAGGGTGAATCTGGGCGTCGTAAGATTACCCAATACACCCGCTACGGCACCGTATTATTGGCAACCGTTCAGGCATTTGGCGTATCCGCTGGTCTGGCGAGTCAGGGTGTTACTTTCTCATCCGGCATAGAGTTCTACATCACGGCCGTACCCTCCTTCGTGGCAGGTGCTGTGTTCATGATGTGGTTAGGGGAGCAAGTGACCGAACGTGGTATCGGTAACGGCATCTCGATTCTGATTTTTGCTGGGATTGTTGCCGGTTTGCCAAGTGCTATTGGTCAAGCGTTTGAGTCTGCCCGTCAGGGCGATTTAAACATCCTGTTGCTACTGGTGATTGCTGCTCTTGTGGTTGCTGTAATTGGTTTTGTGGTGTTCGTTGAACGTGGACAGCGCCGGATTACCATTAACTATGCTAAACGTCAGCAAGGTCGCCAAGTATTTCAGGCTCAGACTAGCCATCTGCCGCTTAAATTAAATATGGCTGGGGTAATCCCAGCGATCTTCGCCTCAAGTTTGCTTTTGTTCCCAGCGTCTTTGGGTCAATGGTTTGGTCAAGGTGAAGGCATGGAATGGCTGCAACAGTTCAGTAATGCGTTGGCTCCAAGTCAGCCGCTGTATATTGTTCTGTTCGCTGCTGGAATCATTTTCTTCTGCTACTTCTACACGGCGTTGATGTTTAATCCTCGTGACGTTGCGGAGAACCTGAAAAAGTCAGGCGCGTTTATCCCAGGGATTCGTCCAGGGATTCAAACAGCGAATTACATAGATAGCGTATTGGGTCGTTTGACACTGTTCGGATCATTGTACATTGCAGCTGTGTGTCTGTTACCTCAGTTCTTGGTAGTGGCTGCTGATGTTCCTTTCTATTTTGGTGGAACGTCTTTGTTGATCGTTGTGGTGGTCGTTATGGACTTTATGGCTCAAGTACAATCGCACTTGATGTCACACCAGTACGAATCGCTGATGAAGAAATCAAATCTTAAGAATTTTGGCTCAGCACGCTGAGTCAGATTTAGGAGACCGTCATGAAAGTACGTGCGTCTGTTAAGAAAATCTGCCGTGAATGCAAAGTAATTCGCCGTAACGGTAGCGTGCGAGTGATCTGTACAGATCCTAAGCACAAACAACGTCAGGGTTAATTCTTCTGACAAGGCCGGGTCGCGATTCAGATAGCTTGATTTCTGATCATGTTATCTGTACTATTCGCGGCCCTTTCATTAAGTAAGTGTAACGGAGTTAGACATGGCCCGTATTGCCGGTGTCAACATTCCTGACAACAAGCATGCAGTTATCTCTCTGACCTATGTCTATGGCATTGGTAAGACGTCTGCCCAGCAAATCTGTGCCAATGCTGGCATTGCTGAGAGCACCAAAGTTGGTGATTTGAGCGAAGAGTTGTTGGATGTTGTTCGTAACGAAGTAGCAAAATATACGGTTGAAGGCGATCTGCGTCGTGAAGTCCAGATGAGCATCAAACGTTTGATGGATATGGGTTCCTTTCGAGGCATCCGTCACCGTCGTAGCCTGCCACTTCGCGGTCAGCGTACTAAAACAAATGCTCGTACCCGTAAAGGTCCGCGCAAACCGATTCGTAAGTAATTTTGCTTATGATCGGGTTTTTAGTGTAGCTGCATTCGACTTGTTGCAGTGTTGATATTAAAAGCAGGATTTAAAAATGGCTAAGCCAAATAGATCACCAAAGAAGAAGGTTAAAAAAACGGTAGTGGACGGCATAGCCCATATCCACGCCTCTTTTAACAACACCATCGTAACCATTACCGATCGTCAAGGTAACGCTCTGTCATGGGCTACTGCCGGTGGTTCTGGTTTCCGTGGTTCTCGTAAGAGCACTCCTTTCGCAGCTCAGGTTGCTGCGGAGCGCGCTGGGGAAGCCGCCAAAGAGTATGGCCTCAAGAATCTGGACGTGGAAGTTAAAGGTCCTGGTCCTGGTCGTGAGTCTGCCGTTCGTGCTTTGAACGCATGTGGATATAAAATCGCGAACATCACTGATGTGACGCCGATTCCACATAACGGCTGTCGTCCACCTAAGAAGCGTCGCGTATAAGGAGGCTGAGAAATGGCACGTTATATTGGTCCTAAGTGTAAGCTAGCACGTCGTGAAGGAACTGATTTGTTCCTCAAAAGCGGTGTTCGCTCACTAGACACAAAATGTAAAATGGAAACCAAACCCGGTGTGCACGGTGCTGGTCGCGGTCGTCTGTCAGACTACGGTCTACAGTTACGCGAAAAGCAAAAAGTGCGTCGCCTGTACGGTATCCTAGAAAAGCAATTCCGCAGTTACTACAAAGAAGCCGCACGCCGTAAAGGCGCGACGGGTGAGAACTTGTTGCAATTGTTGGAAGGGCGTCTGGATAACGTCGTATATCGCATGGGCTTCGGCTCAACTCGTGCGGAAGCACGTCAGCTTGTCTCTCACAAATCTATTGTTGTGAACGGTCAAACTGTAAATATCCCGTCTTACCAAGTTAAGACAGGTGATGTAGTAGCGATTCGCGAAAAATCCAAAACTCAGGATCGCATTAAAACAGCTCTTCAGTTGTCATCACAACGTGCCGATTGTGCATGGATTGATGTCAATGCGGGCAAGATGGAAGGAACTTATAAATCAGTTCCTGAGCGCGCTGATCTCTCTGCTGAGATCAACGAAAACCTGATCGTGGAACTTTACTCTAAATAATAGAGGAAATTAAGGGGCAGCTATGCAGCGTGCAGTTAATGAATTTTTGACACCTCGTCACATTCAGGTGGACGAAGTAAACAATACCCATGCCAAGATAACACTTGAGCCGCTAGAGCGCGGTTTTGGTCACACTCTGGGCAATGCATTACGTCGTATCCTGCTGTCTTCTATGCCAGGCGCAGCGATCGTCGAATGCGAGATCGATGGCGTTTTGCATGAGTACAGCGCGATTGATGGTGTTCAGGAAGATGTGATCGAGATCCTACTGAACCTCAAAGGTGTTGCGGTCAAATTGCATGAGCGTGACGAAGCTTCTCTAAGCCTGACCAAAGTTGGTCCTGGCATAGTGACAGCTGCCGACATTCAACTGGATCACGGTGTTGAGATTGCAAACCCAGCTCATGTTCTCGCTCATTTAGGCGAAGGCACTGAACTGAAAATGAGTCTGAAGGTATCTTCTGGTCGTGGCTACGAAACGGTAGAAGCTCGTAACCAAAACAATGAAGAGACTAAGGCGATTGGTAAATTGCAGCTTGATGCTACTTATACCCCAGTTAAGCGTGTTTCATACAGCGTCGATAGCGCTCGTGTAGAACAACGTACTGACTTGGATAAGCTGGTTATTGATCTTGAGACCAATGGCACAATTGATCCAGAAGAAGCGATCCGTCGTTCCGCGACTATCTTGCAGCAGCAGTTGGCAATTTTTGTAAATCTAGAAAACGACGAAGTCGTTGAACAGATTCGCGAAGAAGAAGAGATCGATCCGATTCTACTTCGTCCAGTGGACGATTTAGAACTGACCGTTCGCTCTGCTAACTGTTTGAAAGCAGAAAATATTTACTACATCGGTGATCTGATTCAGCGCACTGAAGTTGAGCTGTTGAAGACTCCTAACTTAGGTAAAAAGTCTCTGACTGAAATTAAAGACGTTCTTGCGTCACGCGGCTTGTCGTTAGGTATGCATCTGGAAAACTGGCCACCTGCCAGCCTCCGGAACGACGACAAAGTGTTAGCGTAAGCGGTTCGTTCAGTTAGTTAAGGAATTAAACCATGCGTCATCGTAAAAGTGGTCGTCACTTCAATCGTACCAGCGCACACCGTCAAGCCATGTTCAAAAACATGGCGGTGAGCTTGTTCGAACATGAAATCATCAAGACTACTCTGCCAAAGGCAAAAGAGCTGCGTCGTGTAGCTGAGCCACTGATCACACTTGCGAAAGTAGATTCAGTTGCTAACCGCCGTTTGGCCTTTGCTCGTACTCGTAGCAAAGAAGTAGTTGGTAAGTTGTTTACTGACTTGGGTCCTCGTTACCAAGCTCGCCCAGGTGGCTACATTCGTATTCTGAAATGTGGCTTCCGTGCGGGCGATAACGCCCCAATGGCTTATGTTGAATTAGTAGATCGTCCAGTTGCTACTGCAGCTGAGGACGTAATTACTGAAGATTGAGTAAGTCGGTATCAGTTTACTGATGCGATAAAACCCGCAATGCAAATTGCGGGTTTTTTTATGGATGCTGGTTCATCATCATGGATGGTCAATGGCGGAACCTAAGCTCTACACTTACTAGCGGATTATTTTCCTGCTTTTAGAAAATGATCAATCGCTCTTATCGCATCACGAGATTCAGGCATATAGCTACCGTGGATTTGGAATACATGCCACATGTGGTTGAACTCCTGTAATACTACATCATTACCTGCCTGCTCAATTGCCGATGCGACCCGACGGGCGTCGTCGAGCAGTATTTCGTCCGTTCCTACTTGAATTAGTGTGCGTGGAAACTCACTAAAATCGCTAAATAGCGGAGATATCTGCGGATGGCTGAGTGATTCTTCGCCAGCATAGAGTTTCGCAGATGCACGCAACCATTCGACGTTAAGCATTGGATCTAGATTAGCGCAACGTTTAATACTGTTTCCGCTGCAAGTTAAATCAGTCCAGGGGGATAATAAAACTAGTGCGGCAGGCTCTGCGTACTCGCCAGTGCGAATGGCCTGCATAAGAGCTAGGGCAAGACCACCACCGGCAGAATCCCCCATAATGACAATATTTTGATGCTCTGCTAGTAGCGCTATATAAGCCTCTAATGCGTCTTCTACTGCGGCCGGGAATAACGACTCCGGTGCTAAGCGATAATCAATAAGATAGCCTTTATATTCGGTTTGGCGTGATATCCGAGCAACCAGTTCTCGGTGGCTAATCAGAGAGCCAATGATATAAGCACCGCCATGCAAGTAGAGAATAGCGCCACTGTCCATCGCCGGAGTATAGCTACGTGCTGGAATATTCCCCAATTGGCATTCTGTTTCTTTTACGCCGTTAGGCATGGGCACGATGCGCTGTAATGCATCTAAACGTTTGCGCTGGGAAATAAAAGATACTTTTGGTCCTAGTTGGCGCTTCACAATTTGGCGGATAAATAGGCGCGTTGCTCGTGCTAAAAAGGAAGGCATAAAAGATTACCAGAAAGGAAAAAAGCGGGCCGTTGGGGGCCCGTAAGGTAGCAGGATTGGGCGCGCATCCTTGCGCAACGATCATGAAGATGGCCAAAGCCAATACTTGATAATCTACCCTCATCCTGCGTAAAGCTGAGCAGAAAGCTGTAAAGATTCGTCATGTCTAAGTCAGTATTGGCAGCGATTTCAGTGTTCATAGCAAAACCATACTTAGCCAAGGTACGTAGGTGATAATGATGACGGTGGCGAGAAGTATAAAGAAGAAGGGTAAGGTTGCTCGATATAGCGTCATCACTGGCTTATTAAAGCGAAAGCTGGCAATAAATAAGTTCATGCCTACCGGCGGTGTAAAATAGCCCAACTGCATATTGGCCAAGAACAAGATGCCTAGATGAATTGGGTGGATGCCATATTGCACCGCGATTGGCAGTATGATCGGAATCATAATGACGATGGCGGAGAATATATCCAACATCATGCCTAGGATTAACAAGAATACGGTGAGTAAAAGTAAAAAAGTAAAGCCATCGCTAACATGTTGTTGAATGTAGCTAAAAATAGTTTCAGGTACGCCGGCATCGATCATGTAGTTGGTTGATGCGAGCGAAACGCCCAGTATTAATAAAATAGCGCCGACGAGCTTCATTGAGTCGCGCATAACCCTAGGTAGGTTGCTGAAGCTGATTTCGCGACGAATCACGACCGTGACGATCAGTACGTATAAAGCAGTGATTGCTGCGGCTTCCGATACGGCGAAAAAACCACCGTAAATACCTCCAAGTACGACGAACGGCAGAGGAACTTCCCATGCACTGTCTTTAATCGCAGCCCATGCTTCCGCGCCATCAAAAGGCGCAGCTTCTTTCTTAATGTGACGACCTTGCCATGCGCTGTATAGCGATAGCGCCACAAGCATAAGCAAGCCGGGCAACAGACCGGCAAGAAACAGATCATCAATACTGACTGGCGTGTCTAACGCCATTTGCTGGGCAATTACGCCATATAGAATCAAAGGTAACGACGGAGCAAACAGCAAGCCTAAGCTGCCTGAGGTAGTGACTAGGCCCAGATTGAATTGTTCTTTGTAGCCGGCTTTATTCAGTGCCGGTACTAACAATGCGCCTAATGCCACAATGGTCACCCCCGAAGCCCCTGTAAATGCGGTGAACATGGCGCAGGCCACGAGAGCAACGATGGCTAGGCCTCCTGGCATCCAACCAAGGAAAGCATCGGTAATTCGTACAAGGCGTTTAGGTGCTTGGCTTTCTCCAAGCACATAACCGGCGAAGGTAAATAGTGGAATGGCGATCAGTACCGGCATTTCAGCAATGCGGTATATTTCTACCGCCATGACTTGTAGATCAACATCACTCTGCCAAAAGCCCCAAAGTGCACTGGCAGCAATGACTGTAAATAACGGTGCGCCAGCAATCGCGAGTAACAATAGAATGAGAGTAACGATGATGCTCATGCGTGTTCCTTCAGACCATTGAATGCCGTATCAAGGCTTTGCGCGATAAAGCGCAGGCCCATCAAACCAAAGCTAAAAGGAATGATAGCCTGTAGCGGCCAAGCGGGAATTTGGGCAAACGCAATATCGCCAAATTCACGTGATACGGCGAGGAATGCATAGCTATGCCAAGCAATGATGCCGCAAATTACAGCGGCGAAACTCAGGGTTAACGTGGCCATTAGGCGTTTGCTGTTTGGGCCGGCGAGTCGATTAATGAGATCAATCGCAATGTGCTCACGAGTTCGTGTTGCCAGTAGAGCTCCCAGCAGCCCAAGCCATAAAACCAATACCCTTAACAAGGGTGGAATCCAACTAACACCGCCACCAAATAATGAGCGGGCGAGAATATCGAATCCCGCCAGTAAAATCATCGTGAGTAGCAGCAGCACCAATAGGCTGTCTTCTGCTCGATGCACCCAAGTGAGGAATTTCTTCATTCTTTGGCCTGACGTAATTCGATGAGACGCTGTTGCAGTTTTTTGTACAAATCAACGGGGTAAACGTTCTTATCGGCGAGGGCAGCAACCGCATTTTTGGCTAATGCTTGCCATGCGACCTTGTCGGCGTCGCTCAGCTCAACGAATTCAATTCCATTTTGCGCTAGGGCTTGGCGTGCACCACCCTCATCAATTTCGTTTTGTGCATCCATTTTCGCGAAGGTTGCTGTCATCACACGTTTCACTGTTGCTTGATCGGCCGGACTGATTTTTTTAAAGGCAGAATCATCAACGACCATCATGCCAATCAAAAACACCAAGGGGTAATCCGTGGCGTAATCGAGTTTGGTGTGCCATTGCAAAGCAATCGAAGTGGAAGGGTTAACGGCAACGGTATCGATTAAACCGGTTTGTAAGCTGGTATATACATCAGAAACGGGCAGTGCGATGGGTGATACCCCGCCGTTTTCGAAGGTTGTTTGACTGATCATATCGCCTTCGGGAACCCAGACTTTGCGATCGTGCACATCACTTGATGTGCGGATGGCTTTATTCGACATTAAGTAAGCGAAGCCGCCTTCTGATATGCCGAGTACCACATAGCCATTCTTCGCAAGGTCTTGCACTATGTAAGGGTCGAACTCTTCACGAATTGCGCGCACCTCCTCTAAATTACGAAAGGTGAATGGCAGGCTATAGAGCTGTGTCGTCGGGGCAATTTGCGCAAATGCGCCAGAGGCAACGGCACCACCTTGTAGTTGGCGAATTTGCATTTTACGCAGCACGCTCTTGTCGCTGCCTTGTACGCCACCGGGGAAGTATTTAACGTTCACGCGGCCTTCGGTTTCCGTTTTGATCTCCGCCGCCGCTTCACGGAATAACTTCATCCAGCTAGTACCATCAGGCGCTAGCGTGGCGATTTTTAGCGTGGCGGCGTGTGCCCCAGTGGCCAGTAAGCTTAAGACTAATAGAACGGGTGTTAGTAATTTCATTAGGGTCTCACTCAAAGTAATCAGCGGATTCAGCCAGCAAAATATGCGCTTGGCGTTGTGCTAAACGATTGATCAAGGTTAGGCCTTCAAAATGGGGATCGGTACTGAGCGTTTCTTGCAACAGGCGATCATGTAATTCTTGTTCGAACATCAAACGAGCGTATTGTTTCGCAAACAACACCTTGGCCATTAGGTTGTGGCCATCGGTTAATTCAATCGCACGTTCAAAGTGCGCTCGACCTGCTTCAGGTCTGCCGCCCAATGACGGCGGGAGTTGGGTTTCTAATACGCCTAAATAGACTTGTACGGTGGCGTTGTCATAGGCCGGATCATGACTCGCTACCCAAGTCATTAAAGTCGTTACTTTTGATAATTGTGCAATGGCATTCCAATCATCGGTGTTGGCTTGAATCCAACCCGCCCAAGCGGAAGCAAAGGTATAAAAAATGGCGATATCGTCGTCGTCATAGTCCATATGCAGCGCGTTCTTTAACGCATCGGCAGGGCCGTCTACGAGACGACAAGCATCTTCGTCATATTCGCACAATGCGCGGCGAGCGTAGGTCATGGCTTTGTCGGCCATCAATTTTGCTTGCTCTTCATCTTGGGCAAATACCCCTGCATAAGCGCCATACAAACGTGAGGCGGCTAGCAAGAAGTCTTCATCATCGGGGTAAGTGAGAACCAAGGCATCTAATAACAGTAAATAGGCGGGTGCTCCTGCTGCAACGACGGCAGGATCATCTTGGTTCATCATGGAACGCGAAAGATTATTCGGCAGTCTGCCAACAGAGCAGGCGGCCATTAATAGGCACAACCCTATAGTCAAAATTGATTTCATGTCAGGCACTATTGAGATTTGGTGATATTGGAAGCACGGATTGTACACTGGTTAGGGTGACGGTTTCACTAAACCCAGATCTTGCAGAGCGACTTGCTCATTTAATGAAGCAACATGTAGTCGATGCCAATACTGCGCAGAATCTCCCATACGGATTGATTTGAGCTGTACTCTGCGATGGTTTTCTTAGCCATAAATTGCGTGATTTCTTGAATTGATCTAATCAAGGCATCATCAAGGTCTTTAATGGCGGATGCTTCATTCTGTTCTTTGTGCGCCATTTTCGCCTCACCACCAATCCAGCGTTTTAATTGATGACTCAGTATTTGTGAAAAACGCTGAAAGAATTTATCACCTTGCGCCTTTACTTGTTTTTCTAACTTCAGCCATTGCTGCTGTTCTATCGTCGTAAGTGCTAGATTGGCCTGATCGAAAGTGCCTTCTAAAAACTCGGGGAGCCACTGGTGCGCTAATCGTTCAGTAAGGCGTACTTTTTATTTTTGTTATTTCTGAATGTAAGCTGGCTCCGAATATACCACTGCGATCGCCGCAGGACTTGGGAGTAGTGATATTAATAGTGTGGGTATATAAGAGGAAACGAATAGTTGAAATCTTTATGCTTATGCAGTTATATTCGCAGTCTATTTTAATGACTGCTCATTGAGCTGCGACGTTTGGTCGCATACGCAGTCTGCGTCGGTTTGAGATACTGGCGTTCGTAGCTCTGGAGGTTTGATTGATGCCAATCTTTAAATCGTTTTCTGATAAAACCTCTATCGGCTCCTCTGCGCTGATTCGTGAATTAAGCATTATTCTTATCATTAAACTGGCCCTTATCTGGGGCATATATACGCTCTATTTTTCCAACGGGATCGAACAAGATCGCGTTGAAGAGGTTATGGCTGAACAGTGGGGATTAGCTGTCAGCCCAGCCGCAACCGATTCTAATATGAAGGAGAAAAACCCATGATCAGTGAAAGTTTGGTGGATTTGTCGCGACTGCAGTTCGCGATAACCGCGCTATATCATTTTCTGTTTGTGCCATTAACGCTCGGGTTGGCGTTTATTTTGGCCATTATGGAATCTGTGTATGTCATGACGGGCAAGCAGATTTATCAGGATATGGTGAAGTTTTGGGGCAAGTTATTTGGTATTAACTTTGCGTTGGGAGTAACCACTGGTTTGACCATGGAGTTTCAGTTTGGCACCAACTGGGCCTATTACTCACATTATGTCGGCGATATTTTTGGTGCGCCGCTGGCGATTGAAGGGCTTATGGCCTTTTTTTTAGAGTCTACCTTCATCGGTTTGTTTTTCTTTGGTTGGGATCGGCTAACGAAAGTGCAGCATTTGGCGGTAACTTGGTTGGTGGCCATCGGTTCGAATATGTCGGCATTGTGGATTTTGATTGCTAACGGCTGGATGCAAAATCCAGTTGGTGCAGAGTTTAATTATGAAACTATGCGTATGGAAATGATGAGTTTTAGCGATGTCATTTTTAATCCCGTAGCGCAGGTTAAATTTGTGCATACGGTATCTGCAGGTTATGTCACGGGTTCTATGTTTGTGTTGGCAATTTCCGCCTTCTATATGCTAAAAAAACGCGATTTACCCTTTGCCCGTCGATCATTTGCAATCGCGTCAAGTTTTGGTTTAGCGTCTATTTTTTCAGTCATTATTTTAGGTGACGAGTCAGGCTATGAAATTGGTGATGTACAAAAAGTGAAGCTCGCAGCTATTGAGGCGGAATGGGAAACTCAAGAGCCACCGGCGGATTTCACCTTGATTGGTTTTCCCAACCAAGAAACTCAAGAGACGGAATACGCTATTAAAATTCCTGCCATGCTTGGATTGATTGCCACTCGTTCGGTAACAGAAGAGGTCACTGGGATTAAAGACCTATTGGTTGAGCACGAGGAGCGTATTCGCACCGGTATGATTGCCTACTCGCATTTGCTGAAATTAAAAGCGGGTGATGATTCTGCAGAAACCAAGGCGGCTTTTGAGGAGGTTAAAGATGATTTGGGTTATGGCCTGCTATTGAAAAAATACACCAAGGGGGTGGTGGATGCGACGGAACAACAAATTAAACAAGCGACGGCTGATACCATCCCAAGCGTTGCCCCTATGTTCTTCACCTTCCGTATTATGGTGGGTTTAGGCTTCTTGATGCTGATGCTAATCGGCTTATCATTCTATTTTAGTATTCGTCATTCAGCAGAGCAGCAAAAGTGGTTACTACGGGCACTGATTATTTGTTTACCAGCTCCTTGGATTGCCAGTGAAATGGGTTGGTTCGTTGCCGAGTTTGGTCGCCAACCTTGGTCGATTGGTGAGATATTACCAACGCACATTTCAGTATCAGCACTCAGTCTCGGTGATTTATACATGAGTATTGCGGGGTTTGTTGGTTTTTACTCGCTGCTGCTCGTTGCTGAAATGTACCTGATGATTCGCTTTGCGCGATTAGGGCCGTCTAGTTTACATACTGGCCGTTATCATTTTGAACAGTTAAACGATCACTCTGCCACTCACGCTTAAGCGTAAGGAGATTCATCATGGATTACGAAACATTAAAACTCGCTTGGTGGGTGTTAATCGGTGTATTGCTGATTGGCTTTGCGGTAACCGATGGCTTTGATATGGGCGTCGGTGCTTTATTACGCATTATTGGCAAAACAGATAATGAACGTCGCGTGATGATGAACACCATTGGTCCGCACTGGGATGGTAATCAGGTTTGGTTTATTACTGCAGCTGGTGCTATTTTTGCTGCTTGGCCCGTTGTTTATGCGACGGCTTTTTCGGGTTTTTATTGGGCGTTATTACTGGTGCTATTTGCCTTGTTTTTTCGCCCTGTGGGATTTGAATATCGCTCCAAAATTAATGATCCACGTTGGCGTGGCGCTTGGGATTGGGGCTTAACCGTTGGCGGTGCCGTTCCCGCCTTAGTCTTCGGGGTCGCGTTTGGTAATTTGTTGGTGGGTGTGCCTTTTGGTTTTGATGAGTTTTTGCGCTCCACCTATACTGGGTCGTTTTGGGCGTTATTGAATCCATTTGCCTTGTTGACGGGTGTAATCAGTTTATTAATGTTGGCAATGCATGGCGCTACTTATCTGCAAATGCGTACCGATGGTGCTTTACATGAGCGTGCGCGAAAAACATCATTATATTTGGCTATAGTTGTCGCAGCCGCGTTTGCTGTTGCTGGTTTTTGGGTTGCCAATTTAGATGGTTACCTAATTACGGCTATTCATGATGTGACCAAAGCAGTGACGCCATTACAGAAGGACGTTATGTTGCAGCCTGGTGGTTGGCTAGAAAACTATGGCCGCTATCCGTGGATGATGAGTGCACCAGCCTTGGGGTTTGTTGGTTTGATCGGAACGGCTTTATTTTCTATGGTGAATCGTGGAGCACTAGCCTTTGTGTCTAGCTCTTTTGTGCTAACGGGAATTATCTGCACTGCAGGTTTTAGTTTGTTTCCATTTATTATGCCGTCGAGTACATTCCCCGGCCAAAGTTTGACTGTGTGGGATGTTGTTTCGAGTAAATTAACGTTAAACATTATGTTCTGGGTTGCTATGTTTTTTGTCCCGATTATATTGAGTTACACCGCGTGGAGTTACTATAAAATGCGTGGCCGTTTAACAACCGATTTTATTGAGAATAACAAATACACGACCTACTAATATCGGGTTGTTACTCATTAAGGAGTTATTTATGTGGTATTTTGCTTGGATTTTAGGCGTATTGTTAGCTTGTTCATTTGGAATTATTAATGCGCTGTGGTTGGAAGTGAACGAAAACTTAGATCGCGATGCTGATGTCCCAGAGTAAAAAAATAGAGGTGACTACAGGCATGGATGACAAGCAAACTAATCCGATTAATTATCGTGATTACGGTGTTTTTTACCATGCGTGGGCGAGGGCGCTGTCCTTATTGACAGCGCTCGCTTTGTCCGGTGCCTTGTTGGTTATGCCTCATTTAGTTGCGACCGATACCATGAGTTTAAAACATGGTCCGTTATCTTTGGCTATGTGGGGTATCAGTGCCGGTTTTGTGCATGGTATTGGTTATGTACCAAAAATGCGCTTATGGCGCTTCACATTGGGGCCAATCGTTGCTTGGCCTTTGATGCTATGGACCGTTTATTCTTGGTTTTTTGATTACCTAAACTAATAAGTGAGATATGCAATGGCGATGAAAAAAGAAGATTTTTTAGCGACCGCTCAGGCATCGGTTTCACCCATTACTGCCAATGAAGCCGAAGCACTATTGGCATCGGGTGCTGTCGTGCTAGATGTTCGCGAACCGGCGGAGTTCGATGTTGGCCACTTGCCCGGCGCTGTTAACGTTCCGCGTGGCGTTTTGGAATTTCGTGTAGGTGATCATCCTGCATTAATCAATCCCACTGCGACTATTTTGTTGTATTGCAAAAATGGCGGTCGCAGCACCTTAGCCGCACATACGCTTAAACAGATGGGGTTTGAGAATGTGCATATGCTGAGCGGCGGTTTTGATGGCTGGACGGGCACTGTTCACAAGGTCGAGATTGATCCTAGCGTTTATCAATAGTATTTATTAGCGAGTGTTAATGTGCAAAAACTAATATTCATGGGCATATGCTTTGTTGCCGTGTCCGTTCAAGCTGCGGACTTTGAATCGTTAACCATAGAAGCCCGTTCTAACAGCAAAATGCTGGGACAGTCATTAATGGCGGTTTTGAAAACGAGTATACAAAGCGATGGTCCTGAAGCGGCAATGACTGTATGTAATTTAAGCGCACCAGAAATTGCCGGGAGTTTAAGTAAGGATGGTTGGCGCGTTGGTCGTACCGCATTGAAAATACGCAATAGTGATAATGCTCCCGATGTTTGGGAAGAGCAGACGTTAAGCGAATTCACAGATCGAATTCAGGCCGGTGAAAATCCGCTCGCTGTTGAAGCGAGTACCGTTATTGACGGCGAATTTCGTTACATGAAAGCCATTCCGACGGCGGAAATGTGCGTCACTTGTCACGGCTCTAAGCTAGCGTCCCCAGTCGCTAATAAAATACACGAATTATATCCCGCTGATCAGGCTGTGGGCTTTGATGTCGGTGATCTTCGTGGCGCGTTTACCTTACGAAAAACATTACAGGAGTAATCTAATGGCTGATCATGTAATTAAAATAGAATGGCAAGCACAGGGCGCGTTCTCGCACGAAGGTTTTGAACGTCGCCACAATATTCAATTTCAATCCAATGTCAGTATTGCTGCGGGCGGCGCCGGTAATGAGTATGGCGCCGATCCCGAGCAAATGTTGGCCGCTGCTATGGCCAGTTGTCACATGCAAACATTTTTAGCCCTAGCCGCTAAAAAACGTTTACAGCTTGTGAGCTATAGCGACACTGCTGAAGCGGAACTAAGCCAGCGCGACGACGGAAAATTTTGGGTGAGCCGTATTACGCTCAATCCCAAAGCTATATTTAGCGGCGATAAAATTCCGGATGCAGAAGCTATTCGCGCCATGCACGAAAAAGCGCATGAACATTGTTTTATTGCTAATTCGACTAGCAGTGAAGTGATCGTTAATCTCGATTAATTCGCACACGCCATGCATTGGTGCGCGGTTGGAATGGCGTCTAGCCGCGCAGGATTAATCTCTGCACCACAGGTATCGCATTCGTCATAAGTCCCTTGTTCTAATTTATCCAAAGCATGGTCGATATCTTGTAACTCATGATGCCATTCATTTAGCCTAATATGTGTTGGGTACTTTGCATGGTGCTGCCAGAGCAAGATTTAAGCGTTTAATGCGCGAGCACACTGAAATTCGCGAATGTCAATTGGGGTTGGGTTGCCGGGGCAAGTGCTCTATGCGGCAAAACTCATAACGTTATAAAATCATCATTACCCAGTAACAAGCCGAGGATAAACTCTCGGTTTTTTTTGCCCTATTTCCCTCCGAATATGACAACCCCGTCATCATAGTGTCACCAATATTTAATGTCGCTCTTTGCTCGCAATTACGTCTTTGCATCTAGTGGGTTTAAAACAAGAACTGAGCTACACCAGCACAACTTTTTATGTCCTTTTTGGGCAGGGGTAACGTTTGCCCAAAAAAATCCACATCACTTAATAAATTAATTTACGCAGTTGGGGAAGGGGAAAATGAGGTTTTTAATAAAACCGTTACTGGCTGGAATAGTCAGTACACTCGCCGCCGCGCCGGTCAGCGCCGCCGCATTAAAACTTAACGTACTGATTGATGGTAAACCTGTGGTTGCCGATGTTTTGGTTGATGGCGAAAAATTGGGTGCAACCAATGCCGACGGTAGCTTCTGGCACGACGGCTTAACAGCAGGACAGCATTTTATCGATTTAGAAGTGGCGGGTAAAAAAATCCCCTACAAATTTAGTTTGGAGGAAAGTGAAGCCGCACTCATTACCTTAGCAGGCAGCTCAAACAACGACGAAACCAAGGCGCAAATTGAACGCGTTCCATTAGCAAGTTTGGACGTTTTAAATTCAGATTCTGGCATCGACATCACCTTTAAAGATGGTGATAAAGTTCTACAAGGCGTTATTCAAGGGCACGTACAAAGCCTAGAAAGTAGTAGCCCAATTCGCAATGCCAAAATCACCGTGATTGGTCGCAATGAGGTCGTTCGTAGTGATCGCAATGGTGAGTTCCACATCGAATTGCCACAGGGCGCTTATAGCCTACGCATTGAGCATCAAGATTTTCGCTCCAGCTATGTGAACGAAGTGAATGTGCTGAGCAAAATGGACGTTGCCTTAACCGTCGAATTACCGCAAAAAAGCGAATACGACGACGGCATCATAGAAGAAGTGGTGGTCACCGCCAGTTACAGCCCCAACAACCCCATTGCTCTAGAACGCATGTCGAGCTCAGTACTGGATAGTATGGATTTCAGCCAAATTTCGCGTTTTGGCGACAGCACCGTCAGTTCGGCATTAAAACGTATTGTGGGTGTTAGTCTTGAAAATGACCGCTACGCCGTGGTTCGGGGGATGAAAAGCCGTTACCAATCGGCCTATTTTAATGGTGCTATTTTACCTAGCACAGATCCAAGCCGTCGCGACCTACCGTTGGATATTTTCCCCGCGTCTATTATGCAGGGTTTGTCATTGCAAAAATCGGCCACCGCCGACGTACCGGGCAATGCAACTGCAGGTCATCTTGAGATGCGCACTCGCGAAATTCCCGACGAACCTTTTTTTAAAATCTCAGCCTCCTATGGCTATGGCGATGCCCACAGCAAAGATGCATTGATGGTCAAAGGTGGTGGTAAAGACTGGCTTGGCAAAGACGATGGCACCCGCAATATGCCCAGCGAAGCGGCCGCACTGCAAAATTTTTACTTTGACCCTACTAATTCGACCAGCCAAGAAGGTGAGGCCGGTTATACCGAACTGTCTGGTGAGCAACTGGAAGCCTTAGGCGAATCCTTCCGCCAAGACGCTATTTACAAGGGCACTGCAAAAGGTGACACCTCGTTAGATATGAGTGGTGGCCGCTCGTGGGAATTTGGCGAAGAACAACGCATCGGCATAATAGGTGCGGCGCGCTACAGCAATGAATGGACGAATAATCAAAAAATAGAATACAACTTTTCTGCTTACAATGACGAAGAGGAAGGGCGCATTGTTAGGTTAAGCAATGCCACCGTTACGGATGACACCAATAATATTATCGACCTATCAGCCATGCTGAATTTGCAATGGGACCTTAGCGTTAATCACAGCCTAGGGTTTAACAATATTTTGCTGCGCCACACCACCAATTCGGCAGAAATTGAAACCGTATACGATCCTAAGTTTAACTCCCATGAGTCCGGAATCCCGAGCTCGCACCCTTCTCAATGGCCACTTTATGAGCGTGCCCGTGCGTATCGCATCGATTGGATCGAAGAGCAATTAATTTCCCGTCAAGTGTGGGGGCAGCATTACTTTCCCTTGCCGCTGGCGGATACTGCCTTTGCCATATTGGGCACGCCTAAATTGGATTGGCAATTTACCAAATCCGTTGCCAAATACGATCGCCCCGATGCACAAAAATACACCTACACGGGTTTAACCCCGATTGTCCCTGAATTCCGTGCTGGGCGAACGACTAACTACTCGACGTGGGAAACCTCAGACGAAGACGCTAAACATCACACCGTTGATCTGGAATTACCGATTAACGAAGTCGGCGACATTAGTAGCTTAGTTAAAGTGGGTGTGTCGGGCCTTAAACGCGAACGTCTTGGCGATCGTTATAGTTGGGCTTTTGACGGTGGCGATGGCGTTTCTCCTGAAATTTTAGAAAACCCTGATCCAGACCAAGTACTTACTCCAGATACCATTGGCACGGGTGAGGACCGCAAGCAATTTTACGTCATTGCGGGTGGCATATTGCCTGAGGATGATGTGGGCTGGGCCGGTAATATTTATATTTCTGAGCTAACTAACGATGCCAAGTATCTACAAACCGAAACCAATTTTTATCAAACGTTAAAGGCCAGTATCGGGGTTCGTAAAGAACAGTTTTCCATTGCTGCCGAGCAATACGCCTATACCGCAGAGCCACTGCGCAAACTGGTGGATGAAGACCGTACCTTACCCTCATTTGGGCTAACTTGGATGCTCAACGACGCATGGCAATTGCGCAGCGCATACAGCAAAACCGTGGGCTGGCCAGAAATATTTGAAGTGGTACCACGTACATTTAGAGATATCGAAACGCTAAAAAGCACTCAAGGGAATCCAAACCTAAAACCCGCCGATATTAAAAACTACGACATGCGGTTGGAATGGTACCCAAGCGATAACGAATCCGTCACATTGGGCTTGTTTTATAAAGACATAAGCAACGCCATTGAGGATAGTTTTAGTAAAAGCGGAGAAACCTTCGATTACTACACCTATGAAAACGTCGAATCTGCCGACGTTAAAGGTTGGGAGCTGGATACGCGCCAAGAGTTTAGTTTAAGCGATTCTTTTAACCATCAAATGTTTGTGCAGTTTAATTACGCGCGCATTTTCTCTGCGGTTAATTTGCCCAACGACGCTCAAGAATTCGATCCTGATCGTCCACTGCAAGGCCAACCTAAATACATTATGAATATTCAGTTGGGTTACGACCACATACCAAGCAACCAAGAAATTACCTTAGTGTTTAACCGCAAAGGCCAGGAGCTGGCCGTGGTATCGCCAGCCACTGGTTCTAACCCAGGTAACGTCTACACCACCCCTTATAACGACCTCAAACTGATTTACCGCAAGCATGTCGGCGAGCTAGTGATCGGCCTAAGTGCCGAGAATTTGCTGGATTCAGAAAAGTTGCAAGAGTTTGAGGAAGATAAGGTGCCCTACCTAAGCTACAAGCCCGGGCGCGAATATAAAATGAACGTTAGCTATCAGTTCTGATGAATTAACCAAGGCAGGAAGTATTACCATGTTTACACAATCAACACCTTACGGCATGAGTCTTATTCGCCAAACGCGAGGGGTAAGGCTAATCGCGTGTTTTGCGCTTACTGGCTCGTTGGCCGGTTGCGGTGGCAGCGCATCGAATGAGCTCGCCATCGAAGCGCCCGCCGATCTGCGTTTAAGCCAGTGTGAAGTTGAAATTGGCACCGCTGGTCGCACCCAAGTGGTGGGTACTGTGGTCGACCCCATCACCATTGATGGGGTCGAAACCCAAGCGTGTCAGTTATCCACCGATGTCGGTCAAGTCACCTTTAGCAAAGAAGACACCTTTCGCGATTTGCGCCTTAAAGTGAGTCATCACTATGAGCCACTGGTCTGGGTGCTGGATGGCACCTACGAATTTGGTCAAAGCAAACAGTACAGCACCATGGACGAGCTGCAACGCGATAGTAAAACATTCAATCTCTTTGACGGACGGTTACTGGTGCGCCCAGATACCAGCATTATTGTGCATCGCAATGCCAACGTGAGTTTGACGGCTTCTGCCTCGATGCGCTTGTTAACGGCTGATAATCAACTCGCGTCGGATGTCGCTGGTCACTGGGGCGGTATTATCATTAATGGTTTTGGTTATCACCCCGATTGCCCCGCCGATAGCAGCGCGACAAAACTCTGCAATGTATTGGGTCCCTATGGGTATATGGGCGGGTTAGCACAGGGCGAGCGTCAGCCTAAAACCGACCCCACTCAAGAACAAGGGCTCCTTTACAACTTAAATATCAACGGCGGCACCACAATTGGTGGTATTGATATTGGCCAAGGGGGTCTGCGTGGTCAGATCACTGGCGCCGGTAAACCACTGCAAGTGAGCGTGTCTGGTTCCAGCACGGAAGAGAGTAAGGCTAGCGGTGGCACCCTAAGTGCGGCCGTCACTGTGTATGCCCCTTACATCTCAACCCAGATTCCTTCGGTGATCGTTAACAGCGCCGGCGCAGGGTTAGAGCTGCATGGTGGAGATCTCTCTATTTTCAATCTTGGCGTTAAAAATGCCAGCACCAATGCGATCCACTGGACCGATGATTTTCGTGGTGCGATTGCTGCCAAAGTGATGCATAACACCAGTTCGCCAGCGCTGTTGGGCACGGCCAATGGCAGTACCTCCAGTGGCCAAGTCACCATCAATAACACCACCCTAGTGGGAACAGATGTTAGTGGCCCGACCGGTGCTTTAGCGCTGAGTATTGGCGGCGGCAAAGCCACCATCAATAACCTCTTGGTCTCGGAGTTTGATGCCTGTTTGCAAGTGAACGACAGCAACAGCCAAGTGAGTATTAGCACGGCCTTGCTTAACTGCACTAAGTCAAGCAAGGCCGCCGCCAGCGGCAGCGATTACGCCAGTGCGGTGATCAGTGCCGCCAAGGATACCTTACTGAATCTTGACCCAGAACTAGACCCTTACCTGAGCGCAACCAACCCTGAATTAGCCTTCACCGGCATAGAAAATTCGTTAACAATTGGTAGTGCGGTGCGAGTAGACGGTGCCTTTCCAATTATACGCGAATATCCCGTCTGCCTTGGTGTTGGCCAACAGCTCGATGAAACCGTGACACTGGATAATATCACCTACAAGCTGTGCCAGCTTAACAGTGCCATTACCAGCTCGATTAAGTTGATGAACTATTTTGATACCGTAGACGATCTTGATAATAGCGGTAAGCCAGATTACAGCGCCGATCGCATTGCTTGGCTGATCGATGGCGAGGTCACCGTCGGGCATGATTTTAACGGGTTAACCGATGCTCAACGCGACGGTTATCTGATGTCGCCCATCACGCTAACCATTCCTAACTCGGTAACCCTACTGGCCCGCAATAATACCAATGCTCATCTCAGTATCCAGCCGGATGTTAACCTAAGCCTTAAAGGCACGGCGGCCAAGCCTGCGGTGATTAAGGCATTAGACTCGGATCTGGGTAGCGTTACTTCTGCTTGGCAAGGAATCACAGTGCATGGTTGGGCGGTGGGTTGTAACAACAGCAGCACCCCTACCGCCAGTTGCGCCCTTGCCGATAATCAGAGTGTGGATATCAGCTACTTGCGCGTATTTGATGCCGGTGCCAATAATCACGCCGCCTTGACCTTAAGTGGCCTAAATAGCAATGTCGTGGTGGATCATGTAGACCTAGTGGGCGCGGGTGCCACGGGTTTGCTGTTAGAGGGCGGCGCCGCTAATGTGCGTTACTTACTCGCCTCCGATGTGGTCGGTGATCAATTGGCGTGGCAATCAGGGTATGTTGGTACCGTGCAACACGCCATTTTGCGTGCTGGTAGCAAGAGTACCGGCCATGCGCTGCATGGGCGTAATGACGCTACCAACCCAGATAAAACCCCGCGCTCGCGCCCAGTGGTTGCCAACGTAACCACCATTGGCGAAGCGGACAGCGACAGCGCCATTCTATTGGAACAAGGCAGTGGCCTGTTGTTTTATAACTCAGTGGTGACGGGTTACAAAACCTGCCTCGATATTGACGGCGACGCAACCAATGCACTGCAAACAAGCGATCCTAAGGGCATTGTGTTCGATGGCGTAGTGTTAGATTGTGGCGCGTCATTAGCACTCGACGACGAAAACGCCGGCCTGGATTTTGGCGATACCAGCGTTAAGAGCAGCGGCGTATACGTAGGCGAAGCGTTGTTGGATTCGCACTTTATTGCCACTGGCACTGACATCCCAGCGCCGGCCAGCTTAAATGTCGATTTGATAGGAGCGGCAACCTACGACCTGCTCGATAGCGGCCAATACCTAGGTGCCGTAGCCGAGGTGGACGACGAATGGTACAAAAACTGGACCGACTCAGTAGCCGTGGATAATTCCTCCGAGTGTGATGGCATTGGTGTATTTGAAGGTGTATTTAATCCTCAATATATCAAGGGTATGTATAGCGATGATGCGGGTAAGTTCTCCTTGCTAAAGCTTTGCAGTTTGCGTGGCACCATTACCGAAGACACTACCTTGCATTTATACACAGGTGCGGCACGCCAAGCGCTGGAAGACCGGTTGGCCGCTGGCGATAGCTTTGATCAGGCCGTGGGCCTTAAAGACTATGCAAATCACCCAACCGCTTTGGGCCTAGGTTATTACTATAACGACGACGGAGAAGTTAAAACCAGTGATAATATGCCTATAGAGCGGACTATGTGGGTGATCCGCGGTGTCGTGCATGTGGGCACAGGCAATAAAAAGCTAACGGATATTGCACAAGTGGAGGCGTTAAAGGCCAATCCAGTGCATTTAACCGTAGAAGCCGGTGCCACCTTATTAGGCGCCACTTCGGGCAGTGCCCTGCATATTACCCGGGGCGGCAAATTAACCATGGACGGCGAGGCATTTTATGATAATTATAAAACACCCGACGGCTCGACTTCTCCCACTTCATACCCTAATCGTCCGGCCAATCTAAAAGGCATGATTAACGCGTACTCCTTATCTGGGACTCCGAGGTCTTTTTACAACGACAGCGTCGACTATGGCAGTTCCGTTGTTGGCGGACAGAGTTCCGTTGCTATGGATCTTTGGCGCGGCATTATCGTTGATGGTTTTGGCCGCCACAATCAGTGCCCACAAGCCGATACTGCGGCGGCCAATAGCCAAGTGTGTAATATTCAGGGGGAATTTGGCTATTACGGCGGTTACGACAATAGCTACAACAATGTCAGTATTCATAATTTGGCCTTAACCGCTGCGCCGCTGCAATTAAATGCGGTGGGGGCGGGCGATATCTCGGCGATTAATCTAGCCAGTCATAACAGCGAACCTTTATCTGCAACCGATCAGTGGCAAACCTCGGGGCTCTCTCTGGATGGCGGCGCAATCAATCTTGCCGATATATTCATTAGCAGTCATTTCTTAGCACCAATGCAGAGTATGCTAGTGTGGAATCATGGCTATAGCGGTAATATGCAAGATGTTTTTATGGTAGGTCAGGGCTCTATGCAGCAGCGGCAAGATGGCAGTTATTACCCGATAGCGGCGGGGCGTAATAATGCCGAGGATAATGCTGCCTTGCCGCGCTCGGCACCGACCATAGCCAATATGACAATTCATATGACTAGCTATGATGCTATAAACGATGTGGATAATGTTATTGACCCTGGTATTAGTTTATTGGAGGGCTCATCGTTGTATCTCTATAACAGTATCATTACTGGCCCGCAGTATGACGCAACAGAATATGGATCATATGTGCAGTATTGCTTGAGTGCCGACGATAGCATTAGTGAGCAACTAGGTGCGGTGGTAAAAACCCCCGGTCTTTTTGTGGGTTGTATTCAATTATGGCAAGACAATGTATCTCGTGGCGATGAGCCTATCGAAACGCGTGATGCCATTGTTCTTATGGGGCCAAGTCCTGAAAATGGCTTCAACTCACGGACTCTTGTGGACATTGCTCCAACGACGGTTTTATCCGGTAGACTTGGATATTTCTCTCTAGAATATCCGCGTCAAAGTATTGTGCAAAAATACAGCGGTGCCAATGCGTTACCGGAGCCAGATTTTACCACGTCGCCTACGGCTGATTTGGGTTTCTTGCGCCCCACCCAATATGCCGGCTTTATTAATTATTTAACCCCAGCGAATTTGGCGGATTATTTAGTGGATGAGTAAGTCACTGAATGTAAGCCCTAGTCACAGTGCGCAATATTTTTTGCCTATTAATGATTAATAATTAATTAATCCGTGTTGTATTTTTAGAGAGGCTCCGGCCTCTCTTTCTTTATGCCTTTTCATGTCGTTATTCTAATCGTATTTTACGAATGATTTTTTAATTTAAGCTTGATTTTTCTGTTGCGTTTGTATGAAAAATCTATGATTCTTAATCATATTTTTGTCTATTTAAATCGGTTTATTGGTTTATGACACTGGCGTGAATTTATTAGATTTTATAGTGATTTTTCGCCGTCATATTGTGACTATAAAATCTTTTATTTTTTATTTTTAATGCATTAATTTGGTGGCGTCCTTAAGGGATGCCGGATCAGCCATCCGCTGATCAAGAGGGAGTGCTCTTCTGTTGATCAGGCCCTACTAATAAACTAGAAACATTGATGCACTAGAGTATGTCCAAGCAAGTTAACAATATGACTATTGATAACGGTGCTGTTGTTCTTGTACCAGATCAATTAAACCAATGTGAAATTATGGATTAAACGGAGATCGGTAACATGAAAAAAACATTATTGGCCCAACTGATGTTGGCAAGCGCAAGCGTATTGGCCGCGGCTTCGGCCTCTGCCGTTGTCGCAACCGCGACTATTTCTGGTGGTAATTTAGGGTTAGATGCTAATTGCGAGAGCAATGGCACAGACCAAGGTTTCGTAACTTGGCAGAGCGCTTCTTATCGCCAATGCGAATTGCCGGCGGAAATTTTGGGGACTGGTACAATTACCCTTACTAAAAAAGAAACGGGTACTCGAGGTAAACCAATCCTTTGGACTTTGCCACAAGTGGTAACGGTTGGTAATGGTCAAGCACAAAATGTGACCCCTACTTCGGTTGACCAGCCAGTGGTTGCAATTGAAGCCGGAGTACAAATTGCCGGCCGTATTAACAACTCAGCCTTAGTATTTACTCGTGGTTCTAAAATTGAAGCCAACGGTACAGATGCTGATCCTATTATCTTCTCATCATACGATGCTGGTTATAAAGGCAAAGGCGAGTGGGGCGGTTTAGTGTTGTCTGGTTTCGGTGTGGCAAACGAGTGTCTTGCTGGTGATACCTGTACCATGGAAGGGATTTCTAATGGCACTTTCTACTTTGGTAGCGGTAGCTCATCAGTACCTGCTGGCGCAATAAATAGCGGTAACGTTGAGTATGTGGTTATTACCGAAGGCGGTAGTATTGTTGATGTGGATACGGATGGCGATACCGATCCTAACAGCAACAGCGGTGACGAAATCAATGGTTTAACCTTGTACGCCGTATTGAGCGGTACTGTGATCAATCATGTTCATATCCATGATAACTTGGACGACGGCGTGGAATTCTTCGGGGGCGACGTTGATGTTACAAACCTTTGGTTAACCTGTAACCGTGACGACAGCGTTGATTGGGATTATGGTTATCAAGGTAATATTAAAAACGTGAAAATCACTCAATTTAATGGTGCTGATCACGCCTTCGAATTAGCCAACAATCCAGCTTCTGCTAAGTACACCATGGCTCCTATTGCTGGTCACAATGCAACGATTAAAAACGTGAGTATTTACGGAGTGGCTGGTAACGGCGTTTTCTCTGCTGATGCACCGTTTAAAGTAAAAGAAGGTTCAGAAGCTAACTTTATTAATGTTAATATCGACTCTATATACACTAACGCTAGTGTATGTGACAAAGTGGTAACTGGTGGTTCTGCTACTTATGATAATATGGAGTTCAGCTGCACGCCAGAAATCGGTGGTGCATTAGCACTTGAAGGTTCTTCTTCAGCTACTGGCTTTACCACGAATACCTTCTGGGCGGCTGCTCCTGTCTGTGAAGATTAATTAGTGCCATTGTGTTAATTAACCTGTCGCTAGAATTAATCCGATAACCGCTGGTGAAGGACCGAAGGTGGTTTAGCGATTAAGCATGACAATACGCAGATTAAAGGCGGAGGCCCTTTAATCTGCGTATTTTTTTATTTTTTTGATTGGTAATAAATACGCATTGATGTTTATAACTCTTAATTTTTTTGATCCCGTAGGTAAGCCTGCTTGGTCATTGAATGGTCATGCAACTGTCGTAATCTGCTTGCTCGACGTTGTTGTGTTTTTCTGTTTTGTGTCTTACTGAGTTTTGAGCTAATTAACTTCATGCCTGATGCATTTCTTTGCACCTGGATTCGGCGCTGTGCTGTGCTGTTCGTCGGTGTTTTGGCTGTGGGAATAGCGCCGAAGGTGTTCGCTTGCAACCCGTCCGATGCGGTGTACTTTCGTGCGCCTACGCCGCCGGTGTTGGTGACGACGGTTAAGGCATTAGCGCGGCATTTTTCGTTAACTTTGGTGACTGATCCTAAATTAATGACAGACACTGAGGTGCCGTTGTTAACCGGCTGTGGCACTTTGCGTGAGCTGGCAACGTCTTGGTTGGCGGCGCAGGCGTTAGGCTTGCGTCAAATCGACGATACCTTGGTGATTTTTAAGCAGCCGCTGGCGATCAGTACGCCTGTCTCCGCGCCGGTTGCCGCTCCCTCTTTTTCACCTTATACCGCGCCTGAGGAGTTATTGGTGCAAGGTCAAGGCATGACTCAGGATGAGTTGCTGATGCCTTATATTGGTCGTTCGGATTTGGTTTTGTCGGGTGCTGAGATCAGCCGTATGGGTATGACGGATTTGGCTTCGGTATTGGAGTTGGCTTCTGGGGTAAAAATAGAACAGCGCCGTTTTGCGGTTATTCGCGGTATGGGGGGGCGCTATCAGTCGGTGCGGATGAATGGTGCGAGCTTGCCGAGTTTGGGGCCCGAGTGGGAAGGGGTGCCGTTGGATGTGTTTCCGGTGAGTATGCTGAATTATGTGGATTTGCGAAAGTCGGTGTATGCCGACGTACCGGGCAATGCGACCGCAGGAGTGTTGAATATTGAAACGCGCAGCCGCGTGACTGACGATTATGTGCATTTAGTCTCTGGGGTGGGATTGGCCAGTGATCGCAATGATGCGATTAGCGGTGCAAACAGCAGTACCGATAGTTTTGGCTACGATAACGGCAGTCGCGATCTGTCTGGTTTATTGCTGACCTCGGCGCAGCAGGGTGGGGTTGAGAGTTTAAGTCCAGAAGATCGTCGTTTGGCTGCGGCGCAAGTGACCGATTTTGATATGGGAGTGTATCAGACTCCAGCGGGCTACGATCAGCTATTGAGCCTTAATGGTGGTTTGTCGCGAACTTGGGGCGTGAGTGATTGGAATTTGGCCCTTGCCTTAGGGTATCGCCGCCAGTGGCGGAATACAGAAGCGGCGGCTAATTGGTATGGCTTGAAGAGTGTTTCTGACGAGACTAGCACCGATGACACGGCGACGGCGGGTGCCGCGAGTGACGACTCAGCGGATGATCATGGCGACGAGGGGATATTAGAACTTAACCGTCGGTTAACCCAACAGCGTAGCGAACAGCGGGTAGCGGCGAATGCCATGCTTGGCGCAGGGGTGATTTTGTATGACGATCAGTATCTTGGATTTAATTGGTTAACCTTGCGCCAGAGCAGCCAGTATGCAGCGTTAGGTGTGTCTACTGCGGCGAATGTGCATGATCGCGAAGGCTATGCCCGTGAGGTGAGTCGTTATTGGACCGAGCAGCAGTTAATTCGCCGTCAGGTGTTTGGTGTGCATTCATTGTTTGTGCCTAGGCTAACGTTAAATTGGCAAGTGGCAGCTTCTAAAGCGGATTATTTGCAGCCGAACGCTTTGGATTATCGTTATAAAATGGATGTTAATGGCTCGTATAAGTTAACGGTGCAGCCGGATCAACTGGAGGCGCGCTGGGCATCTATGATGGAGCGTGACCTTGATCGCAGTGTCGCCTTGCAGTACGCCTTTTATGCCCTGCAGGGTGAGGGCGATATTAAGGTCGGCTATGAGGATATTCAACGTCATCGCGATGGCTATGATTTGGCGTTTGGTTTTCAGTCTTATGGGGTGGTTAGTCGTGATCGTGAGTTGTTAGAGCGGCCTAATCCTTCGGATATTTTTATTCCTGATTATTGGTTGGGTGAGGCGGCGGGCGATGGTTTTTTATTGCTGGATGATGTGTTAACGGCAGACGATGATCAGGGTTTAAATGGACGCTTTTATGCCGCGCAGCAAAACAATAAGGCGAGTTTTGCGCTGCTCGATTTTGACTGGTATCACTGGGAATTGGTTTACGGTGTGCGCCGTGAAAGCAATCGCAGTAAAGCGGATTTTTGGGACAGAGAACCGCAAGCATTACAAACGCTGCAGGAAGGACGTCGGCATTTGCCCTCGTGGTCGTTAGGATATGAAGATGATGTTTGGCATGGACAAATGTCATTTAGCCGTACCTTAGTGTGGCCGAGTTTAAATGAGCTGTTGCCGCGTCGTTATAGCGACCCCGATTTACGCATTGATGTACGTGGCAATCCGGCATTAACTGCGACGGATGCGCGTAATTGGAATCTGTTATTGCACGTCAATCCGTTAGCTCAATTAAATGTTGGCGTTCAGTTTTTTTTAAAAGAATTGGATGATGCCATCGAAGGGGTATTTCAAACGTCGGTGGATGAAACCTTGCCTTATAATAATTACACCTTTAGTAATGCTGATAGCGGCGGCGTGCGCGGTTATGAACTTGAGTTAAATGCGCAGCAGGTTTTTTCTAATCAACAAGAGCTCAGCTTAAAGTTGCGTTATGCGCGTATAGATTCATGGGTAAGAGACGAGAATATGGCGGTTAGACCGTTGCAAGGGCAACCAGAGTTTATTACTGGGGTGCATTTGCAATATAACTTCCAGCATCAAACGGTGGTGTTATTTGGTAAGCGTTCGGGATCAGAGCTGACGATTGTGAGTAGTAGTTCGGCGTTGCCATCGGTGTATTTGCAACCGCGTACGGATTTACGTTTTTCGTATATTTATGCGCTGGCAGACCGCGCTCAGGCGAGTCTATCGGTGGATAATGTGTTGCGCAGTAAAATGCACTACGATCAAGGCGGGGAGTCGTTTTTAAGTTATCGGCCCCCGCGCGTGTATTGGTTGCAATTGGGTTTGGATTTTTAGCGCTGTGTTAGCAGAACGCGATTGCCGTCGCGTTGTACGTCGAGTTGGTGCAGCGCGCTCAGTATGTTGATATTTTTGACGATGTCATGTAAATCAAATTTGCCACTGACGAGTAAGTTGGCGGTGTTGGCATCAGCCGCTTTAAGCGCCAGTGACGGTGAATAGCGGTTAAGCTCAATCAGTAATTCGGATAGGCGTATTGCATCGGCATTGACGACACCATTTTGCCAGTCTTGATAGTTATTTAGATCAATCTCGTGAATTGGGTAACGCGTATCGCGACTAACACGTATTTGTTGCCCCGCGGTAACTACAATTTTTTTATCTGGGCGGTCGTAAGGGTAAATGGCGACTCGACCTTCTAGTACGGTCAGTTCGGTGATGTCGTCGCGTTTATCAACATTAAATATGGTACCGAGTGCCTGCATATTGGCCTGCTGGGTTTTTACCACAAACGGTCGATTGGGGTTTTTGGCAACACTAAAGCGCGCTTCGCCTTTGCTTAAATCGATAAGGCGCTCATCGGCACTGTAGGTAACATTGATTTGGGTGTCGGCGTTGATATCAATGGCAGAGCCATCGTTTAACGTGGCATGGGCCGTTTCTTGTATTGGCGTTTTAAACTGCTGTTGCATGGAATCGGTGCTTGTTAGCCAGAATGTTCCCACCGCTAATAGGATAACGGCAGCGGAGGCTAGGCTGATCCAATTTGATGACTTATATGTCTTCTTATTGGCCGCAGAATTATCGGTAGAGTCTACGTCATCAAAGTGATTGAGCGCAGTCGGCAGCTCTGGATCTTGCCACAATTGCTGTAAGCTGGTTGCTTTTATACAACGTTTTGGATCGGCTTGTAGCCACTCTTCGAATGCCATGGATTCTTCATGCGAGGCGTGTTCTTGGCCACCATGAATAAACCAGTGATAGATTTTGTCTTCATCTTGCTGAGTCAAAGCTCTAGTGTCGCTTGTTGCCATATTTCAGTTTGCACCTTGTGGACTTTTTCTATGAGCTTGTTTGCGACTATGCGTTGGCCGTTCCATTTCTTCTTCCATTGCTCGTATTGCTCGGTTGAGTTTTTTCTCGACTGCTTTGTAGGATATTCCTAGGTCTTTGCTAATTTGGATATTACTTTTACCATGCAATTTACGCATGATAATAATATTCCGGTTTTCGGCTGACATATTTTCTAAACAAGATATTAGGCTACGCATACGGTGGCTAGACTCCATGTGCTGTTCCGGTTGCGGATTAGGGCATTGAATATCAGGTGTTAATATATCGGTTTCTTCATTTTCTGCCGCTTTGCGATAGCCATCGTTGATAATATTAATGACGATACGATAGAGATAGCGCACTGGATCTTGCGGGTGATCGCCACTGTGTACACGTTGGGTAATACGCAGCATGGCTTCTTGATAGACATCCTCGCTTTCGTGTGAACGGTGCACACGTTGGCGGATAAATGATAATAACTTGGGACGCTCTTCGGATACGATGTTGAATAAGTCTCGTGTATTAGCATCCATATTTCTCATACCGAACTTTCCGACCGCTTAGTGAAATTCCAGAGCCGAAATTATGCGTTGACTATGTGAATTTTATATGACAGCGTTATTGAATTTAGCGTTTTTCAGTGTGTTTTTAGCATTTGCGAGAGGATTTCGACCTAGCTTTTTAGGCATCTTTTTTTTGATGCGTGTTCAGCGTGGCACGGGATGCTAGTTAGTGAGATATTTGGGGGAGTAGAAGTTAATAGCCAAAAGCCCGCGATTAGGCAGGCTTGTGGCTATTGTTTGGTAAGCCTTACTGACGTACACCTTCGATATACAGGTCGATTTCTACCTGAGTCGACGCTGGACCTAAGTTGTAATCAATGCCGTAATCTTTCAGCGTTAGCGTGGTTGAACCTTCAAACCCTGCGCGATAGCCACCCCATGGGTCACTACCTTCGCCAATACGAGTTACAGGGAAACTAATGCTTTTGGTGACGCCGTGTAGGGTAAAGTCGCCGCTAATGACACCTGTACCTTCGCCGGTTGTTTTAAATCCTGTGCTTTTAAACGAGGCTTGTGGAAATTTATTCGTATTTAAAAAATCAGCACTGCGCAGATGCTTATCGCGTTCGGCATGGTTTGAGTCAATGCTGGAGGTATCTATGGTGACATTAATTGCAGATTTTTCCGGCTCACTCGCATCGTATTCAAAGGTGCCGTCGAAAGTGTTAAAACGACCAAGCAACCAGCTATAACCCAGATGCTTGATTTTAAAATTGATCGAAGCATGTGCGCCTTTATGATCGACAATGTAAGTTGCTGCTTGGGTTAATGGAGCGGCTAATGTTGCCGCGCTGAACGCTAACGTTAATAGTATTTTTTTCATGATTTATCCTTGCAGTTAGATGTATTGTTGTTGAATTTTTAAAATTAATGTGAATTTTATTCAGGCTTAACCATGCGCACTAGCGTTTTATCTTTATTGATAAAATGATGCTTTAATGCGGTTAAGCCATGTAGCGACGCTAAGACAATCAGTGACCACGCTAGCCACTCGTGGACTTCGCCAGCGACATCCGCTTGTTCATTACCCGTGAGTGTTGCTGGAACAGCTAATAAACCGAAGACACTAATGGCTTGACCATCAGCGGTAGAGATTAAATAACCACTGACAAATAACAAGGCCATCAAGCTATACAAACAGATATGTGCTGCGTGAGCCGCTTTATTTTCCCAAGGTTTGTCTGCTAAGGCTTTTGGCGCCGGATTTAATAAACGCCAACACACGCGAACAAGCCAGAGTAGTGCGATTAAAATACCGACACTTTTGTGTAGATCAAGAGAGCCCTTATACCAAGCATCGTAATAAGTCAGCTCAACCATATAGAGGCCTAATCCGAACATAGCAAAGATGGCGAGCGCCATAGTCCAATGCAGTAAAATGGCGATCCAGCCATAACCAAGCAGGGTGTTCTTTAACTTGCCTGACATGCAAATAGCCTCCGTGGCTGGTTGGTTGTTAACAAGCTCTAACATTAGACCTTTCTCAGTGTGATAAATAGGTACAAAAACAGACAACTATTGTGCAAATATGCACATATGTCTTATGAGCTGGTTTGATGTGGAGAGGTGTATGGATTCAGGGTATCGCTGGGATGACTTGAGGGTGGCCTACCAAGTGGCAGAATTGGGTAGCTTAAGCCGAGCGGGTCAGCAGTTGGGTATTAACCATACGACGGTGTTACGTGCGGTTAACCGTTTGGAGCAGCAACTTAACTTACGTTTGTTTATTCGTCATCAGCGTGGCTATCAGCTAACGGATGCAGGGCATTTAATGCTGGAGAAAATGCGCCCGATCGTCGTTGATATGCAGTTGTTGTGTACTACTTTGTCGTCGATTGAAAGTTCGCCTTCGGGGACATTACGAATTTCAACAGTATCGGATTTTTCAACGTTCTTTGCGCCATTGCTGCATGGCTTTCGTCAGCAATACCCGCAGATTCGCGTGCAAATTGTTGCAACCGATGATGTCTTGTCGCTGGCCAGCGGGGATGTTCATGTTGCCATCCGTATTGGCCAAGAACCGCGCGAGCCAGACATTATTGCTAAGTGCCTAATGGCGGTAAAGTTGCAATATTATGCAGCCCAAAGCTATATCAATAATTATGGCGTGCCGCGATCACTGGCGGACGTCAATCGCCATTTGTGGGTCATGCCAAGTGGTGAGAAATTGCGACTCTCGGGTATTGATCAGTTATTTGAGCGGTTGGATTTTCAGCAAGTGGCGTATCAGAGTAATAGCTTCAATGACATAGAATCAGCCATTCGCGAAGGTATGGGTATCGGCCCGTTAAGTATAGTGCGTAAGCCGGTAAGCTCAGAGGATGAGCTGAGGGTTGTGGATTTTGGGTTACGCACGGCAACTGTGTATATGTGGTTCGTCTATCATAAAGATTTACGTCAAAGCACACGCATTCGAGCTTTGCAGGAGTTTTTATTGGCGCATTTACCTGCGGTTTAAAGAGAGTAATGAGCCTTCAAAATGTGTACTGCTTGAAGGCTTACGGTAGGGGGAATTACAGCAGTGGACTTGCAAATCCCATTTGGCTTGATAAGCAAGACCAGCGCTGACCAATTTGGAATAAATTACTGCTGCCTAAGCGTTTCATAAAGGAATCGAAGGTTGGATTTTCATAGGCTTGTGGTTGTTCTAACAAGCGTTCGACAGCCGCTTCAACGAGCTCATCTAAGTCGTTCGCAAATGGCTCGCCAATTAAGGTATGAATAATCACGTTGGATAGCGCCATATCTAACGGAATTAAAGGCTGGCCAATGCGATGAATACAGGCTTCGTTTACTTCTTCTAATAAGCGATGAGCTAAATAGGCTTCATCCATGAGCGCAGCTAAACCGACGTCACTATTGATTGCTTGTGGTGGTGTGGTGAAAAACTCAGTGGCAATGCGAATTACCGGTTCAACGGCATGGCTCAATCCCGTTAGCTGAGCGGCATCTCGTAGGTCGGTCAGCATGGCCGGTACGTTACTGATATAGCGCACGACAAATTCACATAAACGCTGCGCCGCATCATTTTCCGGTAGCTGTACAACACGCGCTACCTGATCCAATCGTTGACCTAATACTTGCTGTAAATGATGGCTGTTTTTTTCTTCGGCTATGGCCTTGTGAATCAGTACTTCGATACGTTCCATGGTCACAATTCGACCCTCTTCGGTGGCTAATCATTACGACAGTGAATGCTAGTGACTGACAACTGACGGTATAAAAGTATAATAAAATCAAATAATTACGAGTCAGTTTCTGCCTCTTGGAAAAAAGTATAGTAAAGATTGACGCCTACGCTAGGGGATTTACATAAATTTTTTCGGGTGCCGCCAGAGTGTCAAAAAACTGTGCAGCATAATCGGCCAAGTGAGTGCGAGGATGCGACCTTGTGTCGCAGCTAGCGGTTCAATTTCGGGGCTATTGGCAGAGTGTGAGGACGTCATGGCTGGTACAATAACAGCAATACGAGTATTGGTAATCTCAATCCCACATCTCAATCAGAGGCATCCAGATGTTGAACGCAACACAGCGTATTTTCGCTTCAGTACTCTTTTTATTGTTAGTGTCTGCAATGATTACTGGTGGGGCGCTAGCGCGGCTGAATGGGCCTTCAGCCGTTGGTATTGATGGCGTGCGTATTTTTAGTCGTGGGGTACCGATTTCTGACGGTCAGTTTATGACTCAAACCGGCGATGAATTTCATCTTAGCGAGTTATCAGGGCGTTGGAGCTTGGTCTTCTTTGGCTACACCTATTGTCCCGATGTTTGTCCAATGACCTTGGCAAATTTAAGTCGTACTTGGAAGCGTTTACCGCTGAATGTGCAGGCGCAACTTAATGTTGTATTGGTGAGTGTTGACCCCGAGCGCGATACACCGGAATCAATGGCTCCCTACATGACGTATTTTAATCCCAGCTTTATGGCATTAACGGGCAATCCTGTGGCATTGAAGAGATTAGCAGCAGAAGTGAATGCCTTTTTTGCGCGTGTCGAACGTGATGGTGACTTAGCGTATTTGATGGATCATTCGGCCAATATCGTATTGATAGATCCCGCAGGGCAGTATCGAGGCTATATCGAACCACCGCTAGATACCCAAAGACTAACGAGCGTTATACAGCAGCTCGTTAGTGTGCCACGTTAGATATTAGCGCGCTGCTTGCAAGCGACCAGCAGGGATGCTGACTAAGAACAAGAGCATCGCGGCAACCACGATACTCGGTCCTGCGGGGGTATCCCAACGAAAAGATGCCCACATACCGAGTAGCACTGAAGTCACACCAGCAACACTCGATAGACCGACCATTTGCTCCGGTGTGCGAGCAAAGCTACGTGCAGCTGCCGCCGGAATAATGAGTAGCGCACTAATCAGTAAAATACCGACAATTTTCATCGCCAAAGCCACGACGATGGCCAGCATCAATACCAATAATAAATTCAAACGCTGCACGGGGAGACCATCAATACTGGCGAGTTCTGGGCTGACCGTCACCGCTAATAGCGCGCGCCATTGCCAAAGTAATAACAGTCCAGTGCTGATGGCGGCCAGCAAGAGCCATAGGGTGTGTTGGCTTTCGACGGCGAGTAAATCACCGAACAAATAACCCATTAAATCGACGCGAATACCATCTGTTAGACTAAGCGCAACTAGACCGACTGCTAGGGTGCCGTGGGAAACAATCCCCAGCAAAGTATCAGACGATAAGCGCGAGCCGCGCTGCAGTGGCAGCAGTGCTAAGGCTAATGATACCGAGCCAATAATCAACGCCAAGGTTAGATTGATATCGGTGAGAACGCCTAAGGTAATACCTAATAATGCACCGTGGGCGAGGGTGTCGCCAAAAAATGCCATGCGGCGCCAAACCACGAAGCTACCGAGCGGCCCAGTGGTCGCAGCCAATAAAATGCCCGCCAATAACGGCATCGTCCACCAAGGTGTGGTGAAGTCCATCATGAATTAGATCCTGAGTGATGATTGCAGTGTTGGTGGTCTTGGTGATCAACCGATAAGGTATTCGCCGGTTCGACATGGCCATCAATACAGTGTGCATGGTCGTGATGATGAGTGTAATGGGCGATTGGCGCTTCACGCTTACCAAATAGCTGCAAGTAAGCAGGGTCGAGCGAGACACTATCAGGATGGCCAGAACAACAGACATGGCCGTTCAGGCAGATCACCTCATCAGTGGCGGCCATGACCAAATGCAAATCGTGAGACACCATGAACACGGCGCAACCTAACTCTGTGCGCAAAGTCGGAATGAGTTGATAAAGCTCCAGTTGGCCTTGCACATCAACACCTTGTACCGGTTCGTCGAGCATGAGTAGTTGCGGCTTAAGCAATAGAGCACGTGCTAACAACACGCGTTGCCATTCACCACCAGAGAGATTGTGAACGGATTGCTGTTCTAGAGCTTTAATACCTAAACGTTCTTGCCAGTAGTGGATTTGGTCTTTTTTAGCGCCACGCGCCAGACGTAAAAAACCACCGACGGTTAGAGGCATTCGCTCATCTAACGCCAAGCGTTGCGGCATATACCCTATACGTAAATCAGGGCATTGTAATACGCGTCCACTATCGGCTTTCGTTAAGCCTAGTAATACGCGAATTAAAGTAGATTTACCGCAGCCATTGGGGCCGATCAAGGTAATGATTTTACCGGGCTCAATTTTTAGCGATATATCATCAAGCACGACTTTTTTGCGTAAGGCTAAACGCAGATTGTGCGCTTCAATGAGCGGTGTCGAAGTGCTCATGCTTCTGCCTCGTGAGCAGTCGCTGCTGAAAGTTGGCAGCTAGGGCAGAGTCCAGAGAGTTCAATGGTTTGTTGTTCGATGATAATTCCCAGCTCATCGGCTAGGCGTGAATTTACCTCTTTCATTCGCTCCGGTGATAACTCTAGTGCATTGCCGCATAAGCGGCAGATAAAAAATCCAGTGGTGTGCTCCTGATCGGGATGCGCACAACCAATAAATGCGTTGAGCGAACTAATGCGATGAATAAGCCCAAGCTCCAATAGGAAATCTAACGATCGATAGACGGTTGGCGGTGCTGAATTGAAACCATCCTGTGCCAATTGTGGCAACAGCTCATAAGCGCCTGTCGGTTTGTGGTTTTGCCAGACTAACTCTAATACGCGTCGACGCACCGGAGTGAGACGTGCGCCACGGGATTCACACAACGCTTTTGCGTTAGCTAAGGCTGAGGTTATGCAGATGTGATGATCATGTGGGGCGTAGACAGTAGAAGTCATGACGTAAACCTTAGGTTATAATGTAGCAATTCTACGATACCTAGGCTGTGAGACAATGAAGAATTTGCGCTATTTGTTGGGTTTAGTCGTTCTATCTATCTTAACCTTTCCCGCCATGAGTGCCCCCAAGTCGTTCAACGTGCTGGCAACGCTGCATCCGTTAGCCTTAATCGCGGCGTCGATTGTGCCGCCGGAGCAGCTTGAAGTGCTTGTGCCTACGGGTATGACACCACACGACTTTAGTTTGCGCCCGTCCGACATTGACCGCTTGCAAAATGCCGATATTATTTTTTGGGCTGGTCCAGAAGCCGAGCCGTATTTACGTGGTTTTGTTAAACGTTGGCCGGACAAACATTGGATTAACTTAGCTACTTATCGAAATGAGGGGCAAAGTGATGATCCTCACGTTTGGTTCTCTACTGCTATCGCATTAGCGGCTCAGGCAGATTTGGCTGTGCTATTGGGCCGTAGCAGCGAAGAGTTTGCACAGAGTGTGGCCGCCGCCGTACAGTTCAGTGATGAACAGTTGTTGGGGTTGCAGCAGCACGGCTTCTTCGTATTTCACCGCGCTTATGATCACTGGGTTAGCGAGCGAGGCTTACTGCAATTGGGCGCTTTTACCCTATCACCAGAGCAAAAGCCGGGCATTCGGACCTTGCAGGCAATGCGTGAACAGCTAGCGAATGGCCAGGTCGTGTGTGTGTTTAGTGAACCTGAATACACTCCGGCGCTGGTGGATTCAGTGGTTGGTAGTTTGCCGGTGAATCGGGCTGAACTTGATCCATTAGGTAGTCATATTTCTGTGACAAAAGACGGCTACGCTCGCTTCTTAGAAGATATGGCAAGGCGTGCGCGCGCGTGTCTTGAGCCTAGGGAAAATTAACCGGCAAAGACTTGCACTATGTGCTCTCAGACGTCAGGGTTAATAACGACCGATTGATCAAGAGAGCATCATGAACGATCCATCACATACGTATCACGCAATTCGGCAAACGACATTGGCGTTATGTGCGCCATTGGACTCCGCCGATCATGAGTTGCAAGCAGCGGTTTTTACTAGCCCTGCCAAGTGGCATCTAGCTCACACCACTTGGTTTTTTGAGACCTTCATTCTACGGCCCAATCTGAAAGGTTATCGTCCCTTCAATCCCCTGTTTGAGCAGCTGTTTAATAGCTATTACAACGGCATAGGCAAACCTTATCCACGCGATAAGCGCGGCTTGTTATCGCGTCCTTCACTGGCTGATGTTCATCGTTATCGTCAATGGGTCGATGAGGCGATGCAGACTCTCTTGGCTGATACTAGCCTCTGGTCCTTGATTCAACTGGGGCTTAATCATGAACAACAACATCAAGAGTTATTACTCACAGACTTACAATATTGTTGGTCGGTCAACCCACTTGCCCCAGCCTACGCGGTACCAATAAATGAGACCAAATTTGTCCATCAAGAATTAGGATGGCACGAATTTGGTGGTGGTATTCACAGTATTGGCCACAAGGGGAATGGCTTTTCATTTGATAATGAAGGGCCACGACACTCCGTTTTAGTCAGTGACGGCGCGATTGCTACTCGCTTAATTACCACCCGTGAATATTTAGAGTTTATGGCGGATGATGGCTATCAGCACCCTGACCTTTGGTTGGCGGATGGCTGGGCTTGGGTGCAACAAAATGGCATTGAAGCGCCTTTGTATTGGCGAGAGACACATGATGGTTGGCGGCGTTTTAGTTTGCATGGCGATCAGCCATTGGCGTTAGATCATCCGGTTACGCATGTGAGTTTTTACGAGGCTGACGCTTACGCGCGCTGGGCGGGTGTTCGTTTACCGACAGAGGCCGAATGGGAATTAGTGGCGTCGAAACAAGCGATTATTGGTGGGTTTCAAGAGTCGGCGCATTGGTATCCCCAAGGCGCTACGAACGACAAATTTCTGCAACAGCTTTTTGGTGAAACTTGGCAGTGGACGAGTAGTACTTATCAAGCTTATCCCAAGTACAAACCTGCCGCAGGTGCTGTTGGCGAGTACAACGGCAAGTTTATGTGTAATCAAATGGTATTGCGCGGAGCGTCGTGTCTTACACCGATAAGTCATGCTCGAGTTTCGTATCGTAATTTTTTCTACCCCCATGAGCGCTGGCAATTTACCGGCATTCGTTTGGCGCGTTTTAGTTAATATAGCAATTACCACGGACTTTACGTCAAAGAGGATGGTCATGGAACGTCAGGCATTACAAATTTTTGATGATTTACCTGCTCCTGCTGATATTCGTTCAGAAGTGTTAGCGGGTTTAAATTCAACTCAGAAAACATTACCGGCGAAGTATTTTTATGACCAACGAGGTTCGCGTTTATTCGAAGAAATTACCCAATTACCAGAGTATTACCTGACTCGGACCGAGATCAGTTTGTTGCGTGAATGCGCTGATGACATCGCTGACATTATTGGCCGCGGCTCTGTGTTATTGGAATATGGCAGTGGTGCCAGTATCAAAATTCGCCTATTGCTAGAAGCCTTGCGTCCACAGTGCTATGTGCCGATGGATATTAGCCGAGAGTTTTTAATTGCCTCGGCATCGCGCTTACTCGATGATTATGAATGGCTCAATATTTACGCTGCCTGTGTCGATTATTCCCAAGATATTGCGTTGCCGGATCAGCTATTAAATGCGGGTACGAAAATGGCCTTTTTCCCAGGCTCAAGTATGGGTAACTTCACCCCAGAGCAAGCCAGTGATTTCTTGTGTCGCGTACGTTCGACCTTAGGTGCTGGTGGCTATTTTTTATTGGGTGTTGATCTATTGAAAGATGAATCGATTTTGCAGGCTGCTTACGATGATATTCAAGGTATTACAGCGGCATTTAATAAAAACATATTACGTCACCTGAACCGTACTTTAGATGGCCAATTTAACGAAGACCGTTTCGAACATAAAGTTGTTGTGAACCATCTACTTTCTCGAGTAGAAATGCATCTCACAAGCGCCATTGATCAGATGGTTAATATTGCGGGTAACACCATTGCCTTGCGCCGTGGCGAAACGATTCATACCGAAAATTCTTACAAATATCGCATAGAGCAATTAATTGATATGGCTGGGGCTTGCGGGTTTGAATGTACGAATATTTGGACCGATAGTAATGAATACTATGCGCTTATTATGCTGAACTGTGACAGTTGAGCTACTATTTGCTTACAAGTCATTAGGACTTAGAATGGCGGCGATTTATTATCATCATGTCCACTTTTCACTGGTTGTTATACGGATACCCATCGTCATGACCTTAGTAGTTGTTACCCTTGCGGCCGGTAAAGGCTCGCGCATGAAATCTGATTTACCCAAAGTTCTGCACCCTTTGGCCGGGCGTTCAATGCTAGCTCATGTGTTGGCAACTGCTCGTCAATTAGCACAAGCAGAGCAGCATGTGGTGATAGGGCATGGAGCTGAAAGAGTGCAGCAAGAGTTTGCCGATCAGAATGTAATTTGGGCATTGCAAGCAGAGCAGAAAGGCACAGGACATGCAGTCGCACAAGCTATGTCAGCCATCGCTAATGATGCTGTTGTACTGGTGTTGTACGGTGACGTGCCGTTAATTCGCACCGAGACATTGCAGCAGTTGGTGGACATAGCCAGTACCGGCGACACTTTGGCACTGTTGACGGTTTATCTCGATAATCCTACCGGTTACGGTCGTATCGTACGCGATGAAGTCAGCAATATTCTGGCGATTGTGGAGCAGAAAGACGCATCGGCAGAACAGTTGCGTATTAACGAAGTAAATACCGGTATTTTGGCGGTGTCTGCCGCCTATCTGCATGAATGGCTGCCTACATTGTCGTCGAACAATGCTCAAGGTGAGTATTACCTAACGGATGTAATTGCCATGGCGGTGGCCAATGGTGTCGGTGTGCGCGCCATTCATCCGCATAATGAATTCGAAGTTCAGGGTGTGAATGACCGCCTGCAGTTGGCGCAACTTGAGCGCGTTTACCAGCGTGAGCTGGCGGATAATTTATTACGTGAAGGTGTCTCTCTAGCGGATCCAAGTCGTCTCGATATTCGCGGATCACTTACCGTCGGGTCTGATGTCAGTATTGATGTCGGCTGTATCTTTGAAGGCGACGTAACGATTGAAGACGGCGTCACCATTGGCCCTTACTGCATTATTCGTAACAGCCACATTGGTGCTGGCTCGCACATAGAGAGCTATTCGCTGCTTGACGAGGCTCGCCTAGAGTTGAATTGCAATGTTGGCCCTTATGCTCGTCTTCGTCCTGGTGCTGAGCTCGCAGAAGAGGCGCGCGTTGGTAACTTCTGTGAGATTAAGAAATCCCATATTGGCAAAGGCTCTAAAGTGAATCACTTAACCTATATAGGTGATGCGACTTTGGGGGCTGATGTAAATGTTGGTGCGGGTACTATTACCTGTAACTACGACGGCGTAAATAAATTTCAGACCCATATCGGTAATGGAGCCTTTATTGGCTCCAACTCCTCATTGGTTGCTCCTGTGACGGTGGGTGCTGGTGCAACGGTTGCCGCAGGCTCAGTGCTAACTAAAGATGTTGCGGATAGTGAATTGGCCGTTGCTCGCAGTCAGCAGCGCAATATTAGCGGTTGGCAGCGGCCAGTAAAAAATAAATAAATCAATTATTATTTCTAATAAACTTGCCGCTCCCTCCTATTGCGGTTGTATGGATTATTGAACACGATTATTTGTTTTATATAAATACTTCAGGTGTTTTCTATAAGACAAATAGCCAAGCGCAGGAAATCCTGAGAGGTGACTATACCCATTAATTTGTCGTCGGTATCGGCAACGAGTAGGCAGCCTTGCTTTTCTTTTTGCAGAGAGTTACCAGCCTCTTTTAGTGCGAGATCTGGAGCGACTTTGGTGAATGTCGATGATGTGCAATCTCCGACTGCGGTGCGGCTAAAATAGTCTTGTAGGTGGTGCGCACCGAATTTGTCGGTAATGCGAAAGGCTTCTCGTAAGAATTCTTTTTGGCTTAATAAGCCCACAAGATGACGGTTGTCGTCAATAATGGGGATATGGCGTATCTGGTGCTCACGCATTAGGCGTTCTGCATCCAGAAGACTAGATTGGGGTGTGAGCGTAAAAAGCTCAGTGATCATAATATCACTAACGGTCTTCATAGAGTCACCATCGGCTTGATTTGATAAGGTGTAAGTTTCCTTTCAGTAAAGCAGTAATTATTCAAACTGCTATGCTTTGGTGTCGTCAGGCAGTGAATCTTGTTTAAGGTGAGGGGGTTGAAATGAGCATCAGTCATCATATTCGCAACTATTATGAGCAACTGGTTGCGGAGGAAATACTCCGACAATTTAAAGATCGGCCGTTAGATGTAGACGTTAGGCGTGATTCTGAATATATGGCCGACATCGCTTGTGTGGCACTGAATCGTTTACCTCCACGTTATATTCGCCATGAAGTTGACATGGTGTTTTATATGTCCCCTGATGAATTGATAAGCACAAGAGATAGCATCGAACAAGCGGTGGCGGCGGCGATCATTTTTGTTGAGCAGCACTCGCGCAAAGATTCATCAGGCGTGTAGTATATTTTTAATATATCGTTTAGTTATGATCAGCCGAGTTTAGCGTGATCGAAAATTGCAAAATGGAGTAGTGCATGAACATACTGCTAGTCGACGATGATGACGAGTTATGCGCCTTGTTGCGTCGTTATCTGGAGCGCGAATTGTTCAAAGTAACCGCGGTACACACGGCGGATGAAGGCTTGACCGAAGCCTTGAGTGGTCGTTATCAAGCGGTTGTTCTAGATATCATGCTCCCCGGTGGGAGTGGCTTGGATATTTTAGCGGGTATACGCAAACGCAGTGAGCTACCGGTGATTATGCTAACCGCCAAGGGCGATGAGATGGATCGTATTGAGGGGCTGGAAATTGGCGCAGATGATTACATTCCTAAGCCCTGCAACCCGCGCGAGTTATCGGCTCGCTTGCGTTCTATTTTGCGCCGCGGAAGATCAAATGCCGTAGCTTCGTCGTCCGTGCAGCTTGATGAACTCACTATAGATTTCGACCAGCATCAGGTGAGTCGCGATGGTGAAGTGATTGATTTAACGGTCACCGAGTTCAACATTTTAAGTGTGCTGGCGCGTGATGCTGGCAAGGTTGTAGATAAAAATCGTTTGGCTGAGCAGTCGATGCAACGCTCGTTAACCCTATTTGACCGCAGCTTAGATATGCATTTAAGTAATTTGCGTAAGAAGCTCGGGCCGAACCGCGATGGCGCAGCTCGTATCAAAACCATCCGTGGCGTTGGTTATATGTACATCCCGGAAGAAGGGGTGGCGTAAGCCAACAGAGTGCGAGGCGTATTTCTTAAAATTTATTTAGCCTTCATGGTGACGACTCTTATTACGACAGTCGTCACGCTTCTGCTGGCATCCTATTACCGTCAATGGTCTAACGATTCCGTTAACCTTATTGCTCCTACCGGCGGCTACATTTCCGCTGCTGAACTTATTCTGCAGCGCGGAGGCGAACCCCTGTTACTGGAATGGTTGCTGACCTTTGAACGTCATCCAAGCGTTAACGCTTATGTATTTGATGATCAGGGTATTAGCTTATTGCCGGATGTGCCGTTATCAGTTCAGGACTATGCGTTTTCTTCTGATTCGTATGTCGCCAAGGTCAACCCGATAGGACGTTCTGAAATTTTAGTAAAGGCACCGTTGCAAGGTTACGACGGTCGAGTGTATCTATTGGTGGTTGAGTTTATCCATCCTTTGGTGGTGTTTAATTTGCCAGAGTATTTGGCGTGGGGGGCGTTAGCTTCGCTCTTGCTTTTTGCGCTCTGGAGCTTTGTATTGTCGGGGTATCTCACTCGACCTCTGCGTTATATGCAAAAAACAGTGCGATCATTTGCTAACGGTGATTGGTCGGCACGAATGAATCCAAAGTTTTTACGCCGTAAGGATGAATTTGGCGAATTGAGCCGCGAGTTCGATCACATGGCAGCGCATTTGGAGCGCATGATTAAAGATCAACGGCAGCTGGTAAGCGATGTATCGCATGAATTACGTTCGCCGTTAGCGCGTTCAGCCATAGCTCTGGAGCTGGCGCGGTTTGATGCGGTGCCTGAGCAAGTGGAACACTTAGATCGTATAGAGCTTGAGAACCAGCGTCTTAACGATATGATCGAAGATTTATTAGGTATGGCGCGCCTAGAAACTCAGCAAAATCATAGTCATTGGAAGAAGGTTGATTGCTACGCGTTATTAACGCGGATTGTTGATGATGCTAGGTTTGAGCATCCAAGCAGTGAGATAAATTTAACCTTACACGGCGAACTTTCCAAGGTGACGGGCGATGCTAAGCTACTGGCGTCGGCCTTCGAGAATATTATTCGTAATGCATTGCTGCATACCGCACCACGAACTTCGGTGGATATTGATATGAGTTCTCGTCATGAAAATCTGCGCATTGTTATTCGTGATCACGGCCCTGGTGTTGAAGAAAGTAAGCTGCACGATCTATTGCGACCTTTTGTTCGCGCCGAATCCGCCCGAGAGCGCCTTGGTTCTGGACACAGAGGTTTTGGCTTAGGTTTGGCGATCGCTCATCGTGTGGTGTTGCATCATCGTGGTAAGTTGCGCTTACAAAATCACAAAAAAGGTGGCCTGATGATATTGATAGATTTGCCATTTGGGCCGAAGTCTAATTAGTCTCTTTACGTGGTACTTACGCCTCCTTGACTGTGCGTTTTTGTTATCTCGCTGTTACACTTAGCAAATAATTGTAGCTAGGGTGTGTTTTGTGCGAGTACTCTTATCTGTTGCACTCGTTGTATTATCTTCGTTTGCTGTGGCTAATCCGCCACTGGCGGGCCCGCGTCCAGATATGCAGTTAGAATGGAACAATACCAATCCCGAGCAACGCCGAGCCCTTGATACCTTCTATCAGTCCCTACAAAACTTTTCCGCTCAGCCGGAAGCCAGTCAGCGTATTGTGCGCCAGCAGCATCTAGAGCAGTTGCGCGATATGTCGTCAGAACAGCGTCAGCAAATGTTCCGCAGATTTGTGCAGCAGAGAGAGAATCTAGGTTTTCGTTGAAACTCGCCTGCCGTTTCAGCCATAGACATTCTCTTCATTATGCCTAAAGCAATCGCATACTTAGGTGCCAGTGTGCCGCGTTTACAAGCCGCAACTCTTGATGGCGATTTGATTAAGGGCGTGCAGTTTATCGGTCAGGCTCAAGGTCTTATCGACGACGTGGTGTCTGTGGATGAGTTGGTACTGCGCATTATGGCCTAAGCCCAAGCGCTTCAGGCTAAGCAGGCAGCGTATTGGACTAAGTAATACTCATTTTATGCCCTAGAGTAGAAGAGGATTGAGGTGGCACCGGCGCTGTTGACGGAGGAATCATGGTGTTTTGATCAGCAGCTTGCAGAAGTTCTTGCAGGGGCAGAAACAGTGCTGGTGCCGACATCAGTAAATTGGCACTGTAAATCTCTGGATTTGCTCCATCTGGGAGTGGGTGTATATGACCCACAGTGGCACCTGATTCACGCGCAATAAGCTGCGCAGCGGCAAAATCCCACGGTTTGACGGTTTCGTAGTAAGCATCCACTCGCCCGCACGCTAGCCAGCAAATATCGAGTGCCGCCGAACCTAGACGGCGTATGTCGGCACAATGAGCGAGCACATTCTTCAGGCGTGCCATTAACTGCGGTAAATCATCTTTTACATAAGGAAAGCCGGTAGCAACTAAGGCGCGGTTTAGTTCTGATTTCTTACTGCAACGGATAGGCTGATCATTCAGGCGCGCACCTTTGCCTGCTATGGCGTGGAAGGTTTCCTTCATAAATGGATTGTGCACAACCGCCACCTTAGCTTTGCCTTTATGGTAGTAAGCAATCGAAATGGCCACTTGCGGGTGGTGATGCGCGTAATTTACGGTGCCATCTATGGGGTCAATAATCCAAAGGTGTTCCGCATCAGTCCCACCATCTGGATTGAGTTCTTCGGATAAAATTTGATGATCGGGGTACACCTGACGAATGCCCCGACAAATTAATTCATCGGTCGCCACATCGGCTTGAGTAACGAGTTCGGTACCGCCTTTAAATTCTATTGAAAGTTTTGATCTCTGCTGGCTGACGAGATTTCCCGCATCAGTAGCAAGGCGCAATGCGAGCGTGAGTACATTCGTGAGATGCATAGTAACTCCTTATTCAACGGACCTTTGGCAATATTTAACATGCCTAGCGACGGCGACCATGCTGCAAAAACCAAGCGATGGTTTTCGTCTGGTTATTGCGGAGTGGAATAGATGTTATATTATTACTTTTTAACTAGGCTAACTAGCTTTCTATGATACGCGTTCATTTGATCACCGGCTTTCTCGGTGTAGGAAAAACCACTGCCATTCTGGACGTATTGGCCCATACATCGAGTCACGAGAAGTGGGCGGTGCTGGTGAATGAATTTGGTGAGGTGGGGGTTGATGGCACCATTCTCGCCGCACAAGGCGCTGTGGTGAAAGAAGTTCCCGGCGGTTGCTTGTGCTGTGTGTCCGGTTTGCCCTTTCAAATGGGGCTGAATTTACTGATCGCCCGTGAAAAACCGGATGTTATTTTAATAGAACCGACGGGCTTGGGGCATCCGCGCAATATTCTTAATATGCTGGCGGCAGAGCATTATCAACGCATTTTAGAGCTGGGTGCCACCATTTGCTTGCTCGACCCGCGGCATTTATCCCAGCCGCGTTATACCAGAAACGACGTATTTAAAGATCAATTGCAGGTTGCTGACGTGCTGGTGGCGAATAAAACCGAGCTGGCCTCGGCTGCGGATAAGTCGGCGTTTGAAGCTTTGCTTGAGCGTTCTCAACCGGCGAAAGCCGCTTCTTATTGGACGACGCAGGGCCATTTCGATTTATCTTGCTTGGAATTTGCAGCCAATCCGCAGCGGCGCATGCAATTTCGTCCAGCAACAAATATCAGCACCACGCCATTAGCGAACCCAAGCGCTCTCGAAGTGAATGTGCAGGAGACGTCTGGCCTTGTTGACGCCAGTAATTCGATATTGGCGTTGGAAGAAGGGCAGGATATTCGCCGACTAGAGAATCAAGGCGACGGGTATTTTTCCGTGGGTTGGCTGTTATCCGCTGGCTGGCAATTCTCGTTAGTAGAATTACGCCATTGGTTAAACATGATCAACCTACAGCGCGCCAAGGGCTTACTTCGTACGGATCAAGGTTACTACGTTCTCAATTGGCGTGACGGCGCCTTAACCGAAATGCCGACGCGAGCACTAGACGAAAGTCGCATTGAATTGATTCACGATGCAGCGCTTAACGCCGATGAACTAGAGCGGGCATTATTGGCGTGCCGAATTAACGAGTTTCCTCATTAAAAATAATGAGACCTCATCACTTACATCAATGAAAATGTCAATAAAGTGTCTTAGATAAGCAACCTAGATGTGTCCCAATGTCATGGCCAAATTTTTAGCTTGCGGATGTTCCGCACATTGAGGACGCAATGAAAACAACCTTACCTTATATCGTGTCGACGCTAACATTAGCGTTGGCAACGGTCAGCCATGCTGACATCTTGATCAACGAAGTCGATGCCGATCAAACAAGCACAGATATTGCGGAGTTTGTTGAATTATTCGACGGCGGCAACGGCAACCAATCGCTGGATGGTTATAGCCTTGTTTTTTATAACGGCAGTAATGATTTAAGTTATCAAGCCTTTAGCCTAGATGGTTACAGCACCAATAGTGATGGTTATTTCGTGCTGTGTGGCGATGCTGCACAAGTCGCTAATTGTGATCTGGATGTTTCTCCTGATTCGAATTTAATTCAAAACGGTGCCGATGCGGTTGCTTTATACCTAGCGCCTGCCAGTGATTTTCCAACAAATACTGCGGTAACGACCTCTGCATTAGTGGATGCCGTGGTTTATGACACCAGCGACGCGGACGACAGTGGTTTGCTGGTCTTGTTGAACGCTGGCCAGCCGCAGCTTAATGAAAACGAAAATGCTGCGAGCACAACGGATTCCAGCCAACGTTGTGGCGGTGCCGCACGCGATACCGATGGCTTTGTTATCGCTTTGCCAACAGCGGGTAGCGAGAACCAATGCGCGGTGGTGGTTGAGCCAACGATTGGTTTATGCGGTGACGAAGCGACGGCTATTCATACCATTCAGGGGGCGATCTCTGATGTGAGTAATGATGTCAGCCCATTACTGGGCCAGAGTGTGATTGTTGAAGCAATCGTCACCTCCGATAAGCAAGGTGGGACATTGGCTAATGGCGATTCGTCGTATCAATACAGCGGCTTTTGGTTGCAGCAAGCGGATGACGCGGTAGATTCGGATTCAATGACATCTGAAGGCGTTTTTGTGTATGACTACAGTGATGCCGTGAATGTCGGTGATCGCGTTCGTGTGCAGGGTACGGTTTCTGAATACAACCAAGTGACTCAAATCAGCCAAGTGTCTGATGTGGTTATCTGCGCATCAAATCAAACATTACCCGCTGCAATTGCCGTTACCTTGCCGGTTGCAGACCTGAATGTGTTAGAAGCACTCGAAGGTATGCGCATTAGTAATGAACAAGGCTTAGTCGTTAGTGATTTATTTGGCACTGGCTATGGCTTTGGTAATTATGGGCAATTCGTCGTGTCATCGCGTTTGCATTTTCAAGGTACTGAAATCGCTTTACCAGGTTCGGATGCTGCGTTGAATGCCGCTGCTGAGCGCAATTTAGATGCATTATTGATTGATGATGGTGTGTCGGCGTCTTATCCGTCGTTTATCCCATTCCCTGATGAAATGGGTTTCTCGGCATCGAATCCAATGCGCATTGGTTATCAAGTACCCCAAGTTTCAGGGGTTATGAATGCTTATAAAAACAATTACACCATTATTCCTGATGCCATCACGATTGATCCAACTCACGCACGTACTTTAGCACCAGAGATTTCTAATGATGCGAACTTAGTCGTTGCGGGTATGAACGTACTCAATTATTTCAATGGCGATGGTCTTGGTGGTGGATTTCCGACTTCTCGTGGAGCACCTACGGCTGATGCTTTTGCCATGCAAAGCGCTAAAATCGTTAGCGCTTTAGCAGCAATGAATGCTGACGTTATCGGTTTGATGGAAATTGAAAACGATGGTTATGGTACTGACAGCGCTATTCAAACCTTAGTAAACGAATTAAATCAAACGCAAATGCCAAGTTTTGAATACCGTGTTATTAAACCAAATTCCACGGTGTTAGGTACGGATGAAATTGCGGTTGGTTTGCTCTATCGCGCAGAAAAAGTAACGCCGGTTGGTAGCGCTCAGGTATTAATTTCGGCGAATTCGCCATTGGACGAAAATTCACAGCCATTATTTGATGATACAAAAAATCGCCCGGCGCTCATTCAGACGTTCGCTATTAATGGCCAAGATATTACGATTGCCGTTAATCATTTGAAGTCGAAGGGTTCGGCATGTGGTGAAACAGACGAAGGATTAGATGGCCAAGGTAATTGCAACGTAAATCGTACCCGTGCTGCGCAAGCATTAGTTGAGTTCTTAGCTAACATCGACAGTGACGGCGTCATGGTGCTAGGCGACTTAAATGCGTATAGCCAAGAAGACCCTATGCAGGTTTTCTATGCTGCGGATTTTACCAACTTAAAGTACACAGACGCTTCGACAGAAACGCAGCCATATTCGTATTCATTTAGTGGTTTATTAGGGAGTTTGGATCACGCATTAGCAACGTCAGCACTGGCTCAGCAAGTGCTGAGTGTGGATGCATGGCATATCAACTCAGTGGAAGATTCATTGGTCGATTATTTAACCGAAACCAATGGTCAAACATTCAGCTCAATTGATAATTATGCTGAGCCGGATGCGTATCGTTCTTCGGATCACGATCCCATTGTGGTTGGTTTGAATTTACAAGCTCCGGTTACCAATAGCGCTCCGCAACAAGATAACGAAATCCCTGTTGTTTTGGTTAACCGCAGTAATGCCCGTATTGCTGTCAGTGTTAGTGACTATGTCAGTGATGCTGATGGTGATGAATTAACGTATTCAGCGAGTGACTTGCCAGAAGGTTTTAGTTTATCTACTGATGGTAAATTAACCGGTGTTGCTACACGGAGCGTAATCGCTATGTTGCCGGTGACGCTAACTATTGATGTTACCGATGGCCAAGAAACGATCAGCGTTAGTATTGCAATGGAAAACAACACACCTTGGTATCGCTTACGTCAGCGTTGGTTGGCTTTTTTGGAATGGCTACGCGGATAATTAATTACAATTAATCGTGTTTAAAATAGCCCTAGGCGCGTCGCGTCTGGGGCTTTTTGGGTTTATCGTGTAGTCCACGAACCGAATAAGACAATGCTTTTAATGCCTAAATATAACGATTAAATATGGTTTTTTGCGAGTTATCGCCAGTCAAAAGGTTTTTCTAGCCCTTTATTCAGTTTAATCCAGCCACTTCTCGTGTCTTCGTTATCTTGTCCTTCCGTCCATCCTTCTGTACTACAGCGTATTTCTGTTCCAAGCGCTGTATGTGCTGCCTGAGCAAGTTCTAGATCTGAATGCCAAGCGGTTTTATTTTGCTTAAACCAAAGGCTAGCGAAGTTTTTCTCAGCAGCCTCATTCAAAAAAACATCCATATCGTTACAGCGATAATGGTGGTGACCTGCGGCTGATTTGATCACCTCGACACTGAACAAGGTAGCGAGCCAGCTCTGCACGGCTTCTGGATTGGCCTTCATGATATAGATTTCTAAATCGGGAAGTTGGTCAGTCATTGGGGCTTGAGATCCTTAATATACGGAAGAGGCTGAGTGCGATATAACCAATTAAGGCAGCCAAACCACCGATGGATGCGAGTGCTAATCCAGCGAGTGCGGTCATTTCTTGCTGCCAAGACGGTAAGAGTAAGCGATCTACGCCAATAACAATACCAAGGCCGAAAAAAAAGCCGACGGCTCCCCAGACAAATAAACCTAAGTAGCGCCGGTCATTGTGCATTTGTCGCTTAAGTATCGAGCGCCAGTTCATTACGTCATCCGCTAACAAAGAGGTGAGTATTGAGCATAGCAAATCTCAAAGTTCTGTTAACGGTTAAAAAACAGTTGTTCGGATGAATTCGATAGCGGGCGCACTTTAGAGTTTGTTGCTCATAAATTATGCAAAGACATATCCACGCTTATTGGAATGGTTCGAGTGTTGGGGCTGGAGTAGAGAATAAGGTGCCGGTGCGGCACTGCTAGGCCATCCCGAGTCGGACGTTGGTCCCTATATTGCTGGCAATGCACTGCACCGGCGAGATCTTACAATAGGCCACCCTCATAGCCTGCGGTCATCGTAATTCAGACTTAGAGTCTTGTCTCTGTGGCGCGATGTCGCAGGGTGTTGTTTGTTTTTTGATCTTTATTGCGCGCATTTGATTGAATTCATCAAGGGCTTTAGGTAAACTCCGCGCTCCTTTTTATCCATCCAAACAGATGTTGTGGTTTAGATGGACTCCTTGCCTTACCGGATTCCCCGGGAGGCTATAACCCACGAGGAGTTGACAATGCGTCACTACGAAATCGTTTTTCTGGTACACCCAGATCAAAGCGAACAAGTACCAGCAATGGTAGAGCGTTACACCAACACCATCGAAGCGACCGAAGGTAAAATTCATCGCTTTGAAGATTGGGGCCGTCGTCACTTGGCTTACCCAATCAATGACGTTCATAAAGCTCACTACATTCTTATGAACGTAGAATGTACACAAGAAGCTTTAGATGAGCTGACTACTAACTTCCGTTACAACGACGCTGTTCTACGTAACCTAGTTATCCGTCGCGACGAAGCCGTTACTGAAATCTCTCCGATCAAAGCCGCTGAAAGCCGCGAAGATCGTCGTCGCCCCGATACTCGCTCAGAATCTTCGGATGACAGTGCGGATGTTGAAGAAGATGATGCAGATGATATCGAAGACGATTCATCTGAAGATAACGCAGAATAAGAGAGGATTTGAGTCATGGCACGTTTTTTCCGTCGTCGTAAGTTCTGCCGTTTCACTGCTGAAGGTGTAGCGGAGATTGATTACAAAGATATGGATACCCTAAAGGGCTATATCACTGAAACTGGTAAGATTGTACCAAGCCGCATCACTGGCACTCGCGCTAAATATCAGCGTCAGTTGTCTACCGCGATCAAGCGCGCTCGTTACATTGCTTTACTACCGTACACTGATCAGCACGACAACTAAGTTAAGCTGATTATTAGCGGATGAAATCTCTGGCCCGATGGGCCATGAGTCGCCAGTTATATGCGTTTATCGCGGTAGCTGGCACTCTCATGGTTCCCTTGTTGTTCTGGATCGGAGGCGCACTGTCAGCATTAATTATTATGCGACAGGGCGTGAAGGACGGTGGTCGAGTGGTTCTCTGGGCGTCACTTCCCGCCATTGCGTGGAGTGCGGTCGGAGATTCAACGGCCCTGATTACGGTAATCGGCGCGAGCTTGATTGCCGTTGTTCTGCGCAACTATCAACGACTCGATTGGGCGTTGTTACTCGCGACAGGATTGGGAGTAATGCTGTTTGCTGTGCTACCTCTGCTATACGGCGATATGTTGATCGCCGTGATTAGCGAGATAGAGGTACAAGTCATGACCGCATTGGCAGGGCAGGCAGACATGGCTGCAACTGTTCAACCTATGGTGGCTCCTGTCGTCAGTGGTGGCTTAGCCGCACTGCATGTAATTATCTGTATTTTGTGTCTGTTTTTGGGACGCTACTGGCAAAGCGAGTTGTACAATCCGCAAGGGTTTGGCCGCGAGTTTAACCAGTTGCGATTACCGCTAGCATACAGCTTACCGGCCACTGGTTTGGTGTTGTTTGCTGGGGCGTTACAGCCAAGCATGGTGGGTGTATCTGTCGTTTTGACCGTGCCACTGTTTTTTGCCGGATTGGCGGTGTTCCATGGTTTAGTGTCGAAGACACGAACCAGCTCGAATTGGTTGGCTGTATTATATGTAGCTGTACTGGTTTTTGAGCCTTACATGTACACATTACTAATTTTCGTAGCGTTATTGGATAGTCTTACCGACATCCGAGCGCGACTAAAAGACACGGCTGAGGACGAATAACCTTAGCCCTGTAATGAGGATTTATTGATGCAAATTATTCTTTTAGAAAAAATCGCTAACCTAGGTACTCTAGGTGACCAAGTTTCTGTTAAGCCAGGTTACGCTCGTAACTTCTTGTTCCCACAGGGCAAGGCCGTTCCAGCAACTAAAGCAAACGTTGAACAATTCGAAGCACGTCGTGCCGAATTGGAAGCGCAAGCAGATGCTAACCTAGCTGAAGCCAATGCTCGTAAAGAGAAAATCGAAGAAATCGAATTGTCTGTTGCCGTTAAAGCGGGCGACGAAGGCAAATTGTTCGGTTCTCTGGGCAACCGTGACATCGCTGACCTAGCGTCACAAGCGGGTGTTGAGTTGGCTAAATCTGAAGTTCGCTTACCAAACGGTCCTATCCGTAACATTGGCGAATTTGACGTGACTATCCAGTTGCATGCAGAAGTTTCTGCAGTACTGAAATTGCACGTTGTCGCAGAGTAATCTGTGTTGACGGTTAGGGCTATATAGCTCTGGTCGCCAGAATGAGGCACTATTGGTTTCCGCTAATAGTGCCTTTTTTATTGGAGTTTAAGGGACGTTCATGAACGACGATTACTCACCGCATCATTCTCACAATAGCGAAGCGAGCAGTGCTCGTGTGCCGCCTCATTCGGTCGAGGCAGAGCAGTCGGTATTAGGAGCCTTGATGCTGGATGAGCGTGCTTGGGAATCGGTCTCTGAAACCATTCAAGATAACGACTTCTATCGTCATGAGCACCGCCTAATTTTCCGTTCGATTACGCATCTTACCGCCAGCGAACAACCGATTGACGTGGTAACGGTCGCGGAAGAACTGGAAGAGCGTGGCCAGCTTGATAAAATCGGTGGCGCTTCATACTTAAGCCGTTTGGTTGATATGACGCCGTCCATCGACAACTGTGAAGCCTATGCTCAAATCGTTAACGAGCGTGCGCAACAGCGGCGTTTAATTGAAGCCGCTAACGATATTATGGATAAGGCTTACGAACCTGCCGGTGATGATTCCTTGACCTTGGTATCGGATGCCGAAAAAGCCATCGCACAAATTGCCGAAGGCAGTCGTAAAAACGGTGGACCACAATTGGTTGCGCCGATTCTGAAGCAGACCCTCGAACAGCTCGATCAGATGTTTAACCAGCCAGACGGTTTAACCGGTATTACCTCTGGTTTTACTGAGATTGATAGCCGCACTTCGGGCTTCCAGAAAGCCGACTTAGTGATTGTTGCTGCGCGTCCTTCCATGGGTAAAACCACGTATGCCATGAACTTGGTGGAAAATGCCTTACTGGCAACTAAGCGCCCAGTCTTGGTGTTTAGTTTAGAAATGCCATCTGAGTCCATCGTGATGCGTATGTTGTCGTCGATTGGTCGTATCGACCAAACGCGTATTCGTAGTGGTAAATTAATTGATGAAGATTGGCCAAAGCTTTCCGCGGCGGTGAACTTATTAAAAGATTTACCCTTATATATTGACGATACCGCCGCGATTACACCGCAAGAAATGCGCGCGCGAGCGCGTAAGGTGTATCGCGAAAATAATAACGACCTTGCTTTAATCATGGTCGATTACCTGCAATTAATGCGTGTCTCAGGGCCGTCGGAAGGACGTACTCAAGAAATTTCGGAAATTTCGCGGACATTAAAAGTGATCGCCAAAGAATTTAACTGCCCTATGATTGCGCTATCGCAGCTTAACCGCTCGTTAGAGCAGCGACCGAATAAACGCCCCGTGAGTTCCGACTTACGTGAATCGGGCGCGATTGAGCAAGATGCGGATATCATTCAGTTTATTTATCGTGATGAAGTGTACAACGAAGACTCACCGGATAAAGGCGTCGCTGAAATTATTACCGGTAAGCACCGTAATGGTCCTATTGGTACTGATCGTTTGGCGTTTATCGGTAAATACACCCGTTTTGAAAACCTCGCTCGCGGTTACGACGGCGACGACGAATACTAATCGGCCCGTGTACTCATTGCGTACCCTTTAAGGCGAAATTATTTAATGAAATTCACACCAGAATTAACCTTTGAAGGCGGACTTGTTCGCCCACTCACAGCCGACGATGTCGACAACCTATTTGAAATTTATCAACACCCAGAGATTCCGGGTCAGCGTGTTATTGAAAATCGCGAACATTTACAGCGCATGATCGATTTAAGTGTGCAAATGGCCGCGACTCAGCGCGGCATGATGTGGTTGCTAGCAGTGAATGGCGAGAGCCAAGGCTTAGTAAGCATTTATGATTGGCAGCCCTCCTTGCTGCGCGCCACAATGCGTGTGGATGGTTTACCGACTTTAAAAGACGCTTATCGCGCTGCCGCTATGAATGCCTGCATGAAATTTATGGCCGATAAATATCATCTGCGTAACTTTGCTTATCAGTGGATTGAGGGGCAGCAAGACAGTTTGAAAGCCGTTGTTGAGAGCGTTGGCTTTAAACCAGCCGCCGTTCTGCGTGATGCCTGGCGTACGGGTGATACGAGCTTTGCTAATGTGGTGCAATATCACTGTGTACTTGATCGCGCTAAACCGGTGCCGCGCAAACTAGGTGACGATGATGAGCTGGGTCAAAATGTATCAGCCAATAGTGTCGTAGGACGTGGTTCTGTCGGAGGTGACGCATGAGCTGGAATTTCGAAACGGCTAACTTTAGCGTGCGCTTGCCGGTTGTCGATCAAGATGGCCCACAATTATTTGAGCTATTAAAAAATCAAAATGCCGCCGCTCATATTCCACGTTTAGCGCAAACGGTTGATGCCCAAGCATTGGATGAGCTGCGACGTATGACCATGCGGTTCGACTCGCGCGAAGCAGCATTTTGGTTGGTTGAAGGTCGTTTTGATAAAAAAATATTCGCTCGAATTGGTATCCAGCACATTAATTGGATGATGCTAAATGCGCAGTTGGTGTGGGAGTTAGACGACGAACTAACCGACGAAGGCGTATTGGAATTTGTGCCGCAATTACTCGAATATGTTTTTGCAGCGTTAAAATTGCATCGTATCGAAATGCGTTTAAAGCCGCAGCAAGAACGCCACGAACGGTTATTAACCTGGTTGGGTTTTGCCAAAGAAGGCTGCTTACCGGCGCAGTTAGAATTTGAAGGTGAATCAGTGGATTTAGAGGTTTGGTCGTTGCTAAACCCAACGCCACTACAAGATCTCGAATAAAAATCTTGGCTAGGAAATTATAGTCATGATGATTAGCAAAAAAGGTGCGTATTTAACGCACCTTTTTTGTTACTTTTTCGCTTAAATTTTAGCTTGTAACTGCAACCAAAAAGTTCGGCCCGGCTCATTAACACGGTCGGTCGTTTCATAGCCAGTAATCGTCGCACCACTGCGTGAGATATGCTCGGCATAGGTCACATCAAATAGGTTATCAATGCCTGCACTGACTTTGATATTGTCAATCAGCTGATAGCTGCCATTAACCGAGAACACATTAAAGCCACCTGTTTTACCGATATCTTGACCAACAATATTACCCGTATTAATCGCGACGCGATTTTGCTCATCTACTAAGCGCAATAAAGCACCGGCAGACCAGTTGTTACGCTGATAATTTAAGCCAAGACGCATCTCTAGCGGTGATATTTGTCCGAGTGCTGTGTTATCGGTATCGTTCTTCCCATGAACCCACGCCAAGCTCGCCGTGGTATTCAAGTGGGTGGTTAGATGGTATTTAGAATCGACTTCTGCGCCGTATGTGGTTGCTTGAATATTACGCGCAGTAGAAGCGTAAGCGCTTATGTCAGGTAATTGTTCAATTAAAATGTAGTCGTCATGTTGGGCATAAAATGCTGATAGCGAGCCACTGACGCGTTCGTGATTGAATAATAAGCCGGTATCGAGTTGAGTTGTTTTTTCAGGGTTAATTAAAAACGTACTCGTCATGCCGGTCATCATTGGCGTGGTTGCAGCAGGGTTTTTAGCGCGCTCCCAATAGTCGGCACCGCGTTCGCTGTGGCCAATACCGGCATAAATTCTATGGGCAACATCCAGTTGTTTTTCATACCGAACAAAAGCACTGGTTAATGTATTAATGTCTTTTTCGCCGCTGGTTGTTTTATTTAAGCGCAGATCTTCCGCTTGATCGCGGTTAACACGTAGGCCAGTGTAGACACTGCTACCATCGCTATAATCGTGGTCTAACTCAGCAAATATACCTTGGGTACGAAAGCGCATATCGTCTACGCGTGCAACGCCATCAATATCCGGCGTCATCATCATATTCATCATGTTATTGGCCGCACGAATACGGTGATTATTACGCTGATGATCAATACCTGTGCGCAAGGTTGTGGTTTCGCCCAGGGCCCATTCACTGCTCAGGTTGGCGCCTATGGTTTCGCGATCAGGGTTGCTGACCATTTTCATCCCCGTGCTATCGCGCAGGGTAAAGTTATCCATGACGTGATCCACATAGTTACGATACACACGGCCTTTAAGTTCAAGTAGTGAATCACTGATATGGGTTTGCTCGACGGTTAAGGCAGCGTTACTGCGGTCGAAGGCCACCCCATCCATGCCGCGATCCGCATAACGCGCTTCACCGTCGCTACGCGCGCCAGAAATTTCGATACGACTATCGCGTGAAGGCGTCCAACCCAATGCCGCATTGCCACTCCAGCGGGTGTAAGCCGAATGGACTTCGTTGCCATCGCCATCTTCATAGTTATTGGCATCGGTGCGTGTGCCATTTAAATCGATATAGCCATCGTTGGTACCGGCCAATACATGGGCCATTTGATCATTGCGATCTGCCGAGCCGAATAATGCGCTCGCTTCGCCTTGCACATTTTGCCTGGAGAAATCCGGCGTCGCACGTTCGAACAATACGGTTCCTGCACTATTGCCCGCGCCGTGTTGAACGCTTTGTGGGCCTTTTAACACCGTGACTTGATCGTAAGCTTGCGGGAAAACATACGCGGTTGGTGGGTCCATACGGTTGCCACACCCACCTAAAATCGTTTCACCATCCAGCATGATGCCAAGACGTGATCCCGCCATACCGCGGAATACCGGATCACCATCTGTGCCGCCTTTGCGAATAACCGAAAACCCCGGAATACTTTTTAATAAATCGGCACCATCGTGCGCAGGCATTGGCTGGCGTGGCGCTTTCGGGTCAGTAACGACGGTGAGAACCGAGTCGGTGGCCTGAGCCGTTACCACCTGAGTCGATAACTGAGTCGGCTCTTGATTTGTATCTTCTGCACGGGCATTGGTACTAATGGTTAATATCGCCAGAGCGAGCAGAGAAGGAGTGTGTATGTGCTTGTAACGCATTGAATAATCACCAATAAGTCAGATTTATTGGCGGGCAGATTAGCAGAGGATGGTGGTGCTAGCCGTGTGGCATGGTGTCGCAGGGATGTTGTTTTGTCGGTGGCCACAGGTACGAAAAGGAACCGATCTTCGATATGAAGCCACGCACTAAAGTAAGAAATTTAGCTGCAAATATCGGCAAAACTACTCACCGCTTGATGCTCTGCAGCAATAGGAATATCGCCTTCGCGCACTAACCAAACCGTCTGCATACCGGCTGTTTTGGCGGCGTCTAATTCTTCTTTTATATCCGATAAAAACAATACATTTGCGGCGTTAATATCGTGTTTTTTTTGTAGGTCGGCCAATATATTTAAATAGGATTGTGCGTCGCGTTTGCTGCCGCTAGTGGTGTCGAAATGGCCGCTCAATAGTGGCAATAAGTCACCGTCTTGAGTAAAACCAAAAAATAATTTCTGCGCGTAGATTGATCCCGACGAATACACATACAAAGGCAGGCCTTGCTGGTGCCATCGTTTTAAGCAAGCGGTGGCGTCTGGGTACATATGTGCTTGGTAGTCGCCATTGCGGTAGCCGGCTTCCCATATTAAACCTTGCAGGGCTTTTAATGGGGTGGCTTTGCGGTCGCTGGCGATCCAGTGCAGTAGGCGGGCAATAAGGCCGTCAATATCGTCAGCCGTTACGGCATCGCCGTCTTTTGCGCTGAGGTCAGCGGCGGCTTGCAGTTGGGCTTGCACGTCGGCGTTGCTTTGGTTGTTCCGAATAAACTCGGGTAGGTGTTTGGTCGCGTACGGGAACAAGACGTCGTGAACAAAACGGATGGAGGAGGTGGTGCCTTCAATGTCTGTTAATATCAGTTTTACTGGGGTGCCCAATGCGTCGGTCATGGTTAGTTTTCCAAACGGTTAAAACGTTGTGCGATGTCGTTGCCGGTAAAGTTCGCTACCCAACCGTCGGGGTTATTAAATAGGCGAATAGCAATAAAGCCTGGATTTGGTCCCATGTCGAACCAATGAGTGGTGTTGGCCGGTACGCTGATTAGATCACCTTGAGTACACAGAACTTCATATACTTTATTACCGATGTGTAGGGTGAATAGCCCTTGTCCGGCAACAAAAAAGCGTACTTCATCTTCGCTGTGTGTGTGTTCGCTGAGGAATTTTTCGCGGAATTCTTTTTTCTGCGGATGGTCGCTGTTTAAGCTAACCACGTCCACGGTTTGGTAGCCGTCCTCTTCTATTAAGCGATCAATATCGGCCTGATAAGCGGCAATCACGTCTTCGTGGCTAGCACCTGGTTGCAGGTCTGCATCAGTGCGCCATTGTTCGTAGCGAACACCGGCGTCAGCTAAGTGCTTGGCGATTTTTTCTTTGCTGTCGGTAGTAAACAGCAAGTTGGTAATGTCCATATCAGTGTAAACGCGCAGGATGCTCATGGCGGCCTCAAAGGTTGCGTAATTTTAGTAGTTCCAACTGGTAGCCCAGCAGGTTTTCGAGTGCTTCAAGGTGGCGGAAGCATGCGTGAATGTCTTTGCCCCAGGTGTACACGCCGTGGCCACGAATTAAATAGGCGTGGCCTTGTCCGGCAGTTTGCATGCGCAGTTCAACTGCGGCGGCAAGACGAGTGATGTTTTGGTCGTTGGCGAAAATCGGAAAATGCACGGCGTCTTCGTGGGTGGTTTCTCCGGCGAAGGCTTTTTGCAGTTCCCAATCTTGCAGGGTTAATACGTCGTCTGGCCAAATTTGCGACAGTACCACGCCCACAGGGGAGTGCGTATGCAATACCGCGCCTATGCTCGGGTCGCGTTGATAGAGCTGAGTATGCAGTAAGGTTTCGGCGGAAGGTTTGCCGTTGGTTTGCGCTTCGCCCGCCATGTTCACCACCAGAATATCGGCTGGGGTTAATTCGCCTTTGTGCTTACCTGAGCTGGTTAGAGCACAGTGATTGGCGTCGATGCGAATCGAGTAGTTTGAACTGGTGGCTGGCGACCAGCCACGGCCATACAATATGCGGCCAAGGCGGCATAGGTCGTTGGCTGCGGTAGCAAAAATAGCGTTATCAAACATGCATGTTCTCTTTATGAATTCACCAACAAAGCGACAGTTTCTAGGCTTGGTTTCAGGATCAGGCCTTTTTCCGTGGCGATGGCATCGATCAGCTCAGCCGGAGTTACGTCGAAAGCAGGGTTGATGGCGTCGCAACCGGTTGGGGCTATCGCTTGGCCATTCAGGCTGGTGACTTCGCTGGCGCTGCGTTGTTCTATCGGAATGTCGTTACCGCTGGTCAGCGTCATATCAAAGGTGCTGAGTGGTGCGGCGACCATGACTTTCATGCCGTGATGCTTGGCTAATACGGCCAAGCTGTAGGTGCCAATCTTGTTGGCCACGTCGCCGTTGGCGGTAATACGGTCGGCACCGACAATGACCCAGTCGGCTTTGCCTTGGCGAAATAGTTGTGCGGCCGCGCCGTCACATACTAATTTTACTGGGATGTTATCTTGCATCAGTTCCCATGCGGTTAAGCGCGCGCCCTGTAGCCAAGGGCGGGTTTCTCCCGCGTAAACCTGTTCGATTTTACCATCGGCCATCGCCGTACGAATAACCCCTAAGGCGGTACCGTGACCGCCAGTTGCGAGTGCGCCGGTGTTGCAATGGGTATATACGCGACTGCCGTCGCTCAATAGCGATGCGCCATACTCGCCCATGGCTAGGTTGGCGGAGATGTCTTCATCGTGAATTTTTTTCGCTTCGGCCACTAAGGTGTGAGCATCGCTAGTGCCAAGGCTAGCCATGCGCTCTAACGCCCAGAATAAGTTAACGGCAGTGGGACGCGATTCGGCTAACACTCGATAGCTGGCTTCTAGATCGCGCCCCGCCAGTGCATCGAGGGCGTAACCATAGGCGGCGGCTATACCGATCGCGGGTGCGCCACGCACCACCATATCGCGAATGGCATCGGCAACGTCGGTAGCAGTGGTGTATTCATGAATTAGGTGTTGGTGCGGTAACACGCGTTGATCAAGCAGGTGTAAGGCTTGGTTGCGCCATTCAACGGCATGAAAAGACGAGGAATACGTAGTCATAAACTGTTCCGCCCAGATAAGAAAGGCGGCTATTTTACCGGCTAATTGCCTTCACCGACACCGCTAGAGGCGGTATCGGTGCGCATTTGCGTCGATCTAGTCTTTAAAGGTAGTTTTGCATTTGTTGGAAGGCGCGAATTAAGCCATTGGTTGAGCCATCAAAGCCCTCGGGGATGCTAGACGACTCCAGTGCGGAGAGTACCTTGTTGCCCAGTTGTTTGCCTAGTTCAACCCCCCATTGGTCAAATGAGTTAATACCCCAAATCATGCCCTGTGCTGCTACCTTATGTTCATACAGTGCAATCAGTGCACCGATGGTCTGGGGCGAGGATTTTGGGAAGTAGAGGGTGTTTGATGGGCGGTTGCCTGGAATCACTTTTTGCGCTGCGAGTACAATTGCCTCCGCAGGGTTCATGCCTGCTGCGATGAGTTCTTCCAAGGCTTCGCTTTCTGACTTACCTTGTAGTAGCGCTTGGCTCTGCGATAGGCAGTTGGATACCAGCATGGCGTGGAAGTTATCAATTGGGTTGTGTGAACACATGGGGATGATGAAATCACACGGCGAGAAATGTGTTCCCTGATGTAACAACTGGTGGAAGGCATGTTGGCCGTTTGTGCCAACACCACCCCAAATAACAGGACCCGTTTGATAATCCACCTTGTTACCATCGGTGGTGATACTTTTGCCATTACTTTCCATATCCACTTGCTGCAAGTGGGCAGGAAGGCTGCGCAAATAATGGTCATACGGCAGTATGGCGTGTGAGTTAACCCCAAAAAAGTTGACGTACCAAATTCCGAGCAAGGCCATGATCACAGGCATGTTGTGCTCTAACGGTGCGGTACGGAAATGCTCATCCATGGCGTAGGCACCACGTAACAATTCGCGGAAGTTATCGATACCTATGGCTAAGGCGAGTGGCAAACCAATGGCCGACCATAATGAGTAACGTCCGCCAACCCAATCCCACATAGGGAAGATGTTTTCCTCAGCGATACCAAAGGCGGTGGCTTTCTCGATATTAGATGACACTGCGGTGAAGTGTTTGGCTAGATCGTGTTCTTCTCCGCCATTATCAAGGAACCATTGCCGGCAAGCGTTGGCATTTTTCAACGTTTCTTGGGTGCTGAACGACTTCGACTGAATAATAAACAGGGTCGTTGCAGGATCTAAACGCTTAAGGATCTCAGTAATATGAGAGCCGTCAATGTTGGCCAAGTAATGAATGCTTAAACGACTATCCCAATAGGGCTTGAGGGCGCTGGATGCGAGCTTAGGGCCAAGGAAAGAGCCGCCAATACCAATGGATACCACGTCGGTAAAGGTCTTGTTGCTGTAGCCGCGCCATTGATTACGGCGAATCTTCCAGCAGAATTCTTCCATGCGGCGCACGGTATCGCGAATCTCTGGCATGATGTTCTCGCCATCGACCATAATGTCGCGATCGCCAAAGTTACGTAACGCCGTATGCAAGGCTGGGCGGCCTTCGCTGCCATTCACTTTTTCACCGCTGAACATAGCGGCTATGTGAGTCGTTAAATTCTGCTGCCGCGCCAATTTGAAGAGTAGCTTCATGGTGTCGTCGTTGATGCGATTTTTTGAGTAATCAAGGCTTAGGCCGGCTGCATCAATGTGGAATTGTTCAAAACGACTTGGATTGGCAGCAAACATGTCACGCATGTGTTCGTGCGCAATGCTTTGATGGTGTGCTTGCAGTGCCTTCCAAGCAGGCGATTGGGTTAGGCTTCCGGTAAATGCCATGGTGATCCCTTAGGTTTTGTAGCGGGTGACGAAAATTTGATTGTAAAGAGTATACGGTGAGGGCGAAAGCCGGGGCAAAAAAATGCCGCTCATTTGAGCGGCATTTCTGTTCCATTGGGCGCGTTATACGGCCCCAAGGGGCATAGTTGTTACTAAGCAACCTGTACTGGTATATCGAAGCTGGTATGACTGACCGTATTATCGGCATTCAGATACACCATCTTAGGTTTGAAGTTTGCTAGCTCTTTTTCGTCGTAGATGCCATATGCGCAAATGATAATACGATCACCTACGCCCGCTAAACGCGCGGCGGCGCCGTTAACCGAGATCATGCCCGAACCGTCTTCGCCACGAATAATGTACGTAGTGAAACGTTGGCCGTTATCAATGTTATAAATCTGGATCTGTTCAAACTCACGCATGCCCGCGAGATCCAGCAGTTTGCCGTCAATGGCGCAAGAGCCCTCGTAGTTCAGCACCGAGTGAGTCACACGGGCTTGATGAAGTTTGGCTTTTAGCATGGTGGTTTGCATGATAAACCCTTTCGTCACAGTTCACATATTCGGTATCTGAACATTTGTTTTCAAATGCCGGAATTGTTCATTTCTTGGCCGTTTGGCGCAAGGCGCGCAAGTATGCCTCAATCAATCTTACGATTCAACGTCACGGTGATATTATCAATAAGTCGCGCAGAACCCAAAAAAGCCGCACCTAACACGACGATGTCGTCATCGCCTGTTGTGGCGGGTGCTAGATCCTTGCTGCGTCGAACTTCAATATAGTCGGGTTTGAAACCGCGTTTTTCTAGGTCTTGTCGTGCTTGCAGTAGGGTGGCATCGAGTGCTGAGCCTGTATTTAACGCCGCGATAACTTCGTTTAGGGTTTGATACAGTCCGGCGGCGAGTGCCCGTTCCTCGCGGCTCAAATAGCCGTTACGAGAGCTTAGCGCTAAGCCATCTTCTGCTCGAGCAGTCGGTACAGTGACGACTTCTATTGGCATACACAGGTCGCTTACCATTTTGCGAATAACAGCCACTTGTTGGAAATCTTTTTCTCCAAAAAAGGCTTTGTCGGCTAATACCTGATTAAACAACTTAGCAACCACTGTCGATACACCATCAAAGTGACCCGGACGACTAGCACCGCATAAACCCTCTGATACCACGGGGACGTGGACAATGGTTTGCGATGCCTGACCATTTGGGTACATCTCCTCAGGATTCGGGGCAAATAGCAAATGACACTGCGCCGCCGTCAGTTTTTGCTGGTCATCGGGCAGCGTTCGTGGGTAACGCTGTAGATCACTCTTGTCGTTAAATTGCAGCGGGTTAACGAAGATGCTGGCGATGACGAACTCACATTCGCTGCGCGCCCGATCAATTAAGCTGATGTGTCCCGCGTGCAGATTACCCATGGTCGGTACAAAGCCAATACGTTGGCCATTGCGACGGGCGTTAGCGACGTGTTCCCGTAATTCGGCAACAGTATGAACCGTAATCATGCGCTGAATCCGTGTTCGGGTGCCGGGAATTCGCCAGCACGAACGGCCTCTGCGTAGGCTTTAAAGGCATCTTGTACATTACGCCCGTCGACCATAAAGTTTTTCACAAACTTCGGGGTGTGACCTGTGTTAAGACCAAGCATGTCGTGCATCACCAATACTTGAGCGTCCGTATCGCTACCAGCTCCAATGCCGATTACCGGCACGGCAACGGCCGTAGTAATACGCGCTGCGAGCTCGCTCGGAACACATTCCAGTAAGATCAGATCCGCTCCGGCATTCGCTAACGCTACCGCGTGTTCGATCATGGCTTTGGCTTTGGCTTCGTCTCGGCCTTGTACGCGATAACCACCCAATTTATTGACGGATTGCGGTGTTAACCCCAAGTGTGCACACACAGGCACGCCTTGGTGCGCTAGGGTTTCAACCAGAGGAACGAGCCAGTCGTCTCCTTCGACTTTCACTATATGGGCACCAGCCTGCATCACTTCGCGGGCACTGGCTAACCCTTGTTCTAAGGTGCCGTAACTCATGAAAGGCAGGTCGCTCATAACGAGGGCTGGGCGAGTGGCTTTGGCATTGCCACGGGCGACACAGGCGGTGTGGTAAGCCATATCGGTAACGGACACCGGCAAAGTGCTGTCGCGGCCTTGTAATACCATGCCCAATGAATCGCCCACCAGTAGCACTTCAACACTGGCATCTGCCGCCAGTTGGGCAAAGGTGGCGTCGTAGGCAGTCAGTACTGCAAATTTTTGTTGCTGTGCTTTCATGGTTTGCAGTGAGCGAATACTGATCGAGCTCATGGTGCTTCTCCGGTTATCGTCTGCGACGGTTGCAGGCCTAGTAGAGTATTGAGCGTATGGTGCGGATTGTGGGTTATAAGTCAATAACGAGACGGTGCAGTTTCTGCAACTCACCGTTAAATTCGGGCGCTATTTGTGTGATGAGCTGACCGTTAGGCAGTTGTAGCTCTGGCGTCAACTCTGCCAGTGGGACGACAACAAAGCTCCGTTTTGCTAGTTCTAGGTGTGGAATATTCAAACGCTCACTGCGCAATTGCAGGTCGTCGTAGAGCAGAATATCGAGGTCGATACAGCGTTCCCCCCAATGGCGTAATTTTTCTCGCCCTTGGTCGCGTTCTTGTTGTTGCAAAGCATCCAGTAACTCAAGCGGCGTTAGTTCAGTATGAATATGAGCCACGGCATTGAGATAATCGGGCTGATCTTGTGGCCCTAGCGGTTTACTGCCGTATAACGATGAGTAGGCAATTAAACGCGTGTGTGGCAGCTTGTGCAGTGCCTGTAGAGCGAATCTAATTTGCACGTCGGGGGCATTGAGGTTTGCTCCTAAGCCGATGTAACCGGTGGCCATAATTTACTCGGCAGGAGGGCGTGGTTTACGCGGGCCACGGCGGCGTTTTTTGCTATCGAGACGATTGCTGTAATCATTAGTGTCAGCGCGTGGCACTGCCGGCTCTACTTCTTGACGTTTCGTCCAATATTCGCCAACACCTCCCAAGTCTTCACCGGATTGCTCGCGCAGTAAGATGAAGTCGTATGAGGCGCGGAAGCGTGGATGGGTGAGCAGTTCGCTGGTGCGACGGCTATTTACTTTGGGTAAGCGTAACTGCAATTCCCAGATTTCACGCATTGGGATGGAGAAACGCTTAGGGATTGACGTTGCTTTTAACTGCTGGGCTAATGCACGATCAGCCGCTTTTTGCATGGCGGGGTGCGGTGTCATGCCAGCTTCCTGAAATTCGCGCTGCATCCGCGCTACTTGAGGCCACAATAAGGCCGCCAAGAAGAAATAAGGTGTTACCGATTTACCCGCTTGGATGCGTTTATCGGTATTGGCCATGGTGTTTTCAATTAAGGTGAGCACCTGTGGATCTGTTTTGATGCTTTGTTCTGTGCCAGGAAATAGAGGCTCAAACAGTTTGTATTCACGCAGCAAACGCAGGGTATTAAGTGCATTGCCATGTAAAATGAGCTTGAGCACTTCTTCAAATAGACGTGCCGCCGGTACTTGAGTTAGTAGCGGAGCTATCACTGGAATTGGCGCGGCTGTTTCCGGATCGATATTAAAATTCAATTTTGCCGCAAAGCGAACGGCGCGCAGCATACGTACAGGATCTTCACGATAGCGTGTTTCAGGATCACCAATTAAGCGTATACGACGTTCTAGTAGATCTTCCCAACCGCCAGCATAAGAGTGAACGCTGAAATCGGCGACATTGTAATACAGGGCATTGATGGTGAAGTCACGGCGCACGGCATCTTCATCTTTATTGCCGTAAACGTTATCTCGCAGAATCATACCTTGGTCGCCGGTAGCGGCCAGTTTGTTGGCATGTTCTTCGGTTGGTGGCGCACGAAAAGTGGCTACTTCGATGACTTCGCGGCCAAAAACGACATGTACCAGTTTAAAACGGCGACCAATTAAACGTGAGTTACGAAATAGGTGGTTAACTTGTTCTGGCGTCGCATTGGTTGCGACGTCGAAATCCTTTGGCGACAGGCCAAGAAGGGTGTCGCGTACACCACCACCAACAAGATAAGCCTCGTAACCGGCCTTATTGAGACGGTACAAGACTTTGAGTGCGGCTTCGCTAATACTGTTACGGCTGATGCTGTGCTCATCGCGTGGAATGACTTTTAATGTTTCGTCGTCGCGTTTTTTGCTGCCAAATAGGCGTTTAACTCGGTTAATCAAGGTCACTTGAGATAGGTGTCTCTGTATCAATTTAGCTTGCGAGTGTACCGGTTAGTGATCGCCAAATAAACAAAAAGCCGTTTGGGGCGGCTTCTTGCGGGCTAGCACTAAGTTGGCAGATCTATGCCACTCTTCAAGATAGACAAATACGAAAAAGTGTTACAAAAAATAACGCCTTTTGTAATGCAAGGATAACGGAATCGTACTTCTAGGTAATACTCTGTAACTCATTTGGACAGAGTGCGCTTTTCAGGGAGATTAACTCGGCCAAGTTGGATGGGTGTGCTGAGAGGTGGGCAAGAAAAAGCCGCTTGCGCGGCTTTATTTCGGGGGCTACATCTTTTTTTATTATTTGTACTTGGGTCTTAGTACCGCTGTTTTGAATAGGCAGCCTAGTTCGGGCTGTTTGTTATTATTATTGTCAGCTCGTGGGCTGCTCATTCAAAACAATCAGTCGTTAGTGGCTTTTTATTATAATTAGTATGAAGTCCACAACTTGGAACGCACTTTGTTATTTTTATCAGTGTGCCTTCCTCTGCTAGCCACTCCCTTTGTTATTTTTATGGCGGGATGCGGCTACCTAAATAATATATAGCAGTCATCGTGCCAATTTGTGTAAATCCTTTAAAATCAAAGAGTTGTAAAATAACACCTGTCTATGAAAATAGACACTTCGGTTAAAGTGTTACTTGAATGAGCGAGTAAGTAACAGTTCATGCCTTTAGGTAACACTCTGTAACTACCTTGGTTGTGTTGCGTCAAAAGAATGAATTTTGATCTAACGGGTGTACGTTTGGAGCGGAGACGGTGTGCTTATCAAGAGACTAGGCATCTCAGGAGACTAGCATCTCAACCTTATTCAGAGGTGCCCTAGAAACATAAAAGCCGATGGGCAGTCCTATTAAGGCAGGCGGCGCATCGGCTTAAAATTTTTTATTTTTATTTTATCTTGTCGCGA